>MDSV01094282.1_pt1 | contig 14198 bp, 10 predicted proteins | sample 810851 | NCBI WGS metagenome assembly MDSV01 (sample SAMN05326640, study PRJNA326480) | marine metagenome | isolation source: seawater | place: Atlantic Ocean: North East | collected 2012 | reverse complement strand
TAAAACATTAGGTTTTAAATCTCCGAATGCAGCAGAGCAACACCTTAGGGCAATAGAAAAAAAAGGCTTTATAAAAATACTCTCTGGAGCCTCTCGCGGAATAGTCTTGAGTGAATCAGAGAGCAACGAAATACCTGTAATTGGATTAGTTGCAGCAGGAGGGCCTATACTGGCTCAAGAAAATATTGAAAAGACCATTCCTAAATCAAGAAACCTCTTTTCTGATGACATTGACTATTATTTGAGAGTTAAAGGTGACAGCATGGTTGAAGTGGGCATCTACGAAGAAGATTTAATAGGTGTAAGCAAATCTAAAGATCCTAAAGTAGGCAATATTGTTGTGGCTAGAATTAATGATGAAGTTACAGTCAAAACTTTGATAGAAATGTCACAGACCAAGGTAGTTTTAAGGCCTGAAAATCAAAATTACAAAGATATATCTATAAATCCTGAAATAGATGAATTGGCTATTGAAGGTTCATGTGTCGCACTGGTGAGAGAATCTATCTAAATAACTTTAGATTCTTCTAAAGATACAAACCTTTCTCCTTTCTTTAGCTTTAAGACTTCATTAATTATGAAGTCCTGTCCTTCAGGATCAAGCTTATACCAATCATTAGGTATTTCAGTTTCTACCTCACCAACTTTTATATTCTTTATAAATTTAAACGCTTTTCCTGGTTTTCTAATTTTTATACCTACGGGTAAAACAGATTTATCCTCCTTGTACAGGAATCCTAAAATTCTTAAAGAATTCAAAACAAATCTTCGACCAGACTCTGAATGATAGTCTATTGTTTCAGGCTCGTAATAAGACACTTTGGGGCTCGGTTCTTTATCTTCAGGCTTAAGTTTAGTTGCCTTATTGAAACCATCAAATTCTGTATATTCGCCAAATCTTCCATTCCTTAAAACAATAGGAAGATTAGTATTTAATTCTGTGAATAAAACATTTTCTGCATTACTTCTATCTATTAGTTCAATGGCTCTATTAAGCCCAATATCTAAAATGAACTCATCTTCGTCAGGAGTTCCAAAAAGTTTTTTCTCTTCGTCATTTAGAGTCCATACACAAGGTCCGTTAACGCTTAGATCTGCATATATCGGTCCGCCAAGATCAGGATGGTTTCCTAGATCTTTTGGCAGTTCTTGATAAGTTTCAAAAGAAGTATTGAACTCGAACGGTTTCTTTGTCCATTTACACTCAGAGCAACCGACAAAATAGCCCCAAGCTCCAGATTTGAGACTTATCGGGTTAGAGCATTTAGGGCATTCATTTCTTATCTTTCCTGATTCATCTTTAGGAAAGATAACTGACCCGAGTTCTTCATTAAGAAGATCAAGCACTTGTCTAGTTTTAAATTCGTCTTGATTGCTTATTTCTATATCATTTATCTTTCTGTTGAGATAGTTTTGAAGTTCTTGCCAAAACTTATCTAATACTCCTTCATAATTTTTGTTACCAGAAGCTATATCATCAAGATCTGCTTCCATGCGCGCTGTAAACTTTGTTTCAATGAAAAAATCTTCAAATACTCTCTTAAGGTAAGAAGTTAGAACTCTCCCAAGGTCAGAGGGGATTATAGATTTGGCACCATAGGCATACTTTTTGGTACGTAATCCTTTAACTATTGTAGCGTAGGTTGAAGGCCGTCCAATTCCCTCCTCTTCCATTTTCTTAATCAAAGAAGCTTCTGAATATCTGTTGGGTGGAGTTGTAAATTTCTGTTCATATTTAGATGATATTAAGGTCAATTCTTTTCCCTCTTCAAGACCTTCAGGAAAAGATGTCTCAGCCTCTTCTTCAGACCCTGTAAGTATTTCATAACCCTTAAAAATATTCTTTCTTGATGAAGCCCTGAATTCATATCTATTATCCATTGATTCAATAATTAATGTTTTTCTTTCATATTTAGAACTTTGCATTTGACTGGCAATCGTTCTATTCCATATCAACCTATAAAGCTTTTCTTCATCACCATTTAAATTGACATTGGAGGGTGTCTTGGTGACATCAGTCGGTCTAATCGCTTCATGAGCTTCTTGAGAGTTTTGAACTTTAGATTTGTAAACTCTAGGTTCTTTAGTCAGATAAGAAGAATCATAATTAGAAGAAATAAAGTTTCTTATTTCTTGCAAAGGCGGAGGTCCAGGATTCTCTTCTGAAAACGGCTCGCCTGTATTTGGAGAAGTACTTATAGAGATTCCATCAGTCCTTAGATAAGTTATTAGACCTCCTTCGTAGAGCTTCTGAGCTGCTTGCATGGTTCTGTCAGCTGTAAAACCTAAACCGCTTGCGGCAGACATCTGCAGAGTAGAGGTTCTAAAGGGAGGCTTAGGACTACTTGATTGCGGTTTTGAATCTATCGTTTTGAGAAAAAAAGTTAAAGAGTTTATTTCGTCTTCAACTCTGTTTACTTCCAACTCACGGTTAAGAGGGATTTTGGAAATATTCCGATCAGTTATCCTTGAAAGCTTTGCTTCAAGGGAAGTGCCCAAATAATCGAAACTTGATTCAAAGGGCCAATATTCTTCAGGAATATGCATATCTCTTTGATCTTCCTTTTCGCAAAGTATCCTCAAGGTAGGTGATTGAACTCTACCTGCTGATTTAGCCCTAGAAACATGTCTCCAAAGCAATGGCGAAACTTTAAAACCAATCAAGTGATCCAAAATTCTTCTTGTTAAATATGCTTTCACTAAATCCTGGTCTATGTCTCTTGGAGACTCAATAGCCTTCTTGATAGCCGAAGAAGTGATTTCATTGAAAGTAACTCTCCGAACATTAACTTCTTCAATTAGTTTCTTGTCTTTGAAATCACTAAAAAGATGCCAGGCAATTGCTTCTCCTTCTCTATCAGGGTCAGTAGCTAAATAAATTAGATTTGAGTCTTTACAAAACTTTCTCAAATCTCGCATAACTTTCTTTCCTTTGGAGGAGAATTCCCATTTGAGATTAGTCCAATCATCTGGGTCAACAGCGTTTTCTTTATCAGAGAGGTCTCTTACATGTCCCACACAAGCTTCCACTTGCCAATCTTGACCAGGAAAATTTGAGTCTAGATACCCTTTTATTTTTTTAGCTTTAGCACCGGATTCAACAATAACTAATGATTTCATAAACTAATTCAATTCTTATTTCCTTTACAGTATAAAGTTTAAGACTAGGTGTTCTGTCAAGTATTTATTGTTCAGAAAGGTGATTAAGAATGTCTTCTATTAATTTCGGACCTTCGTATATGAACCCGGTATAAACTTGCACAAGATCTGCTCCAGCATCGACTCTCTCAATAAAATCTTCTACTGTCATAATGCCGCCAGATGCGATAATAGGAATTTCAGGTCCTAAAAAGTCTCTAATTTTAATTAAGCTAGATATAGCTTTCTCTTTTAGAGGGGCTCCACTCAGGCCACCAGATCCATTTTTGTCCCTGTGTTCTGAAGTTGTATTTGAGCAAATAACTCCATCAAGCTTATTACCTAAGATAGAATTACAAATAGTCTTCAAGTTTTCAAAAGATTCATCTGGGCTTATCTTGATAAAAATAGGTTTGTAACCGTGAATCATTGAGAGTTCAGCTTGTTTCAGTTTAAGATTACGAAGAAGTACATCTAAATATTCTGCATTGCTTAAGTCTCTTAAGTCTTTTGTGTTAGGTGAAGAAATATTTACAGCAATATAATCTGAGTATTCGTAAACTCTTTCAAGACAAAAAATATAGTCACCAGAGGCTCTTTCATTGGGAGTATCAAAATTTTTTCCTATACTTGATCCAACTATTATATTTGTTTTTCTTTGTTTCAATCTTTCAGCTAAATACTCAACGCCCTTATTATTGAAACCCAATCGGTTCAAAAGAGATTTTTCAGCTTTATTTCTAAAAATTCTAGGCTTCGAATTACCTTTTTGAGGCTTAGGGGTAACTGTACCAACCTCTATAGAGCCAATTCCCAAAGCTGCCAAGCAATCTATAAAATCTCCATTTTTATCAAGGCCAGCTGCAATACCAACATTTAAAGGATTCTCTTTGAAGTCCTTTTGTTTCTGGGAGTCCATGAATTTCGGTTTTTTTATCACCAAATTTAAAATGCCAACTTTGTATAAAATTTTCAGGGCATATAAAGCGATATGATGCGACATTTCGCCAGGAAAATAATGTAAGATCTTTGTAGCAGATGAAATTAATTTCATATTTATATGAATAATTTGCTATTCTACACCAGCAACTAATCTTTAGTGATCCTTAATAATCAATTAAGATTTAGTGAAATTAAAGTTGACATAATGACGTAATATGAACTTTAATACCCAGATTAGTTCCCAACACCTAATAAAATTGGACAAAAATTAATTTAAAACAGGTTTAAAGATGAAACAATTATCAAAAAATTTACTTGCTACCTTATCTGGCTTAGCTCTGATGGTCTTCCCTCAATTGGGTCTTGCAGAAGGAGAAACTCTTGCAACTGAAACAGCAGGAGGAAGTGCTGCAGGTGATGCCGCTGCTAAAACAGCTATAGGTGGAGTTAGCGCAGGTACTATTGCAGCCGTTGTTGCAATTGCTGCTGCAGCTGCTGCGATTTCAGATAGCGGATCAGGTGGTGGAGCTATAACACCCACACCTACACCTACACCTACACCTACACCTTCGCCTACACCTACGCCTACTATCGAAGAGTATGTAAAGGATATTGTAATTGATGTACCTGGTGTAGCTGCATATCAAACTAATGGACCAACTTCCACAAGGTTATCTGGTGCAACTGCAACAAGACTTACAGGTGCAACTGCAACAAGAGCAACTGGTGCAACTGCCACAAGGACTACTGGTACATCTACAAGAGTAGCTAGTTCAACTTCAACTAGGCTAGCTTCAGCTACTGCCACAAGACTTTCTGGCAATACTGCAACTAGAACTACCAGTGCTACTACAACAGCTAGCTATGGAAGAGGATCTAACGAGGCAATAGGAGGTACCGGTACTGTTTTCAATGAACTTGAAACATACGAGACAGTGGAGGATTACTATCCAGTAGAAGATTACTATCCAGTAGAAGAATATGATGTTGTTGAAACCTACGATGTTGTAGAGGAATATGAAGTAGACGAAGAATATGGTCTAGAAGAAACTTATACTACAAGTGTAACTGTTCCTGCTGTTGCGGCATCAACAGTAGCTGGCACAGCTATAGCTACAAGAGAAGTTGATTAATTAGCTAGTTTCACTTCCAAAAAAAACCCGCTACTTAGCGGGTTTTTTTGTTATTTCAATCTCAAAAAAAGGTAGTTTAGGAGATATTTTTTGTCTAGATTTTACAATAATCCCTCTGTCATCTAGCCAATATTGATTTACAAATGACCATCCATGATAATCACTTTTTATAAGTTCTTCTATCAAAGTTAGTTTTCTTATTTGATCGAATAAAACAACTTCTTGAAATCCCTTATCCATTAACGTAGCTTTTATCCTGAGGTCATTTAAAAAAGGTTTGTCATAAGAATAATACTGGTAATAAGGTTGAGTGCTTGTATTGTCTAAATCTATATTCACATTTGACCTAAAATTGGTCAAATTATGTTCTATTCCTGAGGTTTGGACAATTCTTCCTTTTTTTATTACTATAAAAAGTCCATCGGCACTCACCCACGTCTCTTCATCATTCTCAAGACTTTCTAGAATTATTAATCCTTGAGAGCCCTTCCCAATCTTAAGTAAAGCGGAAGCGTAAGGAATATTTTTAATTGTTTCTGGAGAGATCTGTAATCTATTATCCTCAAAATATATCGATCTTATTGTTTGAAAAGCTTCGATATAACCCGGAGCTATTCTACTTGAATCAAATGTTGAACAAGCAGAAACTGTTACTGATAGAAGAGAAGCAATCAATTTAGTATTCATTTCAGTTAGTTAAATCGTCAATATCTCTGAGAATATTCAGGCGATTTGAATCTCCCAATATACTGAATAAAGAGTTATGAACTGTTAGAAAAGATCCTGCATCTTTCGTTAGAGGATGAAGACCAAATGAAATATTGCCTGTTCTGTAATCGGAATAGAATAATTTTGTAGGTATTGAGAAGTAAAAACCCTTATCAAAGCTTCCTTCACCAAAAATTTCTTTTGATACGTTTGTCTTTGTAGCAAATACTCCTAAGGAAAAGCCAGATTTGTATCTTCTAGATAGATCAAGCGTTACCCCTTTATCACCTGCTAGATATTTTCCTGCATATACTTGAGCTGAAACTCCCTCGGTAAGATCATAATATAATGCGAGATGACCTGTTGTGGTTTTATAATCCCTAAAGCCTAGCCTTTGTTTATATTCTCTTTGCTTGACCCTGTGCAACATCAATCCTGTTGAGAATCTTTTATTGAAAGGTCTATAATATATTTCACCTCCAACACCTCCAAACATTTCCTCTATTAGCCCAAAGTCAGCTCTTACAAAAACATCTTTAAAAGGAGAAAACATATACTCAAGTTTCATCTTTTGGAGATTGTTCTTACCCTCTTTTAGATAATCTTGTATATCACTTCTTACATGTGGGAGTTTACTATCACTCGGATTGTTAAAATCATTAAAAGTGTCATATATATTAACTCCAAAAGATGTATACAAAGACAATCCTCGTCTTAATTTTAAAGTTGTATCTGTTCTCCACCAAAGTTGTCCTAAGTAAAAACCTTCGGGACCTCCTATCTGGTGTTTAAGAGCCGGGGACATGCTCCACGTAAATTCAGGAAACTTAACTCTAGGTTGAAAAGTAGCTTTTGAATAAAGGGGTGGGTTCTCTGGAGAAATAATCGATGACTTGTTCACTATTTCTTTAATCGATCCTTTGAAGCTATTTGCTGAATCAAATTCTTTTCTATTGAGTTTAAACTCTGCAACTTCCAAGTCTCCATTCATTGTTCTTACATTTATTTGCTCTATATTATTGTCAGATAGAGCAGAGACTATTCTTGCAGTTCTACCAACAGTCCTGGGCATGCTTGAGAACCTGGGTGATGCAACAGAAACGTCTACTTCATTATCTTTTAATGTTGCACCCTGAATATATATAGTTTCATCTTGTAAACTTAAATTTAATGACCTATAAAATATTCCAGGATCTTCTCTAGATTTTATTTGTTGCTCAGCATTCAGACGAATAACTGATTTGGGCTTGGGTTTTTTGATAGTGTCGCTGAAGAAATTTCCTTTAAAAGAAAAAAAGAGTCTAAAATTAGTTCCCCTTTCAAAAGAAAATCCTCCATTGAGATTCTCTGAATAAGAATAATTAACTCCCATATTGATTCGACTATCAACCTCAACCGGATTAAAAGAATTTTCGTCAGGGTTTGTTGTGTCATATTCAAGAACAAATCTTAATCCATATTTTCTTAAATTATATTCAACTCCTCCAAAAATTGCTGAATCGCCTCTAAAATAATTTTGTAAATTAAAATCACCACCAAGTTCTGTCACCCTAGCCCTTGATGAAAATTTTTCATTCAGTTCTTTTAATGGATTTGATATATTATTAGCGGAACCTAAAAGGCCCCAACCAAGACCAAGTGATAGGTCAAAGGGTCCTACTTCCTTTGTCATAGCGACATATTCAGAAGAAAAAATTCCAGTGCCAGCTAAATCTATCAAACCGACAGCTATTGCAGGTCTAAACTTGGATTCATCACTAATCTTTACTTTGAGATCAAACGCCTTATCTTTCCAGGATTGATTTCCACTATAACTGCTTGGGCCGTAAAGTTTATTCTTAACTTCAGTATATCTATAACTAGCTTCCATCCATGAAAATGGTGTAGCTGTTACGGTAGTAAATTCATTAGGAAAAGAAGATGAGAAACTAAAACGAAGACTTGCTGGTCCCATAAATCTTGCATTAGGGGTCTCCAAAAGTCCTGTTAAACCAACATTTGAAGGATTAGATTCAATATTGTGCAGATAATAGTCGTTTATTGAACTCGATAAGTTCATAGATAAAAGCATCAAGACCATAACTCCTTTTTTGGAGTTTATCTTTAGTTGCATGCTTAGTCACTAATTGCAGCTATTGCTGCAGCTGACGTAGCGAGATCAGCCAAGATAGGTGTTATTATTTGCGTAAGCTTAATAGCATCATATGGACGAGCGCTCCTAGGAACAATAATTGTGCTTCCAGGTAAAATAGAATTTGTGTTACTGAATAAACTTCTCTTAGCTACCGTTCCTTCTCCGTTAGGTAATATTACAAATATTCTTTGGTCGTCAGCTTCTTCCTTCATTCCACCTGACTTAAGTATGTAATTCTCAATGGAGGAATCAGGATTAAATCTAAGGGTTGAAGGATTTAAGACCTCTCCCATAACTGAAACTGAGTCAGGTCTTTTGGGAATATGTAGTTTATCGCCATCACGCACTTCTAAGTTCTTAAGAGGATCGGTTTTTAAGGTTAACAAATCTACCTCGACCACTTGACGACCGACAGGCTGGTGCTCCCTTAATCTTTTTATTAAAGAAGTAACGGGAGCTAAACTAAATTCTGAAGAAAAAGATATATCTCCGCTAGAAATTATACTTATCAAATTTTCTTCCAAAGAGTTAGCGGCACGCTCAAATCCTTTCTTTTCAATTTCTGCAACTTCTTTTCTGAGAAATATTGCTCCTTCTGAATAACTTGCTTCAGTATATCCACCTGCTCTAGTAATAATTTCGAGAAGTGTATCACCTGGAAATATGGAATATTCTCCAGGAAATTTAACTTCTCCCGAAATCACCATCGACTGAGATATTGAAGATGATGAGCTATTGACATTAATCCTATCGCCATTTGTAAGATTCGTGTTTAAATCAAGACTATCTAGAGAGACTCTTTTTAACGACCTTTTATTTTCTTTAAAGCTATACGTATCTATTTCAACTATCGCACTTGATGGGACTGTTCTATCAAATCCACCGGCTAAGTTAATGATGTCGTTAACTGTTTCTCCTTCTAGAAATTCATACAAATAGGGTTTCTTGAAGAAGCCCCCCAAAGTTACTGTGTTTTTTATAAATGGGATAAAAATTACATCTCCATCTTGCAATCTGACATCTGTTTTAGTATTTCCAGTAAGAAGAAATTCATAAAAATCATATGTTTGGATAAGTTCGCCATTCCTTTTAATCTGTATTTCTCTCAAAGAACCTTGTTCATTGACTCCACCAGAAACGAATAGTGCATTCGTTATAGTACTTAATGCGCTTAAAGTATAAGCTCCTGGTAGATAGGCCTGTCCAAGTAAAAAGACTGACATGGATCTGAGTTCGGTTAAGTTCAAAGAGGTTTCAACTCCAGATATTTGTCTTTTAATAAATTCATCTACGCTTTCTTTTGCTGCGGCATAAGATAAGCCCGATAAGAAAATAGGACCTATTTTTGGTATATTAAAAGTTCCATCTCTAGTGATTTGTGATTTAACCTTTATATTCTGCGAACCAAAAACCCTAATATCTAATTCATCCCCTGGCCCTAAAATATATCCATCAGTTGCAGGTATTTTATTAGCTGGAGCAAACGTTGATGGGGAAAATCTAAAAAAATCATAACCGTATATACAATCTTCACATTTTTGAATTTCGAGGTCTTCTCGGGTCAGGTTTGGTCTTTCAATTAAGGTTTTTTCATCTTTAATAGTTTCATCAATTTCATCTTCTAAGTCATTAGCAGTCTCCATTTTTGACATCAATGAAGCTTTTTGGTCGGGCGGAAGGCCTTCTAACATCTTCTCTTGCATTTCAGTCAGATCAGCAGAAAAAAGATTTAAGGAAAGGAAAAATAAAATCGAGGATAAGTGAATTTTTTTCATGATTATATTTTAGCTAGATGTAATTTAAATGCCATAAATCTTTATTCTTCTTTGATATCTGAGCTCCAGTTTAACTTATTCCTACATGCATCATAGAAACTATGGCCTTCCGGATGAATAAGTTGAAGCTTGGAGCTAGCTTTAGAGATGGTTATTTCGTCTTGGTACTTCAATGGTAAAATGTTATGGCTATCCAAACTAAGTTTCGCTTTAGTCTTCTTACTTATAAGCTTTATCCTGATGGTCTTCTTGGAATCAATAACCAAAGATCTTGTATTTAAACTATGAGGTGACATGGGAACGATATTAACCGAGTCTAAAGATGGATGAATTATAGGGCCTCCAGCTGACATTGAATAAGCGGTTGAGCCAGTAGGAGAGCTTACAATCAAACCATCAGCCTTTTGCCTGTAAACAAAATCTGCATCTATAAAAAGTTCATACTCTATGAGCTGAGCTACTACTCCTGAATGAATAACAATCTCATTTAAAGCTATATTATTTTCATCATTTTCATTTATGAGAGCTTTCAGAAAGAACCTTTCGTCTTTGCCATATTTTCCTGAGACAATATCAACAAGGGAAGTAGTTAAATTTATAGGGTTTATATCAGTTAAGAAGCCGATATTACCTAAATTAACTCCTAGAATAGGTAAATTATTGGAGCCAAATTTTCGTGCAGAGCTTAGCAGTGTTCCGTCTCCTCCAATGGCTATGACTAAATCAGCATTATTTATAATATGCTTGTCAGTTAGGAATTTTTTTTCACTTTGGCTTTGCACTGCGTAAGAATTGGATAATAAAACTTTAACACCAATATTATTCAATACTTCCTGAATTTGAGAGGTTATCTTAAGGGTGTTCTCATTAATTTTTGAAGAAAATAAAGCAATAGTTTTAAATTGTTTTTTTTGTTTTACCATTTTTTCACCCAGTATATGAATATTGTATCAATTGCCGCTATTAAAACTTTAAAAACATATTTAGTTAAGGCCAGCATAAGTGCAGTAGACCAGTCCATACCAGTAGCAAATACCCAAGTGAATTGATAAATCATCGTATCAATCAATTGAGAAGTTATAGTTGAAAGGTTATTCCTTAACCACAACTTAGAATCGCCTGTAATGCTCTTAATCTTATTAAAAAACCACACGTCAAATGTTTGACTAACAAGATAAGCCAAAAGAGAGCCAACAACAAAAGCCGGTGAATAGTAGGCTAAAGTACTGATAGCATTGTGAACTTCTAAAGCAGAGCCTGTAATTTCTGAGGGCTTAAATTGAACGCTAAGAACAAGAGTTATCATCACAGCAATATTGGCGAAGAAACCTAACATAACTGCCCTATTGGCCTCTTGTCTTCCATACTTTTCATTCAAGACATCAGTTGCGAAATAGATACCAGAATAAAGGATTGCGCCCATACTTACTTTGTAGGTTGATCCAAAAATTATCAATTCGCTTACTTTGCCGCCTTGCAAATTGCCCAGAACTATTCCCAATACAACTGCAACATATAGTCCATACTTGCCAAAAAACCTATAAAGTAGCAAGGCCAAGCCCAGGTCATAAACAACTGTTATTAGCCATAACGATTCTTGACTGAGAGAAAAAATATCCACTTTTATAAAATTTTTTTATATTCTAACGCAAAGGAAAATAACATGACTCTAAAACTGCAAGAATTAATAGAAAAAAGTAAAAAAATAGTTTTCTTTACTGGAGCTGGAATAAGTACTAATTCTGGAATTCCAGACTTTAGAGGACCCAAAGGTGTTTGGAAAACTTCAACTCCTATTTATTTTCAAGATTTTATATCTTCTAAAGAAAAAAGGATTGAATCTTGGCAAAGAAAGTTTAGCAATGAGTTAAGTATAGATTCTGCACTACCAAACGAAGGTCACAAAAAAATTGCTGAAATAATGCAAAACAGAGACTCCTTTCTCATAACTCAAAACGTTGACAACTTGCATCAAGATTCCGGAGTTGAGGAAGAAAAAATTTCTGAACTACACGGCAACGCCACTTATGCTAAATGTCTCGAATGTGGCAAGAGATACGAATTGAAAGATTTAAAAGAACTTTTCATGGAGACCAATGAACCTCCTTTATGTTCTGTCTGTGGAGGGATTTTAAAGACAGCAACTATATCTTTTGGACAAGCTATGCCTGAGATAGAAATGCAAATTTCTCAGAGAAAGGCGATTGAATCAGACCTATTTATTTGTATTGGAACCTCTTTAGCAGTATTTCCTGCTGCTGATTTGCCACTTCTTGCAAAGGAAACAGGCGCAATTCTGGTTATTATGAATAATGAACCAACTCAAATGGATCAGTATGCAGATTTAGTAATACACCAGGATATTTCTGAAGTCTTTTCAGAAATATCAATATAGTCATTTAATCATGAGTAAGAGCTACTAAACCTAATAATTTACCCTCTTTCATCTCTTCTAAAGTTCTATTAGCTTCCGATACATCCCTTGTCTCAACATCCACTGGATCAATTTTACCGGCTACTACAAGTTCCATTAACTCTTCCATATCTCCTAAAGGTCCGACGTAAGAACCCATTAATTTCTTTTCTGTAAGAGCTTGCATAGGAAGAGGTAAAGTTAATTGACCTCCAAAAAGGCCTACAACTACATAACTGCCTCCTCGCGCTAGAAGGTTGTATCCAAAATTGACAGAAGCTTCAGCTCCCACAAAATCTACAATGGATCTTGCGCCACCTTCAGTTAATTCCATGATCTGTTCTGCAGCTCCTTCTTCGGAAGAATTTACAGTTGCTGAAGCTCCTAATTGTCTTGCCATCCCAAGTTTTTCATCATCAATATCTACAACAATAGGATTTATGCCATAGGCCGCTTTAGCAATCTTGAGGGCAAGAAGTCCAAGTCCTCCCGCAGAAACAATTACTAACGAGTTGTCTTTATTATAAGGACCAGCTTTTTTGAGCGCACTGTAAGCAGTTAATCCTCTGCATGCATAGCTGCCTGCTAAGCTATCAGGCGTATCGCCTGCATCAAATAAATATTTTGTATCTGGAACTAAAACATGGTCTCCATAACCGCCAGCAACATGGATTCCAAGATTTGAATTATTTGCACAGTAATGTGTCATATCATCATTACAAAGATCACAGTCTCCACAACCCATCCAAGGGTAGGCTACATACTTAGCTCCTATATCTATTCCTTCAACATCTTCGCCAACTGCAACAACCTCTCCAAAAATTTCATGACCCATTGTTAGAGGTTCACCTCCTGGTAAAGGGGAAGGCAGTTGCACTCCTCCACCTAAATCAAAATAACCATCATGGATATGGACATCAGAATGACAGACTCCGCATGCTACTGTTTTTAATACAACTTCTTTTCCTTTAGGTTCCGGTGTCTCAAGAGTTCTCTCTTCAAGAGGCTTGCCGTTTTCTACAACCTGATATGCTTTCATTGATCCTCTCCAGTAATGGTTTAGTTATTGCTAGATTATATCTATAATCGACACAATACAAATAAACACTAAAGGAATTAAATGACTGACTTACAAACATTTAGAGAAGAAACAAGGAATTGGTTAGAAGCTAACTGCCCTCCAGAAATGAGGAAACCAGGCGACGTAGCTTGGGGTGGGAGAAATGCACAGTTTTCTCATCCTGACCAAAAGGTTTGGCTAGAGAGAATGGGAGAAAAAGGTTGGACTTGCCCTACTTGGCCGAGTGAATACGGCGGCGGCGGTCTTTCAAAAGAGGAGAATAAAATACTTCAGGAAGAGATGGGAGCAATTGGAGCAAGATCTCCACTTGGTAGTTTTGGTATTTGGATGTTAGGACCGGCACTTCTAGAGTTTGCAACTGAAGAACAGAAGAAAGAGCATTTACCGCCGATAGTAAGAGGCGAAGTATGGTGGTGTCAGGGTTACAGCGAACCCGGTTCAGGTTCTGATTTAGCCTCCCTTAGCACCAAAGCAGTTGAAGACAGTGATCAGTATGTGATTAATGGTCAAAAAATATGGACTTCCTATGCAGATAAGGCAGACAAAATCTTTTGTTTGGTCAGAACAGGTCCACAAGAACCAAAGCATGAAGGAATCAGTTTTCTGCTTATAGATATGGATCAACCAGGTGTTACCACAAGACCTATAACTCTTATCAGTGGAAAATCCCCATTTTGCGAAACTTTCTTTGATGATGCTAAAGCTCCCGTTAAGGATCTAGTAGGGGGACTTAACAAAGGATGGACAGTCGCTAAAAGATTACTAGAACATGAACGAACAATGATATCAGGTATGGGTCTTTCTGGCGGAGGTGATGGAAGTAAGAAAACTAAATCCGGACTTGCTGAAATTGGAAAGAAATATGCTGGTATCG
>MDSV01242729.1_pt1 | contig 14199 bp, 11 predicted proteins | sample 810851 | NCBI WGS metagenome assembly MDSV01 (sample SAMN05326640, study PRJNA326480) | marine metagenome | isolation source: seawater | place: Atlantic Ocean: North East | collected 2012 | reverse complement strand
CTAGAAAAAAAAATTGATTTTACTTTCATATTATTAAATTATAAAATGAGTTCCTTGGATACCTTTAAAAATACTATAACTGATACAATTCCTATTCAAAGACATTATAAATTATATATATATGATTCTTTAGGAGAAATTTTATTTAGAGAACAGTGGAGTTTTATTAAAATTCATAAAGGTGAAACTAAAGTTTGGAAAGGACTACAAGGTTGGTTAAAATTAATTAAATCATTATATCCTAATAAAACTGAAGAATTAATTAATTATATTTTTACCGAAGTAAATAGTCAATTAACTGACTATGAATAGATACAATTTATTTTTTATATTTTAATTAATACATATAAAATTATTAATATAGATATAATTATAAATATGAAAATTGCTATGTGCACTCATTATGCTGGAGATGAATACAAAAAAAAAATGGATATAGGTATTCAAAGCAAAGTAAAATATTGTAAAAAACATAACATAGAATTTATTTTAGAAGATGAAACAGCAGATTATTTTGATAAAGATAGAAGATATGAATGGTGTAAAATATTAATGTTAAAAAAACATATTAAAAATTATGATTATTTATTTTGGTCTGATGCTGATGTTTTAATTAAAAACTTTGATTATTCATTATTAGATTATTTAAAAAATTGTGATAAAACAAAAACATTTATTTTTACAAAATGTTATAATTTTATTAATAATGGAAATTTTTTTATAAAAAATGACGAATATAGTATTCCTGTATTAGATGTAATTTATAATCAAACTGAATTTAAAGATCAAAATTGTTGTGAACAGAGTGCTACAATAAATGTAATATTAAATTATCCTCTATTCAAAAATATTTGGTATATTGAACCTAATGCTAGATTATTTAACGCATATTCAATATATCATTATAGTGAAGAGAAAGCACCTCAGGATTATCAATATGGTGATTTTTTGATTCATTATGCTGGTATAGGAAGTGATGAAACTAATAAATGTATGATTCAAGATAGCACTCATAAAATATTAACTAGACATTTATATAAAGATTTTCATCCAAACTTAGGTAGAAAATTCTATGAAGAAGATTATAATCAAATTATTAAAGATATAAATCAAGAAGACAATGAAAGTTTTTTAATTTAAATTTTATTTCAAAAAAATCATTAGAAATTTGTTTAATATATATATTTTTTTATAATATATATATTATGGATTATAAAAATAAATATCTTAAATATAAACTAAAATATCTTATTTTAAATAATAAATTAACTGGTGGATTAAAAAATTTAAATTGGAATAAAGATAATTATAAATCTATGTTACAAAATGAAGTTATAAAACTAGGGCAAATTATTACAATAAGTATAGATAAATCTGATAAATATTATGACAACAATTATGAATTATTAGAAGGAAAATTTATCTGGGATGAAAATTCTTTAAACACATTACCACGTAATATTGAAGAAAAAGATGTGCAGATACTTCCTGATAAAATATGGATATATATTAATAATCAATGGAATGACTATGAAAAACTATATATCTGGAGACAACAAATTGGCAAAAATAAGTTTGATGGTATACCTATTGAGACAATTACAGAAAAACATATAAGTGCACTTAAAAACTATAGTGTCAATCTAGCAAAATCAGACAAAATTAGTGATTATTATTATTTTATTGATGATTCAATTGATATATTAGATCATTTATCAATTGAAATGATTCCACATCGATTATGGGAGCACTTAAATAAATTACGTAAACAAGTGAATGACGACGAATCACTTAGTGAAGCGGAAAAAACAAAAAAAATATTAGAACAAAATTATGAAATTTTATCATTTTTAAATAAAATTATGAAAATAATTTTAGAAGAATACTTTGAATCTGATAATCGAGAGGTAGAAAATATTTCTGATTTTAGTTCTAAATATTTTGAAAATATAATGAAAGAAACTTCAAATGAAAATATAAATAGATTTTTATTAAAATTTTCTAGAGAATTTAATCAAAACTTAGATAAAGTAAACTATAGTAAACTAATAGAAAATATAAATAAATTTTTTGAGGAAGAATTACTAAAAATCAGAACACAATATAAATTAACAACAGATTTACAATTAAATTTACTAAAAGAAATAATAATTTATTATATAAATTATCAATATTCAGAAGGTATAGATAGAATACCTAAATTTGATAGTATTGAGGATACAGATAAAATAGAATTAAGAAAAAAATTACAAAATAGAAGTAATTAGAGTGGTCTAATTAAATAAAATGCGTTTAAAAATATACTTGATAAAGATATATATGAAATAATTGTAAATAATATTTATATAATGAGTGATTTATATTTTTTTTTAAATATATAAAGATTCTAAGAAGATACTTATATATAGAATGGATAAGATTTTAGAATTGTATAAAAATTTTGGAGATAGTGAGTATTTAGGTGAAGATGTTTCAAAAACAGTTCATATGATTCAAGCAGCTTATGCGGCTGAGAAAAATAATGAACCAGATTATATAGTTTTAGCTTGTTTATTACATGATATAGGTCATTTTTTGGATGTAGATAATATGAATGGTTTAGGTGTAATAGAACATGGAAAAATAGCGGGTGATTATTTGCGTAAATTAGGAATGTATGAAAAAGTATGTATTTTAGTTGAAAATCATGTAATCGCAAAACGATATTTAGTTTCAAAAAATAACAATTATTATAATCAACTGTCAGATGCTTCTAAACAAACATTAGAATATCAAGGTGGTAAAATGTCTATTGAAGAAATGACTGATTTTGAAAATAATCAAGATTTTCATGAAATATTAAGAATTAGATATTATGATGATAATGGTAAAAAGATTGGTATAGAAATTCCTGATTTAAGTTATTATTATTCATTAATAAATAAGTATTTAAATTGTGAAATAAAATATAGAAATGACTTAGAAACAAATGGATATTTACTAATTAAAGATTTTTTTAGTAAAAATGAAACTGAAACTATTATAAATTTTAAAAAAGAATTAGAAGAATTAGAAGAATGTAAGGGTAAATGGATGACATATTTTGAAGAAAAAGATGGAATAAAAAAAAAATCACGTATTGAAAATTTTGTAAATTATAATAATAATATAAAAAATTTTTTAGATAAAAAAATTATTGTATTTCTTGAAAAAATTATCGGGGAGAAAATGATATTATTTAAAGATAAAATAAATTGGAAATTACCTGATGGAAAAGGTTTTACAGCTCATCAAGATCATCCTGCGTGGAATGATTTTGATATTTCTAGATTTTATAGTGTAGCATTATTTGGAAATAAATCTACTAAAGAAAATGGTTGTTTACAAATAGTATCTAATAAAAATAAAGAAATAATAAATAATGATGGTTGTATACCTGATAAAATTGCTGAAAAACTTAAATGGGAATATTTAGAAACAACATCATCTGATTTATTAATTTTTGATTCATATATTCCTCATAAAAGCGATAAAAATATAACTAATGAATCTCGAAGTATATTTTATTTTACATTTAATAAATTAAATGAAGGTAATCATTATGATTCTTATTTAAAAAATAAAAGAAAATATTTTCCTCCGCCAATTGAAAGAACATCTGAAGTTCAATTACATAATAAATATAATTTAGGTAATCCATTAAATTAAAAAAAAAAATAAATACTGAGGGCGGGATTCGAACCCACGAAGCATAATGCAATAGAACTTGAGTCTACCCCCTTTGACCACTCGGGAACCTCAGCAGTATATATATATATATATTTATTATTTTTTTAAATATTTTATATTTAATAATATATATATATATGGTAAAAAAATGTATAAAAGAATTTTCAAAATACGGAAAATACGCTAAAATTGTTGAAGAAATGATTGAAAATGATAATATTAAATATGTTAAACCTTTTTATGAATTTTTATCAAATAAAATGAGTGTAAAATATGTTGATAATTTTTGGAAAGCTTTAAGTCAACTAAAAAAAAAAAATAAAGGAATTATAGCAACTAGAATAGAAATTGTAAATCAAGATCATTTAGAAAATGAGTGTGACTGCAATCAAGAATATAAAATTTGTAATAATAATGATGGAGATAAATTTAGTTCTCATGCTGTAAGTTTATTTAAAGATAATAAGAAAATATATATGTTTGATCCAAATGGAGTATTTATAAAAAGTGAACATATGTGGTTATATAAAAGTAAAGATAATAAACGTTTATTAGATTCTAATGATTTTATGAAAGAAACAAAATTAATATTACCAAAACATAAAGGAGTTCAAGCATGTTGTAAAATATTAAAAGTTAATCAAGAATTTATTAATAATGCTGGATATTGTATGTTTTATAATTTTATAGGAATAGCATTTATAGTAGAACAAATTGAAAATGGTTATAATGATGATATAGTAGACTTAATAAAAAGTGTTAGTGATTTAGAATTAAAAAATAGAAAAAAACTCTATAATATATTTCCAAAAGATAAAGATATGGGTAGAATATCTTTAAAAATAATAGAAAATGTATTTAAATAATTTATTTTCGTTTAGATAATAAATTTTAATTATTTTAATTAATAAATGATAGATAAGTTTAAGGAGTTAATGAGAGCTTTAATAGTAAATATTTGTGAAGATTTAAAAAAATCAAATAAAAGTAAAGAATTAATAAGAAAATATGTAGATAATGATGAATCTGTATCAAATAAAAATGTAAAAAAAATAAAGAGACCATTATCATCATATATGATATTTTGTAATGAAATGAGAAGTAAATTAATGAGTAAATATCCTAAATCTGGAGTAGGTGAAATATCAAAAAAATTAGGTAAATTATGGAAGGCATTAAACTTTAAAGATAGAGAAAAATATGATAGATTACATGAAAAAGAACAAAATAGATATAGAAATGAACTAAAACAAAGTAGCAAAACATGTTCTGGTTTATTAAGTGAAAATTCATTATCTGTAAGTTATGTAAATAATGATTCTGATGATTCCGAATCTGATAATTATAATAATGTAGAAGATCTTGATAAATCAGATATTGATAAAAGTTCTAAAAATTCATCTCAAAATAATAGCGAAAGTTCTAGTGAAGATGAAGAAGATGAAGAAGATGATGATGATGAAATTTGTGATTTACCATCAAATAAAAAAAAATTTAATATAACAGATATTAATACTGATATGAATTCAATATATTTAGATAGTGATTAATTATTTAGATTTATTTTGCAAATGTTGAATGATATTCACTTAAATAAGTTGGTATATCATCTATAAGTTCATAAATTTTATCTTTTAATTTAGTTTCATTATTTTTAATTACATTAAATATATTAGAATCAGAACTAAACATTAATTTAATAAAATGTTCTATATTATAAGAATTAGTATTCAAAATATTTTTAATATGATATATATCTTTGATAATTTGTATTTGAGAATCATATTTGTGATTATTATCCATTTTTTTTTCATAAAATGAATAATATTTTAAAACATATTTATTAAATTCAGAGTTATCTGATTCAGTTTCTGAATCAGAATCTGATTCAGAAGAACTAGAATCAATATCAGAATAATATTCTATTTTATCTATAAAATCATTTATATTATTAATATAATTAATATACTGAAATTCAAATGGATTATTCAAACTTTTTATTATTTTTTTCTGATTTTTATCATTAAATGTTTTATTAATAAAACTACTAATAATTTTATTATTTTTATCAGAACTAAAAATTTCTAAAAATGTATTAATATTATCAATAGTATTATCTTTACTAATTGTATCAAATATATTTAATAAATATATTTCTATATAAAAATATAATTTAATAACATTCAAAATATAAGCTATTTTTGATTTATCTTTTTTGATAATAAAATTTATTAAAATTTTATTTATTTTAATAAATGAACTATTTTTGAATAATGATTGTTTTAAAGTAGTTAAATAATCAATATAATACTGATAATAATTGTTTATAATATTAATATATAATGTATTAAGAGTATTAAAGTCTTCTGATGTAGATTTAATAAATATTTCATTAGTATCTGAAAATAATAAAGAATCAAGATTTTCAGAAGATAAATTATCTAAAGAATCAGATTGTTCTGATTCTGAAATAATTTTAACAATATCTTGAACTAAATCCTTATCAATAGTTTCTTCTGATAAATCACTAGATTGAAAAGCATAATTAGTTTTATGATATTGTTTTATTTTTTGTAAAATATTATTAACTAAATAATCAAGAACATTATTTTTGCTATAAGATTCATATATGTTTGTAATAATATCAGAAGAATTATAAAGTTTTAAAATTTGATTACCTAATTCATCTATAAAAATATTCTTATTTTTAACTTTATATAAAATAAAGTTTTTATCATTTTCAGAAATTATAGGAATTTTAGTATCATTAACTAAAATATAATAATTTGTTATTTTATTAATAATTCCAATAAATATTTTTTCTTGTGTTAGTAAATCATAAAGTGCTATATAATTATTAATAGAAAAGTAAGTTTTTGATTCATTAATATATAAATATATACCATCATAATCAATTTCTATTTCTTTATTATTATATAATGAATCTTCTAACTTTGAAATATTATTTACATTTGTATCAGATTCTTCTAAATCAAAATCAATATCAACATCAAAATCTATATTAGTTTCAATATCATAATTAGTATCATCTTGATTATTTTCAATATTATGAATAAGATTATATTGAGCACTACCACCAGATTTAACAAATTCAACTAATGTATATGTATTTTGAATATCGCCATAATAACTTTTATCTATATTATCTTTTGAAATATTTATAGCAATATTACTTGGTATATAACAACTCGAATAATTTGAATATGAACGTGTAATATTTAATATAATATTATTATTTTCATCATAACTAATATTTCCTATTTTAATTAATATAGAATGTAAAACATATTTCTCATAATCATATACTATATTATTATGAATTATATAATAATTATTATTATATTTCATTAAATGTGCCGCCATATTTTTTTGTTTAATATTAATACTATCCGGATTATGAAAATAAATTGGTTCTTTATCTAGATTATTATAAGAAATATTATTATATGAAAAACATTTTATTGATTCAGAATTATAAGGACAATCTAATGATACAGATTTTAATATATTATAAAAATTATCAATTATAGATTGTTTTTTCTTAGAAACTGACAAAATATACTGATCTGTAGTTAAATTATTATCAGATGATAATAATGAAGTTTCCATATTTTTAGTAAAAATTGATAAATATTCATAAATATGAACATTATGTTTACTTAACTCTAATTGATTATGTGATTTAAATCTTATACCTCTACCTATAACTTGTTTTTTACGTGTTTCTTGCCAGAAAGGTTCTATTATATGTATTTGTCTTACAGCTTTTAATGAAATACCTTCTGAACCACTTCTAGTAATAAATAAAATTCTAAGTAAATCACCATTTTTATTTTCTTCACAATCATAAATAATATGAGCTATATAATTTTCTTTTAAACTTTTATTATTTGAAGTTTGCCATAAATAATATATTGAATTTTTTAACTCAGGAAATTCCTCTAATTTTTCTATATAATTATCAATTAATTTTTGTTTTAATTCATTTGAAAAATATACATCTTTATATTGTTTTTTCTCTTGATTTGATTCAAATATAGAATCAATTAATTGTTTATCTAAAATAGAAAACAAATATTTAAATCCTAATTCTGGTATACTTAATATTTTATTAAAAAAATCAACACCACCACTAATAGATTCTCTAAAATCAGAATATATTAATGTTTTACCTTCTGGAAAATAATGTTCTTTATCATTATAAGAAGAATTTTTAGTTTTTAATAATTTATCTATAATATAACTAAATTTATTACTATATTTATATATTTTTTGTAAAATAATATCAATTTTTTCATCATTTAATTGTTTATTCATTATTAATATTTCTTCATCTGTATAATTATTTAAATTATTTTGTAAATTATCTTGAAGTTTTAACATATTTGTATCTAAATCATCTGGTTTTATTACAAATGTATTTTTTATAAATTTATCAATTATTTTATCATTATTTATTTTATTAAAAATATTTTCTTCATTATCATCATCATCTGATAGTTCAGAATCAAATGAAGTATTTAATGATAAATCATCTTTAGGTATATATATATTACATAATTGTCTACTTTTTGAACGTAAACTAGATAAATTAATATCTTGTGAATCAGATGATTTTATTTGCTTTTTAGATGATTCTATTTCTCCTTTTCTAACACTTATATATTTATTTTCTTGTTCCAAACCAAATGGTAAATGCACGGTTGATAACATACTTTTTGTAGGTATTTCACCTTTTAAATAAGATATTTTCCCTGCTAATAATGTATTCATTACATTTAAATTTTTTATTTTAACATAATAATTCATATTATCTTCTGAATTATATTCAGATACCAAAAATTTATTTATAAAATCATCATTATTTTCTGGCATATAAGATGTTGAAATCTCCTGTGAATTTTTATTTACTAAAGTATAGTTTATATTCTTTGTTTTAAATATTATTTCTATATCTTTTTCAAACTTTTCTAGTTTTTCATCTATAATATTTGTTAATGAACTATCTTTTTTAACTTCTGTTAAATTTATTTTATAAAAATGATCTGGAGTTATTGTAAAATATATATTTAATTTATTATTATCTATCTCAATATTATTATAATTAATATACAATATATGTTCATTAATATCTTTTTTTATTGTATTAATAATATTCACATTATAATTAGAATGAATTATATATTCAAATTTATATAACATATTAGCACCATTTAATATATTTGCTATATATGATATTTCAAAACAATTATTAACAATTGGTGTTCCACTTAGCAATATAATTTTACAATTTATTGCTGTTTTTAAATCATTATATATTTTTATTTTTGTTTTTTGAATACTAGATAATTTTGTAAATCTTTTTAATATATTAGATATTGTCACTATAAAATTATGAACTTCATCAAAAATAATAACTTTATTATCAAATGGATTAGTATTATCTATTAATTTTACATTATTTTCCTCTATATTAATTATAACTTCATCATTTGTTTTTTTATTTTTTACAGTTACATTATTTGGTTGATAATTCTTATTATTAAAAATTCCACCATTTATTTTTGTTATTATACCATTATGTCTTTCTGAATCTATTTCATATGATACATTACAACCTATATAAAAATTATTAATTATTCCATTTTCTGTATATACATTTTTTATATTAGAACTATTATAATTAATAAATGTATAATTTTTATATAATTCTTCTTTATTTTTATAAATTGGATTTCCACAATATTCCAATTCATTCAACCAATTTTGTTTTAATGAAGCAGGTATAAACAATAATACATGTTTATCTTTAATCATTTCTTCAGCACTAATTAAAGCAGCACATGTTTTACCAGTTCCTAATCCATGATATAATAATAATCCTCTATAAGGTGAATCTATTAAAAAATCTTTCACAAATTTTTGTCCTTGTGATAAATAAAAATTATTATATTCTTCATTTGGATGTTTTTCTATTTTATATGAACTTTCTTCGTATGTAGGATATACCCAGTTATAAAACTTATCATTATCATTTAAAATAAAACTTGATTCCTTAGTATCCATATATAATAATATAATATATTTTATAAAAAAAAAATTTATTAAATTAACAACAATTAAATAAGTTAGTTTTTAAACTATGATGTATCTCTTTATGTAATTGAAAATTCTCATAATGCATAAAGTCAATATTACAATCAATACATTTCCAAATTTTACAACTATATACCCTATTAATTTTTTTTATTACAGTATTATATTTCATTTTATAAATCTAATTTATAAAATCAATTTTTAATATATTTATATATTATAGATGCTAAATTTCATTTTAAAATTAATAAAAAAAATACTAAAAACACCTGTTCGTGTATTATTACCAGTATTAAGTTTTTTTATAACATTATATTATTTTGATATTAAACTTAAATATAACAATTCATTATCATTTATATTTATGTTTACTAGTCTTTTTTCTTTATATTATTTAGGACATAATTGGAATAATATGGTAAAAAAATATGATCTAATAAAAGATATCACTAAATTATTACTAAATCCTAGTAATATAAAATTAGAACATTATAAAATATTTATGCCTTTTATTATAGATATTTTATTTATTATAATGACTATATCTTTATGTTTTTTTATAGTTAGATATGATAATCATAAAAAATATAAAAATTATAAAACATATAATATTGATAAACATAAACTAACTAATTATATATATAAGTCAATTCCAATTAGTTTATGTTTATCAATATTATATATTTTATATAATTTTCAAGAAAATTTTAATATAGATATTTCTCTTAAATTATTTAGTCCATTTATTATATCTCTATTTTTACTTCAATTATTTATCAATCATAATCAAAATATTTTAATATTTATATTAGATGTAATCTATTATATGAATCGATGGATTTTTTAAATTTTTTTCTTAATAATTATTAATGGGTATTTGCACTAGTAAACAAATATATAATTCAGAAAAATATGAAAATACCGATATTATAAAATATGAAGGTTTATATATAGATAACAAAAAAAATGGATATGGTATTGAGTTTTCAAAAGATAAAAAAAAATTATATGAAGGCCAATATCTTAATAATAATAAATACGGTTTAGGTAAACTATATAATGAAAATGAAGTCCTCATTTATGAAGGAGAATTTAAAAATAATAAAAAAAATGGTGAAGGTATAGAATATATTAATACAAATAAATATTATAAAGGTGAATGGTTAGATAATAATAAAACCGGTTATGGTAGTTTATATTATCAAAAACATACAAATATTATTTATTATACTGGTGATTTTTTAAATAACAAAAAACATGGTAAAGGTAAAATATTTTATAAAAACAATAATATTAAATTTGATGGATTTTTTGAAAATGATTCTATATCAACCGGAACTGAATATTGGGAGAATAAAACTATCAAATATGAAGGCGCTTTTAAAGATGATAAATATTTTGGTGAATCAACCATTTATTTAGAAAATGGTAATATTCATTATGAAGGAACATTTTTAAATGGATTTAAATATGGTTATGGTAAAGAATATTGTTGTGATAATAATCTAATTTACGATGGTGATTGGATAAATAATATGAAAACAGGATATGGTAAAATATATAATCATAATAAATTACAATATAGTGGATATTTATTACATAATAAAAAACATGGAAAAGGCAAATTATTTTTAGAAAATTTTAAATATATAGGTCATTTCGAACACGATTTATATCACGGTTATGGTGTAGTATATAAGAATAATTTTTTATATTATGATGGTTATTATAAAAATGGACAGAAAAATGGTAAAGGTAAATTATTTAAAAATAATAATCTCTTTTACGAAGGTGAATTTTATAATGATTCTAAACAAGGACAAGGAATCATATTTTATGAAAATACTGATTTAATTCAATATAAAGGTAGTTTTAGTAATGATATGCGACATAATTATGGCACTATGTATTTCAAAAATCAAAATATTTGTTATAAAGGTGAATGGTATTGTAATATGGCACATGGTTATGGAGAAGAATATGATTCTAATCAAAATTTAGTTTATAAAGGTTTATGGTCTTATAATAATAAAATTAATTAAACTATTTCTGGGATGTATAAATAATCATATCAATTAATCTATTTGAATATCCTAATTCATTATAATATCAGCATATTAGTTTTTAAAAATACCAATACTATCAACTTTTTTCCACCAACTACCACAAAAATAATGAACCGCATAAGATTCTTTAGGAAAATCATTATTTTTTATCATTTCTATAGTTTTATCAATTTTATCTTTTTTTATTCGATTTTTAATACGATTATTTATAGGATAAAATACTATTGAATCCATAATATGGACTGATTTTTTATATTCTTTTTCTTTTATATCATCTAAATTAAATCCAAAGTTTTGAATATATTTTTCTACACATTCAGTCATAAATACCGGTCCTGTTGTAAATGGAATGTGTTTATTTTTTTGTAAATTTAATGGTTTTAAATTTGATAAAACTACAGTTGACCAGATTGAATGATTCGGAATGCTCGCAATAACAGCACATTCTATTAGTTTATAATTTTTATAAATACCTACATTACATTCGGATGGACCATAACCCATAACAAATGTTTTGTTTTGTAATAATTCATCAATTGGTTTTAAACATTTAACATCACAATCTACATAAACACCACCAAAATAATATAATACTAACATTTTAAATATATCTACTTTATTTATCATTTTATCATAAGAATTTATTATATTTAAATACTCTTGACAATATTTATTGAAAAAATTATTAATTTTTTCATCATCATAAAAAATTATATTGTATTCTGGATTTAATTTTTTCCAGCTATCTATATTATTTTGGAAAAAATTTGGTAAATTTTTATTTTTCCAAGTCATATGAATTTGTTTTGGTATCATTAATACATATAAATATTTTAATCTAAATTTAAATATATTTCTAATTATCAGTTGATTTTGATTTTTTTCATTTATTGTATTTTTTTTATTTTTTTATTATTTATATTAGTAGTTCGGATTCAAAACTGATTAAACTATTTTAGGGATGTATAAATAATCATATCAATTAATCTATTTGAATATCCCCACTCATTATCATACCAACATATTAATTTTAAAAAATTCTTATTTAACATAATCCCCGCATTTATATCAAATATAGCACTTCTCGAATCTCCTATAAAATCACTACTTACTAAATTTTCATCAGTCCATCCTATTATTTTATTATAATCTTCATAATTTGAATATTTTTTTATACAATTTACTATATCATCATATAATACATCTTTTTCTAATTTAATTGTTAAATCAACAACAGAAACATCTATATTCGCAACACGAAACGCCATTCCTGTTATTTTTCCTTCTAATTCTGGCATAATTTTTCCTACTGCTTTAGCAGCACCTGTTGATGCAGGTATTATATTTGTGCTAGCACTTCTTCCAGCTCTCCAATCTTTATTTGATTTTGAATCTACTGTTTTTTGTGACGCAGTTGTAGCATGAATTGTAGTCATTAAACTTTCCTTTATAATGAAATTTTCATGTAAAATTTTTACTATTGGTCCAACACAATTTGTAGTGCAAGAAGCATTCGAAAAAATTTGTTCTCCTTTATATTCTTTATTATTTACACCCATTACATACATCGGACAATCTTTTGATGGTGCTGAAATTAATATTCTTATATTAGGACTTAATTTTAAATGTTTAGAAACATCTTTTTTTGTTGTAAATACACCAGTACATTCTATCACATATTCTATATCATAATTAGACCAACAAATATTTTCTGGATTTCTTTCAGATAAACATATTATTTTATTATCATTTATATTTAATTTATTTTCATCCTTCATTATTTTTAATTTTGTTTTACCATGAACACTATCATATTTTAACTGATAAATTAAATAATCTATATCATTATTACAATCATTTATTGCTATTAATTCTATATCTTCACCATTTAATCTTCTTTCTATTATATTTCTAATAGTTAATCTACCTATTCTACCTAATCCATTTATTCCTATTTTTACCATTTTATATAATATATTGATTTTTATTTAAATAATATATATATATATATCTTAAAACAGATTTAGAAAAAACACAATATAAATAATTAGATATGGTTAAAATTGAGGAAGGCACGAAATTAGATTTTTCTGATGTTTTGATTAAACCTAAGCGTTCAACTATTAAAAGTCGTTCTGAGGTTGATTTAAATCGAACATTTAAAACTCTTCATTCAAAAAGAGAATGGACTGGTGTTCCTATTATGGTTGCTAATATGGATACTACAGGCACTTTTGAAATGTTTTTAGAATGTCAGAAGCATAATATTATTACATGTATTCATAAACATTATAATGAAATGGATTGG
>MDSV01146478.1_pt1 | contig 14200 bp, 10 predicted proteins | sample 810851 | NCBI WGS metagenome assembly MDSV01 (sample SAMN05326640, study PRJNA326480) | marine metagenome | isolation source: seawater | place: Atlantic Ocean: North East | collected 2012 | reverse complement strand
GGCTTTTTTTGGTGCAGGCGGTTTATTTCTCGTGGGCGGTCTTTTTTTATTCAGGTCAAATTTAGGTAAAAAAGAAAAAGAAAAAAGTTTTTCCAGCCTTATTCAACTGAATCGTAGAAATTTAGGTAGGCGTGCAGGAAGAAGTCTGGTAACGGTTGGCTCTATGGCCGCAGGTGCGTTTCTTGTCGTAAGCACAGGAGCCTTTCGTAAGGTTCCTCCTATTTCTCCAACGAATTTACAATCTGGGACGGGTGGATTTTCCTTTTGGGGCGAATCGGTGGTACCAATATATGATGATTTAAATCAAGATGAGGCTATAAGTCTTTTTGATTTAAATAAAAGTCTTTTGCATGATGTGAATGTGGTTCCCTTACGTTTACGGGAAGGAGATGATGCTAGTTGCTTAAATTTGAACAAAGCGCTTCGTCCTAAAATTTTCGGGATTAAAGTCAGTGATTTCGAAGGTCGCTTTGAATTTGCGGAGGGAGATTGGTCCAATCTAGACTACAAACACGATGGTGGAGCTATTCCAGCTTTAGTCGATCAAAACACTTTAATGTGGGCATTGAAGATGGGAATTGGTGGACGGTTAAACTATGTGGATGGAGAAGGAAAACCTTTTGAAATTGAAGTCGTTGGAGCTTTCAAAGGATCGATGTTACAGGGAGCACTCTTTATAAAGGAAGAAGATTTTTTGGATAAATTCAAACAGCAAGGTGGATACCGTAGTTTTATGCTTGCTGGTAATAAAGAGGATGCCAAAAAGTTGGCAGTTCATTTGGAGGACCGATTATTCCAGCATGGGATGGAATTTCAGGGTTCTTTGGATAAACTTGCTGAATTACAGAAAGTAGAAAATACATACTTATCCATATTCCAAGGGTTGGGCGGTCTCGGAATGTTGATTGGTACATGCGGATTAGGGTTGGTTGTGGTTAGGAATTTAGTGGAGCGTGGCCAAGAATTTGCCCTATTTGAGGCGATTGGTTATCAATTAAATTATCTTCGGAAAAATGTTTTCTTTGAACATGCACAATTGGCATTTTGGGGAATTGTTCTTGGATCGGTCTCTGCAATATTAGGAATTACACCGGCTTTGTTCGGTGGTATCTTGGATTCGCCAAGCATTGGCTTCCTTTGGTTTTTCATGGCACTTGGTTTCCTCGCATTTTTCTGGGTTGGAGTCGGCGTTTGCTTGACCTTGCGTAAAAGCCAACTTCACTTACTAAAAAATGAATAAGTTTCGGTCATTAAATATAAGCTATCAATTTCTATTGAAGTGTTTAGCTCTTTTGAGTTTTTTAATAACCCTTGGTTGCATCCAAAAGGGTGTAAAAAACACTTTGCCTATCAAAGATACCAAGAATCAAATCGTAGTTGAAACTAAATCCACTGAGAGTAATTCGAGCTGGGTCGTTGAGTTTAGCGAAGACTTTTCAAAAGTGGAAACTGGTTCCGAACCCGAAAGCCTATTTATTCTAGATGGTGCTTATTCCGTTCAGGCTGATGAAAGAAATAATAAAATCCTAACTTTACCAGGAACGCCTATGGGTGACTTTGGTTTACTTTTTGGTCCAAGAATTAGAGAGAAGGGCTTAGAGCTCCGATTTTCTTTTTTCTCAACAAATAAAGGTAGGCGGATGCCTTCAATTGCAGCGGGTATAGGAGGAATTCGCGGTTTGCAGTTACGACTCAATCCGGCGGCTCGAAATCTTATTCTATTACATGACGAAACGAATCTTAAGAAAGTACCTTTTTTATGGGTAGATGATCAATGGTGGCAGGTTCGACTTCAGATGACCCCTGCTGATTCAAGTAATTCAACCATTGTAAAGATTAAGCTTTGGCCTAATAAAGAAAACGAACCAAAAAAATGGCTAGTCAGTGAGAAGTTTGATATTAAATACAAAGGAGGAAAATGTGCATTATGGGGTTTTCCTTACGCTAGTACACCAATAGCCTTTGATAATTTACTTATTCTTTCAAAGTGATGACTGCTTTCATCTAGTAATAACTCCTTGGCTCAGACGAGTCGATTTGTAGTTAAAAAAGACTCAACTCGAGTAGTTCTATTTTTATACCTATTATCTTAAATACAACAAACCATATTAAGTATATTAAAGTCTTTAAAATAATACACTATCCGATAGTGCTATTAGGTTTGAAGAACCAAAAAAACAAACTTTCAAGAAAATAGAAAAACTTGCAACTTTCTTCAATTAAAGTGTAATTATGTCGTGCAGAGTTTAAATCGACTTATCTTTCTATATTTAGGGAGCATTGGGTTTCTATTTTTAGTGTTTATCTGGCTTGCATTTGCATTGAATTTCGACGGACTTGATAATGCATTTGTTAAGTTATCAAATGCTAAATTTGTTGGTTATTCTATCCCTGAATTATTTGGTTCTAGTTACAAAGACTCTGTGAGTGATCAAATTTTATCTTTAAAAATAGCTTTTTCCTTATTGATTTTTGGATATTCTCTTTACTTTCTTGCCCTGTTTTCTATTGATGATGCCTCTAGACGAATTAGGTTACTTTTTCTCGGGTTTTCTCTCCCATTACTTGCGTCAATGTGCCTTTTTTGGAATAAATTTATAAAGGATAATCATATTGTAGATAATGTAGAAAAAAGAGAATTATTTATTGCTACTGCTTCTTGTATATTTGTCTCGCTAATTTGTTACGCTTTTTCTACGAAATCCTTAAATAGGAGTTCGCTGAAAACAAAGCATAAATCACCTTCAGTAAAAACTAACAATAAAACACCGAGCTTAACCCAAGTTTCAAATGCAGCTAGTTCTGGGGACACGGAAGATAAGAATGTAGATAATAATGAACAAAATATCAATTCCCCTGATGGCGAAAACCGAGAAATAGACCCACAAAAACTAGAGGAGTTACCCCAATTAGAAACAATTTTAAACCCGGATTCAGCACAAGATGATGGTGAAGAAATAGTGGAAGTATCCAATGAGGAGGAAACGGAAACTGAACAAAATATTGATGGACCTAAATCAAATGAAGTTGAAGTGGATGAAGTTAACCTTAGTGCTGAAAATTTAAATTCACCAAGTACCTCAACAAATATCGAGGAAATTGATGATAGTGAAACCGCAGGATCGGAACAGGGTCCGAACTTAACAATAGATGCCAGTGAAAAAGAGTAAATATTTACTTCAAAGGTTTTTTTTTATAACATTTTTCATTTTCTGTGTTTACCTAATCGAGGGTGCATGCTTTAGGCTGATTGATGATTATGCTAATTGGAGATTGCATTTAGCCTGGGGACAACCGAGCGACCCTGAAGAAAATAAGTTATTGAGTAAATTGTCTTTGGATCATTTCTCTGAGTTTCCAACAGACCACAACAAGCCAAATCATTTAGGTTATTGGGTTGGGGAAGAAGTTGATTACTGTGAAAAGACCCTCAGTTTCACAAGACCTTTGAGGGATAATTACAAAGATTTTATAAATTATAATCTCAATCCATTAGGAAATTTTAAAATTACCGATTATACGAAGGCAGGCATAACCGATTTGTTATTACCCAATTTACACAAGCTTGCTACAATGAATGATGTTGATGAACAAACTGCCCGGCGAGTAGGGGATCAGATTGAGACTGCAAAAGCGGTTTTTATTAAAGTTGTAGTTAAACGAGATTCTTTCACGAAGGAAAATGAGTTCAAAAGGTTGAACTCGAGCTTTGGTTTTCTTGCAGAAGAAGGCTTTGCATGCTTGGTATTACCAGTATATTCCGCCGAAGAGTTGGTTGATAAAATAGCGAGGTTTAAAAAATCAGAAACAGAACTGGCCTCAAAGCTTTTTGCCTGGGGCGAGGGAGAGGCGGCAACATTTTTAATGAAATCCTGTCGTTTAAACACCGATTTATGGAATGGCCTTTTTTTGTCTACAGCCGACCAATATGTTTCTCCACCGAGTTCCAGTAGTTTACCTTGGGTATTTTTTGAAATTAGTGAAACCCAAAAATTTGAAGAAGATAGATTATCTATCATTTATGAGTGGATTGAATCAGCACGCTTGAAAAAGAATATTTTTGCAAAGCGTTTTTCTGGTTTAGTTAAATTTACTGAGTCGGAACGGTTAGCAAAAGGTGTCCCATCGATATTTATAAGTTATTTGATTAATGCTGAAAAGTTTATGAATGAAATGGGTGATCAGCCAAATCGAATAGGCGAATCAATTTTGCTTACTGATGATACAAATTATGCGATTGAAGAAGACATTGTAAAAAGACCTTTCGATTTAAAGAATATTGAAAAGAATATTGAAGAAATTTCATCTTCAGATGATTTTGAACCAACTCTTGTTAGGCCAAATTTTGATTGTGAGATTGTAAGAGAATATAGAGATATGAACGCAGGAAACCCCAAGTTATTACAAGTTAGTAATCGAGATATTATTTTAAAATTAGGTTTAAAATTTGAACAAATGGGAGAAAATGTACTTGAGCAAATTCGCCTTAAAGATCCATTGTTTTTTAGGTATTATAATTCTCTCCTTGCCATCGAAGAATCTCCTTTGAATTAACTTATTTATTAAAAATTAGTTTCGATTGAATAAGAGTTAATGACTTATGGGGAATGAGTTGTCAAAAGTTTGAAAAAATTTCCGATAATAAATATGAAATACGGGAGAATTACTAATGAAATGGGAGAAGTACTTGATTACAGTTATCAATCAGGTGCAGAGAATAATCATTATGTGCTCATTATAGGGCATGGATTAGATGGAAACAAAGATACTCCTTTAATCCTAGAACTTTCTAATAAAGTATCTAATGAGGGAATGTCGGTTTTACGGTTTTCTTTTTCTGGAAATGGGAATTCTCAAGGGAAATTCACGGAAAGCACAATTTCAAAACGCATTATAGATTTGCAGGCGGTTATAACACGAGTTTGTGAGCAGGGTGGTCGTCCAATTTATCTTGGTCACGGAAGTGGTGCTACAGTGGGAACCATGGTAGGTGCGAAAGACACACGAATTCAATTGCTTGTTTCTCTCGCGGGTTTAGTTGAAACAAAGAAAATTTGTATCAATATTCTTAACCCTGAATCTGTAAATGAGAATAATCAACTACCTGAAAATTTAAAAGAGGACCTAAAAAAGATTAAAAGCGTATATTCACAATCGGCTGAAATCTTTATTCCTTGGCTTTTGATTCATGGTTCAGAAGACAAAATAGTACCAGTTACAGACTCTTCTTCTTTACTGTTAAATTTTGAAGAAACTCGACATTTAGTAGTGCTTCCTAATGCTGACCATTTCTTTTCGGGAGAAACTGTTTCTCAAGTTTCTGGAATTATAATTGACTGGCTTGGTAAAAAAATTCAACCAATTTAAAACTTAAATGAATCTAGTTACCCCTGGTGTGGGTGGTTGGGGAACCGGAAGAGTCATGTCCCAGTTATATTCTGATGGAAGGAGAGATTCCTTCGAGTTAAGAGCATCTTGGTAGCTTATTTTTTGTCCTGTGTAAGCTACCATTCTTCCAAGAATGGCTACCATGGTACTGTGTGCAGCCCTTTCTCCATCATTGAACGCTTTTCCACTTCGAATGGATGCAAAGAGTTCATCATGTTCGCTTTGATACATATCATTATTTTCGCCTCTAAATCTCCATGAATTATCACCAGCATCTATAAGGTGCCTATTTTTGGCTGAACAAAATCCTTTGCTTCCATAAAGTTCCAGTTCATAACTTCCAGCAGTGCCATTTTGCTGCCTTGAAAAGTGATAACCGCGAGTCCCATTTTCCCACTGATACGCAATCGCAAAATGATCATATATATTACCATATTTATCCATATCGTCGTAAACCTGCCTACCGCCCGAACCTTCAGCATGAATTGGTAATGCTTCTCCCATGGCCCATTGCATCATGTCTATGCAGTGAACAGCTTGCTCTACAATTGAATCTCCCGAAAGCCATAAATGGGCATTCCAATTTCTTGATTGAGCTTCCAGGTCACTCCATCCGCTTTCCCGTTTCTTTTTCCAAACTTCTCCACCATTGTAGGTGCTGTACATGGCATTAATATCACCAAGCGATCCGTCGAGTATTCTCCCAAATACTTGTTTTTTAGGTTGATGGTGTCTCCAACAAAACCCAGACATAAAACTTAAGTTTTTAGCCTTAGCTTTTTTCGCAAGTTCGATTACTTTGCGTACACCTGGTGCATCCACCGCAACTGGTTTTTCAAAAAAACAGTGAACCCCTTTTTCTATTGCATATTCAAGATGTTGGGGACGGAAGGCTGGCGGAGTGGTTAAAATTACTACATCCACACCAGAGTCGATTACTTTTTTATAGGCATCAAATCCAGTAAATGTGGTTTCTTCAGTAACTTGATATTTATCTCTTCCTCTTGCTTTAAGTATTCTGCTTCGAAGTTTGATTCTGTCTTCAAATAGGTCACCAATGGCGGTAAGGGCAACATTAGGGTCTGCGTTCATGGCTTGTGCCGCTGCACCACTACCTCGGCCGCCGATACCGACAAGACCTACTTTTATAACACTGTTATTTTTAGCAGCTTTCGCAATAAAAGGGGATGAAAGAAGAGTTCCAGCAGTGATTGTGGAGCTAGCTTTAACAAAATTTCGTCGTGAAGATGAATGAATCATAATAAACTTTAATTATATTTTCGGTTGTTTTTAAAGTGATTAATTGGAAAATATTAAATTTCTTTTTGCGAGGGAGGGTCGCGAAACGCGATAAAGAAGATCGCTAGAACAATACCAGCCATGCAAGCGGGGAAATACCACACTGCTTCCCAATTCATACCAGTTGAAATATTTTGTTTGGAGTTCCACCAGCCATTAAGTTCTCCACCAACAAACATTCCTGCACCCAAAGTTACAAACGCGATAAACCCTTGGGCACTTGAGCGGATATCACGAGGAGCAACTTTATCGACATACAACTGCCCGGTTACAAAAAAGAAGTCATAACATATACCATGAAAAATAACACCTAAATAAAGAAGAGCATGAGCTTGTGCGTCTGCATTCGCAAAAAGAATATACCTCAAAACCCAAAAGAGCATTCCAATCATAAGCATTTTTTTAACGCCAAGTTTTCGGAAGAAATAGGGAACAAGTAAAAGAAAGAAAATTTCCGAAACCTGGCCGAGTGCCATAACCCCTTCTGAATTGGCTACACCCATTTCCTTAAGAAATCCATTTGCGGACTGAAAATAAAAGGAAAGTGGAATGCAGGTTAAAAAGGAACAAAATATAAAAACAGCAAACGATCTGTCTTTCATAAGTCGAAATGCTTTAAGTCCAAGAATTTCACCAGCTGAAACAGCTTTTCCCTTCAACTTTGGCGGTGTGTGAGGCAGCGAGAATGCATAAAGACCAAGTGCAAAAGAAGCAAACGCACCAATTTTAAAAGTATCAGAGGTCATGGCAATTGAGGTCCATTCGTTTGGGGGAGGATTTCCACCTAGAAATGCAGGCCAAGAAAGTTTGTATATACCATTTTCAAAAAAACTGCTTCCAATTAAAATCCCAGATGCAATCCATCCAATCGTACCAAGAGTGCGGATGGGGGGAAATTCCCTTTGCGGATCTTTCATATTTTGAAAGGATAGTGAATTAGCTAACGCCAATGTAGGCATGTAAAAAATTAAGTGAAGTAATAAAAAGGGATAAAAGTTTTCCCAGTCACTGGCCTGACCGAGGAATAATAGGCACGCACCTCCCAATATATGAAGCCATCCATAAACTTTCTGCGTTGGAAAAAATCGATCCGCTACCATTCCAACGATAAAAGGAGAAATTATAGCAGCTACCCCAGTTGCTGCGTAAGCGGTTCCTCTTAGACTGGCTTCAATTTCTAAAGTTCCAAGAAATGTCCACATAGGCACATACCAAACTCCCCATATGAAGAATTGGAAAAACATCATAATGCAAAGGCGAGGAGTGAGGGAAAAGTTCATGATTCTGAACATCAACTCTATTCCTTCAATCCATCACTAATCAATGAATAAATTTTATTGATTAGTGATCTTACATTTGTGTGTGAAAGTATAAAATGGGATAAAAGCATAGTCATGCTACATATACATTTTCCTCCCATGTGTTTAAAAAATAAAATTAGAAAAAATGTGTTATTATATGTTTAATGGATAAATTTAGTTGAAAAAAGAAACCAAAAGGGTTTCCATTAAAAATCCTTACCTTTTGCCTTGTGCCCACATACTCCACTTCCAATCAATCAAGCTACTTTCAAGCCGTGGCTACAACGATTTGTAATCACCTATGAATAACAAGATTCTTTGCGTAGATGATGAGGATATGATCCTCAAAGGTTTTCAGTTGAACTTAAGAAAAGATTTTGAATTACACCTTGCCTCAAATGGAATAGAAGGCTTAGAGGTTTTTGATCGGGAAGGAGGGTTTTCAGTCGTCTTGTCTGATATGAGAATGCCTCAAATGGATGGTGCGACAATGCTGGGAGAAATTAAAAAAAGAGATCCTGAAGTTGTTACGGTTTTACTGACGGGACAGACAGATTTCGAATCTGCTATGTCCGCAGTAAATTCAGGCAGTGTTTTTCGAATGCTTGCAAAACCATGTCCTCCAGAGGATTTAATTAAAGTGTTGCACGCTAGTATCGAACAAAATGATCTAATTCGAAGCAAAAGAATTCTTTTGGATCAAACATTACGTGGTGCTGTAGATGCAATAGCCGAATCACTTTCTTTTGCAAAGCCATTGTTTTTTGGAAGAGCCCAGAGGGTTAGAAGGTTAGCAAATGAACTCGCCGAGATAATGGAAATTCCAAATAGTTGGAGAGTTGATGTTGCGAGTGTTTTTTCACAGATAGGATATATTTCTTTGCCTAATTCAGTCAGTGAAGATGTTTATCACAAAAGAAAACTTAACGCTGAAGTAAAGGAAATGGTTAAACAGCTCCCTGCTGATACACAAAAAGTGGTTGAGAAAATCCCGGGACTTGAGGATGTATGCAAAATTTTACATAAGGTTGATATACAGTACCGCTTTGAAGAAAACGATGCCACAGGAATAAGACTTTTAGCTTCTGTATTAAGGGTTGCACTTGATTTTGACTATTATGAGGAAATCGGGCACGAACGAACTATCATTCTTCAAACTCTCAAAAATCGGTCCAATGATTACGACCCAATCGTAACTGACGCATTGCAAAAATTGATGGATCTGGTTGAACAGAATTTTCGACTAGAAGAAGTTTCAATTAAGGATTTGCAAAAAGGAATGAGGTTAGCTGAAGACCTAAAAGTGGAAGGCGGTTTTTTAGTTGCGTCACAGGGTGCCGATGTCGACCGCCAACTGTTAAAAGTTATAAGAAACTATTCTTCCTGTTACGAAAAAAGTCCGTTTCCTCAAAAGATTCAAGTGAAGATTCCAAACGAGTCTGATTTTACAAAAATCGCATAAGGTGCAATGAAAGTAAGAACCCATGTTCTTATATTAATGCTGGTAACCTTTGGAGGATCTATAATTTTGGGAATACTTGGATTATATGCTTACAGTAACTATCGAGAAAATAGAGAAAGCATGGATTCTGCTACATCAAACCTTTTGAACCAAGGTACATTCTTTTTAGCAACCAGATTTTCAACATCTGTTACTGAGTACATTAACATTATGGGAGTTAGTAAAAATGATATTTACGATTCAACTGATGATCAAATTGTTTTAATCAAAGAGTCCTATAATAGATTTATTAATGCCTTTTCAAGTGATGAAGACTTTAGAAATAAATTAGCTAAAATAGAACTTTTTGATAGCTCGAACTTGACCAATGAAATAGTAAGCGGATCACTTGCCGAACAAGTCGAATTATTCGAAAGTAGTATCTATAATTGGAACCAACTTTCTATCGAAAGAAAAAAGTATACATCCGGTTACGGTCTTGCAAATAGGATAAAAAATGAGTTTGAAAAGAATTCCTTTGTTAATGTTAACCTATTCCAAACTGCACAACTATTTTTAAGCGATAAAGAAAAATACAGTCAGAACTATCAGGATTTTAATTTAGAAAACAAAAGCAAATTACAATCTGCAGCAAAATCTTTAGATGAAAACCTAGAAATCCTTAGTGTTTTTTTAGAAAAACTCGATAGTGCAATTTCAATCATTCAAGACGAAATAAAAACAAACTTTGAAAATCAAAAAAACGAGCTCGAAGAAGATACAAATTTAATTCAATGGTTTTTAGTTATCATTTCGGTCGGTTACTTTTGCATCGTAATTTATATTGGCTTTACCACCTACAAAACTTTTGCAAGTCCAATTCAAAAATTAGAATTAGCCGCAAAAAATTCAATTGAATACAATAAACCATTTAAATTACGAGAGTCTGGACCGTATGAAATTCGTTCTTTAACAAGACGATTACAAGGATTGGTTATTGGCTTAGAACAAACCGTTCAAGTAAGAACAGAGCAATTACTTGCAAAAACAAAACATCTTGAAAACGAGATTATACAAAGAAAAGAATTAGAAACACAACTTGTGCACGCTCAAAAAATGGAAGCTGTTGGGCAACTAGCTTCGGGAATTGCACATGAAATAAATTCTCCATCTCAATTTGCGAATGACAATATTTTATTTCTTAAAGAAGCGGTAAGTGGATTTATTGCCAAATTAAGGGGGTCTGAATCCGCTCCAGACTTGAAGGAATTACAGTTTTTAGCAGAGAATGCACCTGATGCTGTTGACCAAGCTAGCGAAGGTATCAATAGAATTACAACAATTGTAAAATCGATGAAGAATTTTGCATATAAGGATGCGCAATCAGCTAAAAAACCAAGCGACCTTAACCAGGCAATTCGTTCAACTGTTGTAGTGGCAACCAATGAGTGGAAATATCACGCCGAATTAAACATGGCATTAGATGAGAGTTTACCATTCGTGCCCTGTAATATTGGTGAAATTAATCAGGTAGTTCTCAACCTTGTGGTTAATGGCGCTCATGCTATACGCGATCATTTTACCGGTGGCCAAAAAGGAAATTTGTTAATTTCAACTAAACATTACGAAGATGCAGGATGTGCCATTATAGCGATTAAAGATAACGGAGGTGGCATACCAAAAGAAGTAAGCAATCGAATTTTTGAACCCTTTTTTACAACTAAAGAGGTGGGTGTAGGAACTGGACAGGGTTTGGCCATTGCACACAATGTGATAACTAAATCTCACGGAGGTCAAATTTGGTTTGAAACAGAAGAGAGTAAGGGAACGACTTTTTTCATAAAGTTACCTATGGTTCAAAATGAATCAAAATGAATTCCTTGATGAAAGAATTAAGTATTATTGGATATATTTTTATAACTTTCTTTCTCATTTCCTGCAGTGATGAAGAGCAAGCCCCTTCAAGTAACTTGGAATTACCCCATCTCTATCGAATAACAGAACAATTAAAGTCATTAAATCTAGAGCAAAAAAAGAAAATTGAAAGTATTGGGTTTGTTTTAGTAGAAGGCGGTGAGTTTACCATGGGTTCACCAGACAGTGAGATCAGGTTCCGAGAACCAAATGAAAGAGATGAAAATCAAAATAGAGTAAAAATCAGTGAAGATTTTTTTATGGGAAAGTTTGAAGTTTCTAACGAAGAGTGGGGTTTTATTATGAATGTCAATTATGAACCCGAGCGGGCAAAATATCCCAAGACCAGTGTATCCCATACATTGTCTATGTTATATTGTAAAACTATGACTAAAGAATTAAGAAAGATTGATTTAATTCCTCCCCATTTGGTTTGTCGCTTACCAACGGAAGCAGAATGGGAGTATGCATGTAGAGCTGGAAATACCAAGGGTGTACATGGTTTCAAATTGCTCGAAGAAGACACTGGTAATGCAAAGGAAGATAGGTCGAAAGAAAAAAAATTCATGAATTCAATATCTCCTAATGATGTTAATTTCAACATGACCCATAGCAAACCGATGCTTATGTCGAATAATGTAAATGATTATTCATTCCCTCAATTTTCCCAAAATAAATGGGGTATCTACCATATGCATGGAAATGCCAAGGAGTGGTGTTACGATGTATATGAAAAAGGGATTGGGACAAGTGCGTTGGCTCACATGTCTAAGGAAGAGAGAGAAGTAGCTATTCTGACAGACCCGATCGGTGGATTGTACGGGCGTTACAGGGTGGTAAAAGGTGGAGGCTTTCTTTCCTCTGCATCAGACTGCCGTGCAGCAGCACGTGAAAAATTTGACGCATATAAAGAGAGTTATGAAATAGGTTTTAGGGTGGTGATAGGTTTACCTCTCAGGTAAAAAATATCTGAGGACAGTTTATCTAAGGCAAACTTTTCTGAGCAATTGAACTCGGAATTGCATAGACTGTTACACGGTCGACTCTGGCAATATTTATTCCAAGACACTTTCCGTAGATATTAAAAAGGGGAGCACCCATTGACTCTTTGGGTAATGGAATGTCATGCTGTAATATAATTGGAAAATTATCTTTTCGTTTGGAAACCGCTCCACTCATTTGTAGGTTTCGATTAAACAGATCAAATGTGACGGACCTATGACCGAGTGTAACAAGAAATTTTTGTATTTTATCATCACGGTTCAAAGTAACACGTACCACATCTCCCGGATCTTTTTTACCAATAATTTTTATTAGTGCATCCTGATTCTTAACTCTTCTTTCGTCTGCGTGGGTAATAATATCCCCAGCTTTTAAACCTGCCCTGAAGCCTGCCGCATGAGGTACTACTTCGGAAATTTTAACACCTTTCGCACTGCTTGTGTCATTGGTTAAAAGTACACCCATTACTCCACCTTCTCTTCCAATCTCTCGGTCATTTCCGCTTTTTACTCCAATCCTGATTTCACTAAGTTTTGAATGAGCGGCAACGACCCAACTTCCTTCAGTCGCATTGTTTTCCAGCTCCCATTCGATGTATGGAAATGTTTTTCCTTCAGAAATCATTTTATACAAAGCAAGGTCGGACTCTTCATACCTCTTTTTGATTTTGAGATCATATTTTTCTCCTTCATAGGTTTCTGCAACTCTTGCCCCAACGCATGAACTTGCTTTGGTTAAAACATAGCCTTCCGGACTTACAATTCCACCGAGCGCGATGAGCTTATTATTTCTTAGTAAGCGAACAGTTGTTGTAAGTGCAGCCTCCTTTGTGCTACCAAAAGCATTTTGAATATCAATGCCGTTGATTCTTTGATCGGGCGATAGGACTTTTGTTCCGTTGGAATCGTTATCCGAAAAACATTGGCAACTAAATGATAAAAATAAGAAGAAGATCAATTTCGCTCTCATTTATTTTCTTCCTTTGGTCTTTCCCCAAGAGTTACTTTTTCGGAAAGCGTATTTCCATCTCTTTGGAATTCTAATAATATGCTTTCATCAGGTTGTTTATTTGAAATCAAGATTGTTAACTCTTCTACTGAATCTAGTTTTTCACCGTCTACTGATAGGAGAAGATCATTTTTAATAAGACCTATACGGTCTGCGGCACTTCCTTTAATCACATTAAGAATATTTAATCCAGCATCGGTCTTTTCACATCCAACACCGAGGAATCCCATACCAACTAATTTATTGAATGTGAGTATTTCTCCGGTTCGATAAAACTCCCAGTTTGTATGAAAGCATTCAATGGGAACATGAAAGTTTTGATCAGATTTTTCAGATATTCTGCTGTGTATGGCGATTATCTCGCCGTCGAAATTAAATAACGGCCCACCAGAGTCCCCCCCTAATAGCCTACTATCTGATTGAAGTGTTTCATCAGTTTTTGCAATGACTCTACCGAGCCGAACAACAACTCCTCTCTTATCATCGTACCCTCCAGGGTGACCGATAGCAAAACACCAATCGCTCACCTTGGACTTATCCATGGGTGCAATTGGAGCGAATGGCCATTTCCCTTTGCGGGTAATTTTTAGCATACCGGCATCTGATATTTCTGACCCACCTAGACTAACAGCCGGTACCCTTTTTCCGTTTGGCAGACGTACATGCATTTTTTTCCCAGTCTTACCAATGACATGAGCCGCAGTGAGCACTAAGCCGTCTTCAGAAATAATGACACCACTACCTGCACCATCACCAGCTTCGATTGCCACCAATGACTTTTTGGCTTCCGGCAAAAGCAATTGTAGCCGGTGTTGGATAGTAAGAAGGTCATTTTCATTTTTGGGAG
>MDSV01065218.1_pt1 | contig 14201 bp, 15 predicted proteins | sample 810851 | NCBI WGS metagenome assembly MDSV01 (sample SAMN05326640, study PRJNA326480) | marine metagenome | isolation source: seawater | place: Atlantic Ocean: North East | collected 2012 | reverse complement strand
TTTCCATTGATTATAAATTAAATTAATTTACAAATTATTCATATGCTTAGTAAAAATCAATTGGGATTTTTGTACATGTTTTTATCGGTATGTGCTTTTTCTATAATGGATTTAATTGTAAAATGGTCTGAAAATTATCCATTAGGACAGGTATTGTTTTTTAGAGGTTTTTTTGGCGGAATTTTATATTTTTTTATAATGCCTAAAGAAAGAATTAGAAATTTTTATCAAACCAAAAGAGCCGGTCTACATTTTTTAAGATGTTTATTTGGATTGATAGCTTTGATAGCTATATTTATTGCTCTAAGAAATCTTCCATTAGCTACAGTTGTTAGTATTTCATTTGCTGCACCAATATTTACAACAATTTTTTCAATTTTCTTTTTAAGTGAAAAAGTTGGTTTCTATAGATGGTTAGCTGTTCTTATAGGTTTTGTTGGTATAATTGTAATAACAGAACCGGGCTTAGGTTCATTAAATATTTATTATATTTACCCTATTATTTTTTGTTTAGGATTATCTTATGTTGCTATTGCAATTAGACAATTATCAACGACAGAACCTGTATGGCTTATATCTTTAAATTTTTCCTTAGCCATTACTTTAGCTAGTTTATTTACCATTCCTTTTGGATGGGTGATGCCCGATGTGAAAGATTTATTATTATTATGTATGATAGGAATTTTAGGTGGTTTTGCAAATTTGTGGCTTGGCCAGTCATTTAAATTATCAGAAGTTTCCTTGGTTTCTCCTTTAAAGTACTTAGCTTTAGTATTTGGAATAATTTTTGGTTATTTTATTTGGGATGAAATACCAACTATTAAAACATTATTAGGAGCACTACTTGTCGTATTTTCATCTTTAATCATCTTAAGAAGAGAAATACATTATAAAGAAAAAATTCCATCTACAACAAGACATGAATAGAATACCCAAATATTGGAATACTGCAAAAAAGAATTTATCTAATAAGGATAAGGTTTTAAAATTATTAATTCAAAAATATTCAGCACCATCTGAAATAATTCTTACTACAAGAAAAGATATTTTTTACTCTTTATGTAAAAGTATAATTGGTCAACAAATTAGTGTTTCAGCAGCAAACGCAATTTTCGTTAAATTCAAAAAAAAATGCAAAAATAAAATTAATGCAAAAATTGTATCTAAGCTTACTAGGTCTCAGCTTAGAAGTTGTGGACTAAGTCGTCAAAAAATTTCTGGTATTAAAAATCTAGCAAAAGAAATATTAAATAAATCTTTTAATCCAAATTTGATAAAAAATATGGATGATGAAGAAGCTATTGCTTATTTGTCAAAATTAAAACAAATAGGCAGATGGTCAGCAGAAATGATTTTGTTATTTACTTATAACAGACCTAATATTTGGCCAATTCAAGATATCGGACTTTTAAGATCTATTTCTAAAAATTACAAAAAAAAGTATTTACCACCAGATAAATTTGTTGACCTTTTGAAAAAAAGATTTTCACCTTATTGTTCAGTAGCCACATGGTATTTATGGCGTAGTATAGATCCTGAGCCTATACAGTATTAAATCCTTCTACAACTTGATGATGTCTAATTGTAGTTTCTTTGGCTATTGCCCACCCAGCTTGGTATTCTTTAGAATTTAGACATTCAATAGCCTTCTCAAAACTTGGAAATTCCCATACTACTGTTCTTACAAAATTTTCACCACTAATTGTTTCGCTCATTCCACCTCTTACAAGCGGCACTCCCCCAAAGTTATTAATAATTGGAGTAACAACTTCAGCGTATTTCTTTAATTTTTCTAAATTATCAACTTTCGTATATAAACTAATCCAATATCCTTTTTTCATTATTCAATCCATTCTTTAAAAGTATCTATGTTATTTTTTAAGTATTTTGGTAAATTATCTATATCACACACTTCAAGTTTATCTCCATCTCCAAATTTCTGTGATTTTTTATCTAATTTTAAATCATAAATAGCTTTTTTGTTTTTAATAATTTCATCTACTTGATTTACTGATATAGGATTTACATCAAATTCTCTATGATGAAGGTAAGATTGTAACTTATGTCTGATTTGCTCAGCACTTTTTATATTAGTAAAATGCCATCCACCATTAGAAATGAATTTAATATTTGAGTATTTTTTATCAGAAAAAATTATATCTAGTCTGTAAAAAGGATATTTTCTATCTTTTATATTCCTTAACCATTGTGGGCTTTGTAAATATTTTTTTTTGCATGATTTTGTGCCAACCCAATTAAAGTTTGGTAATTTTAGATTAAATTTATAATAAAACATATCTTGATTAAAAAATAAGAATTTTTCTCTAAAATTTTTAAGATCGACATTTTCTAAATTTGGAATTTCGTCAACATCTGAAATTAAAATTAGGTCATTTTCGTTTGCTTTATTTAGGCCCTGATTAATAAAATTTCTCTGACCATTTTCTCTAAATGCTGCGTTAAAAATATATTTTCTTGATTTTTCATCCTCACTATCACTTTTGTTTATTTTTTCTATACTTATTGGTTCTTCTTCATAGACTAGATAAATTATCTTATCTTTAAATTTACTAAACTTTTTAAGATCGAATTTAAGATTTCTCCTATCACCTTTATGATTATAAGAGCTCTCAACGATAACAAAAAAATCAACATATTCATTGAGTGTATTTAGCCTTAAGTCAAGGACAATATCTTCATCAAAATACATAAAACAGTCAAAAATTTTCATAATTAAATTTTATTGTTAAAATACAATTTCTAATATAATTAAAAATATAATTTATTTTTAGAGATATGAAAATAATAATTAGCTTAATAATTATTTTTAAATTACTGTTTTCTCAAATATTGTTTGCAGATGAAAACTTTATTAAAGGAAAAGAAATTTTTATTAATGCAGGAAATTGTGCTACATGTCATTCACTTAAAGATGCAGGGTCTAATGCGATGATTGGACCAAATTTAAATGAAATAAGACCTGACATTGAAAGAGTAAAAAATGTAGTTATGAATGGTGCTGGTGTGATGCCTTCTTATCAAGGAATTCTAACTGATGAAGAAATTGATGCAGTATCTTACTATGTTTCAGTGAGTGCAAATAATTAATTTATTTATAATATCTCATTTAAGCGAAATAAAGCTATTTTCATGACTTGCTTTTTTGCTTCTTCAAATTCTTTTTTATAATCATTTGTGATTCTTAATCTAAAACTTTTTAAAATATCCTTTTTATTTTTTTCTTTTACAGCAATTATGAATGGAAATTGAAATTTTTGTTCATAATCAAAATTCAATTTATTAAATTCTGCTAATTCGTCATTTGAACACTCATTTAATTTTGCTCCGGTTTGTTCTTTAGAGGAGAATGATGTGAGTTCTTTTTCTATAGCTAATTTAGGATGCAATCTAAATATTTTTGCAATCTGATCATTTGAACAAGATGAATAAACTTTTACCATTTTTTCAATCAAATCTCTTGGATTTTTAAATGGCTTTTTCTTATAAGTTTCAACTGCGATCCATTCAGATTTTTCAAATATGCTTCCAAAAATTGAAGTGAACTCAATTTCAGTAAAGCTGTTAAGATCTTTATCAATTTTCATTTAAAGTCCCAATAGTGTTTTAATATATTATTTATGTTATATTTGTATACTATATAACTAACACTATGACTAAATTAACAACACATGTTCTTGATATATATTCAGGTAAGCCAGGAAAAGGTATTAAGGTAGAATTATTTTATTTAAAAGATAATGATAAAGAAAAAATTTCTAATATTATTCTTAATAATGATGGTAGGTCTGATAAGCCACTAGTTGAAAAAGATAAATTTAAAAATGGCAAATATGAATTAATTTTCTATGTTGGTGATTATTTTAAAAAAATTACTGGCCATGATGGCTTGCAATTTCTAGATGAAGTAATTATTAGATTTGGTATTTCAAATAATGAAGAAAGTTATCATGTGCCTTTATTGGTCTCACCTTGGAGTTATTCAACATATAGAGGCAGTTGATGGTTTCTGATACAATCCAATTTATTTATAATAATAAAATTGTAAAATTAAAAAATCCTGATCCAAATAGGACAATCTTAGATTTTGTAAGATCTGACTTAAAACAAAAAGGAACAAAAGAAGGTTGTGCTGAAGGAGGGTGTGGTGCTTGCACAGTAGTTCTTGGAGAATTAAAAAACAAAAAATTACATTATAAATCTATTAATTCTTGCATTAGTTTTCTACCTATAATTGATAAGAAACATTTAATCTTAATTGAAAATTTAAGTCTTAATAATGACAATTTACATCCTATCCAAGAGGCAATGGTAAAATTCCATGGGTCGCAATGTGGATTTTGTACACCGGGTTTTGTTATGTCAATGTTTGCCATGTATAAAAATTTCTCTAGGTTTAATGATGAAACTATTGATGAAACTTTATCAGGCAATTTATGTCGTTGCACAGGTTATAGACCAATTATAGATGCAGCAAAAAGTTTAAATTCAAGAAATACTCATGACCATTTCAAAAAAAATGAAAAAAATATTATTAATATGTTAACTAAGATCAAAGATAGAGATATTGAAATATCTTTTAAAAATAAAAAATATTTTGCACCAAAATCACTAATTAATTTAAAAAAAATACTAAAGAAAAATTCTAATACAAAATTTTTAAGTGGAGGAACAGATCTTTCTTTAGAAGTGACTAAGCAAAGAGGAGAAATTGAAAAAATTGTATCCCTTAATTCAGTTAAAGAATTAAAATTTATAAAGAAAACGAAAAAATTTATTGAAGTTGGATCTGGTGTCTCATTGTATGAATTTCAAAATGTGATTAAATCCTACTATCCAGATTTCCATAATATATTGAAAAGATATGGCTCTGTCCAAATTCGTAATGTTGGAACTTTAGCTGGCAATATAGCTACTGCCTCTCCTATAGGAGACTCTCTCCCATTATTGTTAAGCTTAGAAAGTAAGATTAAAATACAAACTTTAAAATCAGTAAAAGTTATTCCATTAAATGAATTTTTCTTATCATATAGAAAAACAAAGCTTAAAAAGGGTGAATTCTTATATTCTGTTCTAATACCGATTAATAAACAAAATCATTTTAAAGCATATAAAATTTCAAGAAGATTTGATGATGATATATCTTCAGTATGTGCTTCATTCAATTTTTTGATTAAAAAAAATGTCATTTTAAAAGCAAAAATTGCATATGGTGGCATGTCTGAAATTCCCAAAAGAGCATCTAAAATTGAAAAAGCACTTACTAATTCTATTTTTTCAGAGGATACTTTTTTTCGGGTAAAAAACCTAATAGATACAGACTTTTCTCCAATAGACGATATGAGAGCAAGTAAAGATTATCGAGCTGATGTAGCAAAAAATTTAATGATGAAATTTTTTTATGAAGTAAGTGGTAAAAAAAATTTAAGAGTAAATTAATGAAAAATGAACAATTATTTTCAAAAAATTTAGCACACGATAGTGGTAAAAAACATGTGTCTGGTTTTGCAGAGTATACTGACGATATAAGTGAGCCACTAAATACTTTATATGGTGCTATAGGATGGAGCAAAAAAGCTCATGCAAAAATTAAAAAGATTGACTTAAATGATGTGAGGAAGAGTGAGGGTGTAGAGACAGTAGTAACATACCAAGATATTCCGGGGAGAAATGATGTAGGTCCAGTATTTGATGGAGATCCTATTTTTCCAAAGACAAAAGCTGAATATTATGGGCAGCCACTTTTTGCGGTAGCAGCAACCTCAGTAGAACTAGCAAGAAAAGCTGTTCTTAAAGCAAGGGTTTATTATAAGGAATTAAAACCTATTATTACAATTAATGATGCATTAAAAAAAAATAATCTATTATTCAAACCAAGAATTATTAAAAAAGGCAATCCATCTCAGAAAATTTTAAGATCTAAGAACAGAATAAGTGGAAATTTTACAACAGGCAGCCAAGAACATTTTTATTTAGAAGGTCAAGTTGCATTTGTTATTCCAAAAGAAGACAAGAATTTTTTAGTTTATAGTTCGACGCAACATCCTTCAGAAACACAACAGATTATTGCAAAAATGTTAAAACAAAAAAGTAATTCAGTTGAAGTAATGGTTAGAAGAATAGGAGGAGGATTTGGTGGAAAAGAAACTAACTTTATTACTTCAGCTATTTGTTGTTTGCTTTCCCATAAAACAAATAAACCAATCAAGCTGAGATTAGATAGAGATGATGACATGATAATCACAGGAAAGAGACATGATTTTTTTTCTGATTATGAAGTTGGTTTTGATGATGATGGTCGAGTTAATGGTTTAAAATTTAAACTCGCATCTAGATGCGGAATGTCACCTGATTTATCTCTTGCTATAAATGAACGAGCTCTATTACACATTGATAATACTTATTTTTTAAAAGATATCGAGGTAAAAAATTATTTGTGCAAAACTAATACTGCTTCATCTACTGCTTTTAGAGGATTTGGTGGAAATCAAGGCATGATGGCAATAGAGAATATAATGGATAACATTGCTAGGTATCTTAAAAAAGATCCAGCTGATGTAAGAAAGATAAATTTTTATGGAAAAAAAAATAATAATACCACTCATTATGGGATGAAGATTAAAGATAATGTCATTAATGAATTATTTGAAGAACTTAAGATTAAATCTGATTACAAAAATAGAGTAGAGAAAATTAGACAATTTAACAAAAGAAACAAATTTAAAAAAAAGGGTATAGCAATTACTCCTGTAAAATTTGGAATTTCATTTACAACAATTCATTTAAATCAAGCTGGAGCACTTGTGCATATTTATACAGATGGGAGTGTTCATATGAACCATGGCGGCATTGAAATGGGTCAAGGCACACATACAAAAATTGCTCAATTGATCTCACATTCTTTGGGATTATCGTATGAGAAAGTTCAAATTTCTGCTACAAATACATCGAAAGTTCCAAATACATCTGCTAGTGCCGCATCTTCTACTACTGATCTAAATGGAGCAGCTAGTCTAAATGCAGTTTTAAAAATTAAATCTAATTTAAATAATTTTATAAAGAAGAAATATAAAATTTTTTCTAAAATTGAACCAATATATAAAAATGGAAATATATACATTGGTAATAGAGTTTTTAATTTTGATCATGTTATAAAAGAAGCATATTTAAACAGAATTTCACTTTCTTCGTCAGGATTTTATTCAACACCAAAAATAAATTTTAATAAGAAAAATTTTAAAGGTAGACCATTCTATTACTTTTGTTATGGGTCAGCTGTTACAGAAGTTACAATTGATACACTAACAGGTGAAAGCGTATTAGAAAGAGTTGATATATTGCAGGATGCAGGAAATGCAATTAACCCTGCATTAGAATATGGCCAAATTGAAGGTGGATTTATTCAAGGTCAAGGCTGGTTGACAATGGAAGAAGTAGTTTGGGGCAATGATGGGAGAATAAAAACTTTTTCGCCATCAACTTATAAGATCCCTGCAGTAACTGATATTCCAAAAATATTTAATGTTGAAATTTTTAAAAATGGAATAAATGTAGAAAAAGTTGTTAATAAAGCAAAAACAACTGGTGAACCACCATTAATGTTAGCTATGAGTGTTTTTTTTGCAATTAAAGATGCTATTGCTTCAGTATCAAATTATAAAAGAATTCCAGATTTAACTGCACCAGCAACTGCTGAAAAAATATTATTGAGTATAAAAAAGATAAAAAATATAGTTTAAATTATGTCTGATAATTCTAAATTTATGTTAAGAGCCATAGAGCTTTCAATTCAAAGTGCAAAATCAAAGGGTGGACCATTTGGATGTGTTATTGTTAAAGATAATCAAATAATTTCTGAGGGTCACAATCAAGTAACAGCAAATAATGATCCAACAGCACATGCAGAAATTGTCGCTATAAGAAATGCATGCCAAAAACTTAATAATTTTTTTTTAAAAGGTTGTGATCTCTATACAAGTTGTGAGCCATGTCCTATGTGTTTATCAGCTATTTATTGGTCTCATGTTGATAACATATATTACGCAAATACTAGAATGGATGCTAAAGAAATAGATTTTGATGACTCATTAATTTATTCTGAAATTAGTAAAGAAATAGATGAAAGAAAAATTAAAATGATCCAAATTAATAGGAATGAGGCTTTGAAAGCATTTAAAATTTGGCAAAATAAAGAAGATAAAATTAAATATTAGATGGAAGCTTTTACATACGCACTCAAATGGTCAGAGGTAATTTTAAGATGGGGACATGTATTATTTGCAATTTTATGGGTTGGAAATAGTTTCTTATTTAATTATCTTGATAACAGACTAAATAAAAAAATTAATTCGAAAGATATTGATGGGGAAGGATACCTCATGCATTCAGGTTTTTTTTATAAACTTTCAAGATTAAAAACTTCTCCAGAAAAATCTTATTTAAATCAACTTGTAATATTTAAATGGCAAAGCTATTTAACATTTATTACAGGGATATTATTACTGGCAGTTATCTATTATTATAATTCTGATGTACTTATGGTTGATAAAAGAGTTTTAGTTTTATCTCCATTAGCAGCCATTTCATATTCAGTCTTATCTTTAATTATTTCCTGGTTAATTTATGACTTTTTATGCAAATCAAAATTGATTAATTATAATTTTTTATTTTTAACAACTATGATAATTTTATTAGGTTTTTTATCATTTACTCTAACAAAAATTTTTGGGCCTAAATTTGCTTTTTTAAGTGTCGGCTTGATAATAGGGACAAACATGTTTGCCAATGTTTTTACAATTATAATCCCTAATCAGATGAATATAATTAATAGCAGTAAAAAAAATAAAAAATTTGATATGAGTTTATCAATTGCTGCCAAACAAAGATCGATACATAACAATTATTCAACTTTTTTAGTACTATTTATAATGTTATCAGGGCATTATAGTTTTTTAGTTTATCATAAATACAACTGGTTAATTTTATGTTTAATTGGAATTATTTCTGCTTTAGGTCGACATTATTTCAATTTGAGGGGTAGAAATATTAATAAACCGAGTATTTTATTTACATCAATTTTAGCTTTGATAATACTGGCTTCAGTAGTATTTGTTTTCAAAAATTAAATTTAGATAAATGTCAGACAAATTAATAGTCAATTGGGAAGATTACAATAACACTGTTGAGAAATTGGCGATACAAATTGAAGATAGTAATTATAAACCAACAATACTCATTGGTATTATGAGAGGTGCAGCTCCCATGATTGATGTTTTAAGTAGAATTTTTAAGTTAAAATGTGCTTATCTTGCTGTTGAGTCCTATAGTGGAAAAGGTGTAGAGGACGAACAAGGTGATATAGTTTTTTCAAGAGAAATGAGTTCTATTGCACCAAATATGGGTGGGAGAATTTTATTATGTGATGATTTATCTGATACAGGCATTACTTTTAATAAAAGCATTGATTGGCTAAAAAAGTATGAACCTATCAAAGGAAAAATTGAAGATATTAAAACAGCAACTCTTTGGAAGAAAAAAAAATCCACATTCGAACCAGATTATTGCGCCGTCAAATTAGATGCTGATCCTTGGATCGTTCAGCCATTTGAAATTTACGAGGAAATTAGAATAGAAGAAATTAAAAAAAAACATAAAAAATAAAAAAAAGGGCGACTTTAAAAGCCGCCCAAATATTTTTTTATTCCTTTTACGCCACTAGAAAACTAACAACACTTAACGCTGCAATAACCCAAATTGCTGGACTTGTAGTGTCGAATTTACCAGTACATAATTTCACAGCAGCATACGCTACAAAAGCAAGTGCTATTCCATTTGAAATAGAATATGTGAAAGGCATTGCAATCATGGCAAGTACGGCTGGACCAGACTCAGCAATATCATCCCACTCAATATCTGTAATATTTCTTACAAATAAAGTAGCTATATATATTAAAGCTGCTCCATCTATCTCTTTTGGTAATGATGTTGCTAATGGACTAAAGAATAAACATGCCAAGAATAGAATTCCTATAACTAAGGATGTCATTCCTGTTCTTCCACCTGCTTTTACTCCTGCTGCACTTTCAACATAAGTTGTTACTGTTGAGGTACCCAAAACTGAACCAACAACTGTAGAAGCACTGTCTGATAACATTGCTTTATTTATGTCTTTTATTTTTCCATCAGGTCCTATTTTTCCAGATACATTTGCAACACTAGTTAGTGTTCCTGCTGTATCAAAAAAATCGATAAAAAATAAAGTGAAAATAACAGTCACCATTGATGCGCTTAAAGCTGCACCTAAATCAAATGTCATTAAGTGTGTCATTGGTGGAGGAGAAGAAACAACTCCGTTAAATTGTCCTAAGCCAGTCACCCACGCAATAGCACTAAATACAATGATTCCAATAATTATGTTTCCTTTAATCTTTAGTTTTTCCATAACAATCATTGATATAAATGCCCCAGCGCCTAGTAGTAAGAGTGGATTAGAAACATCTCCAAGCTGCACAAGAGTAACAGGGTTATCCGCAGTAAGTCCCATAATTTCAAAACCAATAATTGCTAAAAACAATCCTATTCCAGCTCCAATACCTAGTTTCAAACTTTTTGGTATTGAGTTTATCAACCAAGCTCTCAAAGGTGTTAATGAAATTATTAAGAATACTACACCGGCAACAAGAACAGCTCCAAGAGCTTCTGCAGGCGTATATTCCATTCCCAAACAAACACCATAAGCGATAAAAGCATTTATCCCCATTCCAGGTGCAAGTCCAACTGGCCAAGTTTTAGCGTAAAATGCAGCAATAAAACAAGCTAGTGCCGCCGCAAGAGCTGTTGCTGTAAAAACACCACCAAAATCAAAACCACCATCGGAAAGTATAACAGGATTTAAAAACATAATGTATGCCATCGTCAAAAATGTTGACACTCCAGCAATTACCTCAGTTTTAAAATCTGTCTTATGTTTTTTATAGTTAAAGTAGTTATCTAACATTAGACCTCCATTTTCTAAGTACAGTAGTTGATTCTAATTAAAAAATCTTTTTGGAGTTTGTTCATTTCTTAAGAATTGTTATTATTTTAATTAAATTTACAACTCTCAGGTTAATTATTCATCGTCATTTCATGCTATAAAGCAATTATGAATTTTAAAAATTTGATAATAATATTTTCAATTTTAATACTTTTTTCTAATTGTCAAACAATAAAAAAAAAATCTGACGAAGTTACTGAAAAAGAAAATAAAATTTATGGACAATTAGTTGGAAAGAAAATGAATGATATAAAGATTAAATTAGGAAATCCTACCGAAGATTATATCGATGAGTCAGGTAATAAAATATTTGTTTATCAATCTAAAAAGTATGGAATTGCATGTGAAAGAAAATTTGTGATAAATAAAGACAATATTGTTGAAAGTTTCTCTTCTAGTGGATGTATTTAGTATAATAAACCTAAACTTTAATTAAAAACTGGATTAATTCCAGTAGGCTTATTAGCATTTCTTCCAAACGCTGTTGGCAAAAAAAATAATTATGGATTAAAACTTGTGGGGAAAATCCCCACAAGCAAGGTTTGAAATTTATTTAATTTCTATTAGTTTTTTCTTTTTATGTTCTGGAACAATTCTTTCACAAGATATTGTTAAAAGACCATCTTTAAGCTCAGCACCATTAACTTTTACATCGTCTGCAATAGTAAATGATCTTGCAAATTGTCTCTGAGAAATACCTTTATGAATTATTTCTCCATTAACATCACTGTCATCAGATTTATTAACTTGTTTTGTTCTTACAGTTAATAGATTATCCTCAAACTCGACCTCCACATCTTTTTTGTTAAAACCAGCTAACGCTAGTTCAATAGCATAATTGTCTTTACCAGTTTTTCGGATGTTATATGGTGGATAATTTGATTGCATTGTCAAATTTCCATTACCTAGCATATTTTCAAATTGATCAAACATGTCATCGAAACCAATTGAAAAAGGTCTAAGTGAGTTAAATATAGATAAATCCTTACTTGTCATTTTTATCCTCCTTTGTTAAGCAAGTTTTTTTATAAGCCCCATTAGGCGACTTACAGTGTTTATTTAGGAATTAATTTTTAAATTTCAAGGTAGAATTATTTAAATTTTTTTTGATATTTTTAATGCAAAAGCATAATCAATCGCAATTTCTTCTATTGCACCATCTCTACCTGATTTTCCACCGTGACCAGCATTCATTTCTGTTTTTAAAAGAAGCAAATTGTTATCAGTTTTATAGTCTCTAAGTTTTGCTGTAAACTTTGCAGGTTCATCAAATAATACCCTATTATCACTTAAACTAGTCGTAATTAATATGTTAGGATAATCTATCTTTTTTATATTATTGTAAGGAGCATATGAAAAAATATAATTAAAATGTTCTTTATTATCTTTTGCATTTCCAAATTCGTCAAATTCCCCAATTGTCAGTGGAAGAGAATGATCTAAATTTGTTGTCAAAGAATCTACAAACGGTACAGCCATAATTATTCCCAAAAATAATTCAGGAGACTGATTTACTACTGCACCCATTAATAAACCGCCCGCAGAACCACCCATACCAATTATTTTTCCTTTAGATGTATAATTTTTCTTTATTAAATATTTTGCTGCATGAATATAATCTTCAAAAGTATTTTTTTTATTCGTTAATTTACCTTCTTTCCACCATTTCATACCTTTTTCCATACCACCTCTTACGTGAGCAGTAACCCAAATTATATCTCTATCAATTAAACTTAATCTGCTTGAAGAAAAATTTGGAGATATTGAATTCCCATATGATCCATATCCATACAGGAGAAGAGTTGCAGAACCATCAATTTTAGTTTTTTTGTGTCTAGTAATTGTTAAAGGGACAAGCCTTCCATCATGAGACTCAAATTCTGCTCTTTCAACTATATAATCATCATTGTTATGTCCAGATGGTATGACCTGTTCCTTAGCAAGAATTTTAGATTTATTTGAAAGATTATATCTATAAACTCTCGATGGAGTCTTAGGCGACGAATATCCTAAATAAACCTCATTTGTATTTCTATCTTTTTGAGTTAGTGATATTCCTGGAACATAAATATTTTCATCTGAAAAAATTAATTCTTCCTCTATGTTTGAAGAAATATTCTTAACAAACAGTTTGTCTAATGCATTTGAAGTTTCAGCACGAATAATCCAATTCTTCAGAAAAGTTAAACCATGAATTAGCACTTCTTCTTTAGCTTCAAGGTATGTTTTCCAATTTTGATTTTCTAAACTATCACAAATATCAATTTTAAAGTCCTCCGCATCTTTATTGGTATGATTATAAAATTTACCATCCCATGAACTTATATTGTAAAGAATTCCTTTTTCTCTTTTCATAATAAGTTTGGGAATTGGTTTTTTTTCATTTGAATAAAAATAATATTGTTCTGAGGTATTATGATCTGAAGTATTGATGAAATAATATTTTTCATCAGAGCTTATTCCAATGCTTACAGTAAATGCTTCACTTTTTTCCTCAAAAATTAATTGATCTTCATTTTCATAATTACCAATTTCATGTCTATATATTTTTCTTGCTCTGTGATTTTTATCAAGTTTTGAATAAAAAATATATTTATCATCTAAGCTAAAAGTTATACCTCCAGATGTTTCAGTAATTTCTTTTGAAATAAGTTTGTTTGTTTCTATATCTCTTATATAGATTGTATAATATTCAGAGCCTTTTATGTCTAAGGAGTATCCGAGATACTTATCGTTATAACTCACTTCTAAATCGCCAACTCCAAAATATTCTGTATCGAGTAAATCTTTTTCTTTATCTCCGTTCCAGATTTCTTCTATTTTGGTTGAACCGATTTTTTTACGAAGTTTAATAGAATAATTTCCTTCAGTTGTAGTTTTCGTCCAATATTCATAAATGTTATCCTTATAGGGCAAAGACTCGTCATCTAATTTTATTCTTCCCTTTATTTCTTCAAATAATTTTTTCTGTATTTTTTTTGTATCTTTTAAATAATGGTCAGCATAAGCATTTTCTTCATCTAAATATTTTTTAACTTCAGGGTCTAATTTCGTTTTGTCTTGAAGTACTTCCAATATATTTTTTTGATGTATCCAGCTATAATTGTCTTCCCAAGTGATGTTGTGACAAGATTTTATTTCTGGTTTT
>MDSV01215809.1_pt1 | contig 14204 bp, 12 predicted proteins | sample 810851 | NCBI WGS metagenome assembly MDSV01 (sample SAMN05326640, study PRJNA326480) | marine metagenome | isolation source: seawater | place: Atlantic Ocean: North East | collected 2012 | reverse complement strand
TCATTCATATTACTCTTTCACCTTCTACCCAATTTTCAACTAATTCTATAGTGTCATAAGTTACTCCACCATTATTTACAACAATAAGCAAATCTAGATACTCTTTGTTGACTTCATTTGGAGTGCAATCTCTAGTAATTACTGGAGCTGGCCAATTACCTGGAGTTCCTTCTTCAAAAATTCTATTATCATTTAAGTCAGTTGCGATCTTTAAATCTATCATATATTTTTTATTAGGGAATAATCTATCATCATCATCATCTGAAAGTCCATCATCATCGGCATCCATTAATTTATCCGTTCCATCTAAATTTTTTGTTTCTCCGTGATCTCTAAATCTTGGGAAATAAGCACAACAATCAATAAAAAAATCTTTAACTCCGTCTCCATCATCATCAATATTAAAATCTCCATTTACTACATCTGAAACTCCATAACCATCAAATGTTCCGGTAATTGATGTAAAATCATCATTTGAATTACAATTAATTGCCCAATTAACATCATACTCATTAACAATATTACTGCCCGCGGCTAAAGAAAATATCAACGTAATACATTTGTCATTTAGCCCTCCTCCTGATGTTGGCTCATCTCCATCACAATCACTTTGTTTTGATAACCAAGCCCCTTCTATGGCTATTGTTCCTGTAAATTCATTTTCAATATCATCTGAGTTTTTTTCTACTGATTCTGAAATTTTTTGAATTGTAATCGTTATTGTAGCCATAGTTACAGAAGAGACTATAATTATTGCAATAAAGATGACAAATGCACCTACTCCTGTTGATGCGCAAGTATCACTCTTTTTATTCCTCATAATTTAATCTCCTAATGCCTAAATAAACGTACGCCAGTAAATAACATAGACATGTTATGTTCGTTTGCTGCATCAATAACTTCTTGATCTCTTATTGAACCACCTGGTTGAACGATACTTGCAATCCCTATCTCGTTTGCTGCATCAATTCCATCTCTAAATGGGAAAAATGCATCTGATACCATTACTGCACCTTTTGCTTCTTCCCCTGCCCTTCTTGCTGCAATTCTTACGGCTTCTACTCTACTTGTTTGACCTGGCCCTATGCCTACTGTTTTCGTCCCTTTAACAAAAATAACTGAGTTTGATTTCACTTGTTCGCAAACAACCATTCCAAATTTCATCGCTGCCATTTCATCTTCGTTAGGTTCATTGGAAGTTACGCTACGTGCCAATCCTGGATCAATTCTTGGTGCTCTTTCTGTTTGAAGCAACCATCCTCCATTAATTTGTTTAGCAACGATTTCAGAGTCTTGGGGAGTTAATCTAGATAATTCTGGTGAAATTGAAATTAGTCTTCTGTTCTTTTTCTCAGATAATAATTCTAAGGCATCTAAGGAAAATGAAGGGGCGATAATACACTCAACAAAATGACCACCTATGCTATTTGCCGTTTCTCTTGTAACTTTAGTATTAAACGCAACAATACATCCAAATGCTGATTCAGGATCTGAAGCAAGTGCGTCTATCCATGCATTTTCTTGAGTATTTGCTAATGCAGCACCACAGGGGTTATTGTGCTTTACAATGATGCATGCGTGAGGAGTTTCTGGCCATTCATCCGTAGATAAATTCCTAGCTAAACGTAAAGCTGCATCGAGATCCACATAATTATTGTAGGATAGTGGTTTTCCGCTATGCATAATAAAATTTGCCAAATTAATATCTAAGTTCGAAGGGTTTGCATAAAAAGCTGCAGCTTGATGTGGGTTTTCTCCATACCTCATAATTTCTTTAATTTCTGAATCTACTTGAAATCTTGAAGGCAATTTACTAATCGCTTCATCAAGTTTAAAATTTTCATTTGCGGCACCAATCCACCTATTATGCAATTCTTTAGAAATTGCAACGTCATAACTTGCAGTTTTTTCAAATGTTTCCAAGGCAAGGTTTCTTCTAAATTCTAAATTAATCGACAAAGGGTCACCGTTTCCAGAATTTAATAAGTTAATTATTTCATCATATTTATTTGGGTTTGATGCTACCAATACGTTCTTGTGATTTTTAGCCGAAGCACGTAAAAGTGTTGGTCCGCCAATATCTATCATTTCAAGTAAAGCAGAATCTTCCAAAGGAGGTTCTTGTAATGCACTTTCGGAAAATGGATAAAGATTTACCGCTACTAATTTTATTGGCTCATAACCTAAATCCTCTAATCCCTCTTTATCTTTATTATTTTCAAGGCGTGCCAAGATTGCTCCATGTATTGCTGGGTGTAGTGATTTTACTCTCCCATCAAAAATCTCAGGGTGCCCAGTAACCTCACTAATATCTTTAACTTCCAATCCTGCTTCTCTCAATTTTTTGGCAGTTCCTCCTGTGGAAATTATTTCCCATCCTAAATTAACTAAGTTCTTTGCAAAATCAACAATTCCTGTTTTGTCATATACGCTTAATAATGCTCTTGGGGGCGAAGTCATGTAGTATCCCTTCAACATGTCCACTCCTAACAGATTAATCAAGAAACCCCATAAAATAATAATGCGAATGGAATGGGTTTGTTATTATGTTTAGGCGGTGTATATGTCATCATTTCAAAAATTAATAGGGATTTATAATGCTAAAGGTTCTTTAATTGGTGAATTACAGTATTTCTTTGGGAAAATTAGAGGTACTGCACATTGTGCATTATGTGATATAACTCATGGAAAATTAAAAGAAAAAGATGATTTTAAAAAATGTAAACAAGATTTGGACATTCCTCTTGAATTACTACATCTTGATGAATTAGATTCGAAATTAGAAAGGTTTGCTAAAGAGGCTCCTTGCATCATTGGTGAAAATAATGAAGGATTTGTATTAATTATTGATTCGGAAGAATTGGAGGAATGTAAAAGCAGTGTTGATTCTTTTTCGAACCTACTTAATTCGAAAATAAATTAATCTCCTCTAGCTGAAATTAATTGATCTACCCTTAACAATCCAACTACCGTTTCTGTTGCTGAAATAATTGAATGTGAGAGTGACTCTTTGGGTTCAATTGCAGAATCGATTGTGATAATGTTTCCATCAATTCCCACACCTAAATCTTCTGATTCATTCTTCAGGCGGCTTCTTAATTCAATTACACTATCTAAACTACTTTTACCTGCATTAGCTGCTAATGTTGCAGGTATTGTTTCTAACGCTCTTGCAAATGCCTCCATGCCTAATCGTTCTCTGCCCTTTTTTGCATCCGCTGCTAATTTAATTGCGATAGATGCTAAAGAATGGGGATTTCCGCCACCTTTTAACAAATATTTTGATTGGACTGCTAAACATGTAGATTTAACCGAATCATGAATTGATCTTATTGTTTCTTCTACTGCTAAATCATCTGACCCACCTACATCAAAAGTAATTAATTCTGTATTCTTACATTCATCAAAAATTATTCTTTTGGATGTTTCGCCGTCTTTATTAATTGTCTCGGTTTTTATTCTGCCAATTAATCCTAATTCCTCAGAAGATAAATCCTCAATCCTTGGGCACATGACTGCCTGAGATATTTTTGAAATATTTACTAATTCTTGAGAACTTAATCCACCCAAAACAAAAATATTATTTGAAAGTAAATGATGTAAAATTTCTTTATTAATTTCTCCAGTAGTTAATACCGCGTTGATTTTTAATTCAACTAATTTATTACTAATCTGTTCTATTTGTTTATCTTCGCTTTCTATAAATTGTGTAAGTTCTTCAGGAGAATTTATCTCTATTTCAGAATCTCTAGAAGGGGTCCTAAAACCTAATTCTCCATTAATTAATGCAATTTTACAATTTTTAAGTTCAGAAGGTGTTTTGTCTAAATGTAATCTTTTTTCTATAATTAATCCATTAATTAATTCTACAGACATTGGTGTGTTGTTTGAAGATTTCGCCATTAATATATTCTCAGATTCACATATTGATGATGATTTTATCTGATTTACTGCTTTAACCACTAATTCTGAAATTTTTTCCGAATTATTAGTTGTGACCTTGCCCGTTAATGCTGTTTTTGCAACATTTAATAAATCGTCTCCATTGTATTCGTATGCTATTTCATCTAGTTTTGAAATTGTAATATCAGATGCCTCTCTATAACCTTCTACAATTACTAATGGATGTAGCCCTTTGTTAATCAGTAAGCCTGCTTCATACATTAATGCTCCTGCAAATAAAATACAACCTGTCACACCGTCTCCTGCTGCTGATTCTTGAGATTTCCCTAAACTAACAAATGCTTTTGCTGTTGGGTGCTTAACCATTAATTCTGAAACTATTTTTGCACCATCATTGGTTATAGCTGCTTGCCCATTTGATTTGTAAAGCATTTTATCTAATCCCATGGGTCCATAGGTTGGACGTAGTAAATCAGCAAAAATTGAGGCTGCCCCAATTAATTTTTCTTGGATTGCAGATTCTGAAGTTACTGAAGTCTCTGGTCTTAATATCCTCACTTGCGGGGGGCCTCCTCCATTATCAGTCATATTATTCCTCCAATAAAATAGATCTTTGTCAACTATTTCGATTAACCCCGATAAGGTTCTAACGAATAATATACCCAATTAACAAACATTAAGCATACTACTGAAAGTCCAATAGATGAAAGCAAGGGGTATTCTAAATTATCAGTAAATATTGATGAAAGTATAACCAAACTCACTGTGTAGATTAGTAAATGTGCTATTTTTGGTGAACTTATTTCTAATTTAGATTTTACTATTTCAAAATTAGTAATTATTAACGAAAGTCCGATTAAAACAAAAAGTACTGTAAAAAGGTAATATCCTTGCATGGCAGAATAATTTACTCCTACATATATTGAAATTATAGTGGAAAATAATAATGCAAATAAAATTCTAATTTGTATCTTATCAATATCAAACTCTTGTCCCATTAGTACAACCCAACCTAATGTGATTTTTGAACGTACTTATCCTGTTGCCGTAACATCAACCATCTCGGATTCTGCTTCTTCTGAATTTGAGTCGCTGCTATCTTCAACATAATCTGAAAATTTGAGTTCTTCTGTTCCTTCCATAGAAGTTAAATTAGTTACTGTAACTCCTCCAGAGGATATTGCATAAATATAATCACCCATAAATATAGATCTTTTGATTGTTGTATCTGAATTACCCCAGTAACAATAATTACAATCTTCTGTATCATAAAATTGGCTATGGTTAACAGTCCCATATTCACTTAATGGGTCTGTTACATCAACTAAAATTAATTTACTAATATATTCGTATTTATAATATCCATGATAATTGTAATTCGTCATACAATATTCCATTAAAAACTCCCTTTCTTCCTCGGTTAATTCTGAAGATTCGTCATCAGAACCTCCAGAAGTTGGATCCGAATCTGTAGAGTCATCTGCAGGAGGATCTCCTCCAGATTGTTTGGATGTTGTTGACTCTCCTGAACCGCCTTCACTTTCTACAGCATCTTCTTCGGGGGAGTTTCCTTCTTCCTCTCCTTGGGATAATCTCCATGTCATATATTCTATTTGATCTTCGCACCATGCTTCTTTTTCTTCTACACTAGAAGACTCGACATATACAGTACGGTGTGTAGATAATGGGATTGCTAACAAATTTTTAGGGCCCCAATATTGGAATGCTTTGTGTTCATATGTTGCCTCACTCCAACTCCAGGTCCATTCATTTTTTTCATTCTCTGAAACGGGGGATAATGGTAAAACTGATGCTAAAGTTGGATTTGAAAAGTCAGAAACATCAAATAAAGATATCTGGGTACTAGACCAGTCAAGGCCTGTGCCATCATTATTTGCGGGCCCTATACCTATAGTCAATACATTATTTTCGTCTAATGGATGAATATATGTTGAAACCCCAGGTACTTCTAATTCACCAATTATTTGGGGGCTTGTAGGATCTGAAAGGTCTATTGTCCATAATGGGTCTATTTGTCTAAATGTTACAATATATGCCCTATCTTCTACAAATCTTGCAGACCAAATATTTTCATCTGGTGCAATGCCATCAATCCTTCCGATTTCATCCAATGAAGATGTTGTTGCGTTTGGTTGTAAAACAATAACATGATTTTCCATCGGTTCAGGGTCATTAATCCACCATCTATTCCACTGCCCTGTTGTAGTAGCTAGACGTATATTTCCTTCATATTCAGATAAGGAAAATTGATCTAAAACTGTACCATCAACACGCCCACTTCCGATATATTCTGTACCTTGATCACTTAATGAAAATGCATGGATATTTGTGGCCTCTTCGATTTCATCAGCCCCCCAATACCACCACCAATCTTGTGCTGGTTCAGCAATAACAAGAGTATTTTGAGAAGCATAAACAACTGGCCAATTACCCATCAAATGATCTGCTTCATAACTAAATGCCTCACTTAATAAATCGAGTGTTAAAATGGATGTGAATTGTGTACCTACTGAATCCAAAGAAGATACAAATTCACTACAAGTCTCTGAACGCATTGGAACCTTAGAAATCCCATTGGAAGTACCGTGATACATTTGTGGCATTAAATCTTCAAGACTTGCTGCGTCTATCATTTCATTGTTTGATTCAATTGTATGATTCACTGAAAGATTCCAAATTTCTTGTCGAGCAGGATCATCCCAGTTAAACGAATAGTATTGGTCTTGATATTCTACTGGGATCTCTACCCATGTTCTTACTCCTGGTAAATCCATATATCCTTGTGTAATTGTTCTAACCATTCCTCCTTCTTCTCTTGCAGTCAAGTAAGACCCTTCAAGAAATAATTCATTTGTTAATATAGGAGAAGTTCTGTTTGAAATATCATAAACCGTAAATTTTGTTAAGCTATTTACTCTCATACTTGATTTAGTATTATCCCAAAGTAAATTTCTAAGTGGATCCTCATTAGATAAAGACCAGCTATATACTGAAGATAAAATTACCAACTTGTCTTGTGCTAGCATCATTTCTCTTGCATTACCATCTAATTCTGTAGATGATTGGAAGTTAAGTTCTCCAAATTCAGGTACTCCAAGAATTACTAAGTTATTTTGGTTAATCATGTAAATATAATTGCCATCTGTTTTAACAAAGTCAGATTCGTCTACTCCTTCTTCTTGATTATTGGTTCCAGAAAAATCAACTCCTTCTTCCCTTGTATTCGTATTAGCTGAGGTTCCTGAATCTGCTGAATCTGCTGCAACTGGGGCTCCTTCTGCCATTCCGTCTTCGAAGACCATATCGTCTTCAATCCACATACCTCCACCATAATAACCAGAAATTTGTTGAAGCATTGTAATTCGCATTCTTTCTTTGATGTTTGTTTTTAATTCTACTTCTAAATCTTCACAGGAATTATAGGATATTAATTCTGGTGATGTTCTTTCTCTAGAACCTACTTCCATCCACTCCATCATGTTAGAAAGCGGCTCAATTACATCATCTATTACTGGAGGGAGTGTTTCAATCTCTTCTACTGCATCTACAACATCCTCTATTGCTCCAGTACATCCTGAACTTAGCATAATTAACAAAACTAAAATTGACTTTGTTACTCCTTTACTCATATACTGGCCTCAATGTTATCCTATTAAACTAATATGGGGTTTTGTATAAGAAGGAATATTGATTGACTCTTCATTATTCGGAAGCAATATGCAAAAAAGGCTAGCAACTGATATTTTCTCAGAGTGGGCAGTAATTGGAAAAGATGAAGGTATGGAAAAAGGCCATTTAAATTCGGTAAATGAAATGTTATCTATCGTAGATTCATCCCTAAAAAGTGGGTTTTCTGCAATAGATGTAGGTTGTGGAAATGGATGGGTTTGTAGAAAATTATCAAATGATGAAAGATGTAGGAAAGTTGTAGGAATTGATGGATCTAAGGAAATGATTGAAAAGGCAAAAAGTATAGATTCCAATATGGAATATTATCATGCATTATTACCAGAATGGAAGCCTGATGAAAAATTTGATTTCGTACACAGTATGGAATTTTTATATTATCTTGAAAAGCCATTGGAAATGTTGAAAGAATTCTATAATTTTTGGATTCGCCCAGAAGGTATTCTTATTGCTGGCATAGATTTTTATTTGGAAAATGAAGATAGTCATAGTTGGCCAGAAAGGTTGAATGTTCACATGACAAAGCTTAGTATTGATGATTGGAAAAAGGGAATGTTGGATGCTGGATTTAAAGATGTTGAAATTCACCAAGTTGCTACTAAAGAAGATTTTATTGGCACGCTAGTAATATTTGGTAAAAAGTAATACTCTTATTCTTGCTTTATGGTTAAATTAATCAAACAAATGAATATAAGGATAATGCTGCAGAGAGGTTAATATGAGCGGTAGTGAATTGTTAATAATTTTTGGAACTGAAACTGGAAATACAGAAGCATTAGCAGATGATGCTAAAAGTTTCGCTAAAAATTTTGATTTGGATGGAAAAGTAGTTGATATGGATGATATTACTGTAGAAGAATTATCAGATTCAAAATTACTATTAATTTGTGTAAGTACATGGGGAGAAGGAGATCAGCCGACTAATGCTGAAGATCTTTATGAGGCAGTATGCGATGCTGATGAAGGGGCCATGGATGGTGTAAATTTTGCAGTACTAGCATTAGGAGATACTGATTACGAATTCTTCTGTGAATCAGGAAAAGAATGGGACGTACTCATTGAGAAAAAAGGTGGTACCAGAGTAAATGATCGTATCGATTGTGATGTAGATTATGAAGATGACGATGAATGTGAAGAATGGATTAAAACAACGTTAGAAAAGTTTTCAAATCTATAAATTAATTTCAATTGAATATAAACAAGTATTTTTAACATATACCTCATTATTGTGATTTATGAAGTATCACTTGTCAATAATGATGATTATATCAATCGTATTAATTTCAGTTTCTACTGGTGCACTAATAACAAAAAATATATCCAATACAGGAAATTTTCAAGGCTGGTTTGATATTGAAGTAGATTTAGAAAAAGGTACTAATTCGTATACACTTATTGAAGTGGATGAAGGTGATAATAATGAGGAGCAGGTTATTACAGAAGTATTACATGTATTCAAATTTACTACAATCAATCCTACTGGGATAATCACATGGGACTTTGGTGATGGGACTTCTGCGATGGGAGAGAATATTAATCACTCTTATTCCGAACCTGGAACTTATATGATAAGCGCTACGTCTATTGATGCAAATAGCATACAAAGTAGCGTTTTGTGGGTATTTGTCGACTTTAATGCGTTTGTTGAGTCAGACAACATGGAATGTGAATGTGCTCCCACTGCAAAAGATACGGTAATAGACATCACTCCATTAAAAAATGGAAATGAAATAAATGGATTTGTTAGAGCCGAGCACGATGGAAGTAGTGAATCCTGTTCTTTGAGAAATCCATTACAACAATGTCATCTTAGAGTTATAATTCAAACTACAAACAATGGTGAAGTTATCTCTAACGATGTGATTTATGATGAAACTTTTAGATCTAATGAGATAGTTGTTGACTTTGAGTTATCTAGTTTGATGCTTGAAGAAGGGCAAGGAATACAAATTCGTTTGGAGACTGATCAACTAAGAGATTGGCATAAACCGTATACAGAATGGACAATGATTGCGCCATTAAATTAATTAATAATTATACATTATTCTCTAATTAATACTTGCTGGTATAGAGGAATGGTGTAGTTGAATTCGGAGGTTGCCTTCATAAAAGTGGCTCTAATATTCAAAAGATTTCACATACTCCAAGAATAAATAATAATCCTGCAACTGCTTGTAAAGCAATTGTTTGGATATTTGTAGTTACTAAATCTCGACTTTTATAGTCTTGAAATAGCCTATAAACTAACCATCCTGCCCAAGGGATTGTAATTAAAACTATTAATGTGTCACTACTCATTAATTCACACATAACTAGTAATATGGATGTAACATAAGCTAATACAATTAAAATTAAATATCCCCATCTAGCATTTTCAACACCTAAAGTTGCAACTAAGTGTATTTTGCCTGTTTCAATATCAGAGGGGGTGTCTGGAAATTCATTAATCCACAAGATTGCTGTAGTAAACAATCCAAGAGGTATTCCAATTAAAAATGCGTCAAATGAATGGCATCCAGTAAATGCATATACAGTACCCATTGTTAACACTGGTCCAAATAGTAAACCAATAGATAATTCTCCCAATCCTTTCCTTGCTGATAATCTTAAAGGTGGTGCTGTATAGAAATACCCACCTAAGGCTCCGATACTAGCATAAATTAATAATTGATAATCGGAAACCCATGGCCCGAAAATTAGCGTAAACCCACAAAGTGTGGCAACCATTAAGAAAATAAAACCAAGATTAAATAATCCTTTTTCTGTAATTATTCCTAATTCAATTGCTCTTGAACCCCCAGAATATTGAAGGAAATAATCATTATTTGCTTGATCAACTCCTGCTTGCCAATCAAAATAATCATTAAAGACATTAGCAGATAAATGTAAAGTAGTTCCTCCCAAAAATACTAAGAGAAATAATGGCATTGAAAAGTCAGCGTCCCAGGATAAATCTGAGATGCCTCCATTAAAAGCCCATACCATTGAAAATAATAATGGCATCCATGTTGCTACAACAAATGGCATTCTCGTAATTGCAACCCATGTTAATGGAGTTACCCACCAAGGTTCATCAGGCATTGTTTCTAATGGGTCTTTATCGATTACCTGTGTTTTACCACAATAACCTACTTGTGTTCTTTCTCCATCTACTTTTTTATATACTGGTGTAATTTCTATGATTGCTGGAATATATGTTCCATTTTTGTGAACAAATGTTGTTTCTCCTTCGTATTTACCCTCGGTAGATGCTGTGTCTAGCCAATTAGCAATATGCCCTAAAACGACCCTTCCTGGTGAAAATTGTGATACTCTCATTTTACCAATTACTTCTTCCTTAGAATATCCAAAAATATTAGCTGCTCCATCACTAAATGATTCTATTCTTCCTTCCATATCACAGGTAATTACAGAAACATTATCGGTTGATTTGGCTTTTTGCACTTTCTCTGGATTTACTATTTTTGCTGGCAAATTATCTTCATTGTATGCTGACTTGAATTCTTTAAGACTTATTTCGCCATCCGAGTTTTCATCTAAAGTATTGACTAAAGCATCAACTGCTTCTTCAGTCATGTTTGCAATCTCTAATTTCATCAAGCCAGATTTAAATTCATCAACTGAAATATTTTTATTATCATCTTCATCTAAGTCATTAAAAATATCTTTCAATGATTTATTATTTGCGTTTAAATAATCCCTAATATCCCATAAAATATCATTCGAATTATTAGATTCTTGTTGCCCCATAAGATAAGCGAGAAGTTTGGGATTTAAGAGTTCTTGTTTATTCTATGCTTGCTAAAGTATAATTCAGATACTCTATTTTATCTGTGATTTCCTCTCCAGCCCAATTTGGAATTTCTATTTCCTCATCTAATTTTTTTAATTCTATTTCTGCAATTATTAAGCCTTGGTGGTTATTTAAGAATTCGTCTATTTCCCAGGTATAACCATTAATTATTTTTTCATACCTATTTTTAGAAATTCTTGGATATTTTCCTTTCAGAAGTTCTTCAAAAATATCACTTACTTCCCATTCCCATTCAGTTCTCACTCCTGGGGAATTCCTTATCTTAATTGTAAAATAATAGTTTTCATCTTTTTTCCTTAACCTGCAAGCTGTGTTTTTTTTGGATTCATTAATTATTGATTTTAATTCTTTATCTTGAGAAATATCTGAAATAATTTTATCTTTGAAAAATAATTTATTATTTTTAATATTAAGAGATTCTAAAGGAAGATATATCTGATGTATTATCTGGCCATTTTCCAAACTTTCTGGTAATTTTTTTAATAAAAATCTACGTTCGATTTCTAATTGAGCTATTGGTTTTTTATCTGAATTTAAATTGGTAATTTCTACGATTAAATTCCCAATAATTAATGCTCCCCCTCCAAAAAATAGCCAATATGTAACATCTCCTTCCATCCCTAAAAATAATGAAAAAGTTGCTGCCCATACAGGTTCAAGTGCATAAAGAATAGCCGCCCTAACAGGAGAAAGGTGTTTTTGTAAAATTGTCAACAATAATAATGCAAATAATGATCCAAATAATGCACAACAAAATAATGGTATGAAATAACCTGGTAAAAATAATAGGTCAAAGATATCATTATATTCTTTTTTAGATACAAAAAATGGTAATATAATTAATGAAATTGTAGCAACAGTACACAACATTACAACTGTTAAATGTGTTGTGTTACGATCTTGTGTTACTCTATCTGTAGCGATGATGTGTGCTGCAAACATAAATGCTCCAATTACAGTTAACCATTCTGGTAAATTAAAATTTAATTGTGGTGGACCACTAATCCACCCCGCTCCAAAGGTTGCTAATAAAACTCCTAGCATCATAAAAAATGTTAATTTTTGTCTTCCCAAAATCAAGCCAATCAATGCGGTAAAAATTACATAAAGACTAGTTAAAAATGCTGAAACCGCTGGAGTTACGTCGGGATATGCAATTCCAATCATTTGAAAGAAAAAGCCAGACCAAACTATAGCCCCTAACCAAATTCCTCCATTTCTAGTTTTAATATTAGAAAAAGCTTCTTTAATGTTTGAAATAAAGGGTAATAAAATTATAGCAGCGATGAAAAATCTGAAGAAAACAAATGATGCTGCTAAAGTTTGATGTGATAAATTAGGCTTTTCTTTTTGTGCCACCTCTACAGCCCAATCCATCCAAATAAAGGTTAATCCCCAAATTAAAGTTACTAATATTAATCCAAAAGTTGCTTTTTTTTTAGTATTAAAGTAATTTTCAATCATTAAAAACACCGTCTAAAACCATTATGAACTCATTAATACTTGATTTAGTATCGACAATCAATCTATGTTCAAAAGCTAATTCTCCATACCGTTCTAATTCATTGTAAATTACTTTAATTTGGCTTATCCATTCTTCCGCTGAAGAATCATAAGGCATCACAATCCCTCCCTTTCCCACTGCTTCTGATTGCGCCCCTATATCTATCGAAATAGAAGGTTTTGAAAAATATCCTGCCTCATTAATTACTCTGCCCCACGTTCCTACTCGATCTAACCTAAACATGTGAATGTCACAATAAGGATATATCTCTTCGGGCCTGCGGAAACCTTCGTCAATTGTATTCTCATATTTTGAAAGTTTTTTTGCATAAATTCCTCCTCCATAAACATGAAGTGTCGCTTCTGGCCAAATTTCTTCTAATTTGGGTATAAGTTTTTTATTGTAAAATTCAAATCCTTTTTCGGGCACCATTCCAACTATTGCAATTCTTGGATTCGTTAAATGATTATTAGATCTAAATAAATTTGCTTCACTTAATTTATCTTTTAACTTACCAAAGGGATAGACTTTTTCAAAATCTACTGGTAAATGAACTATTGATATTTTTTTAATGGAGAATTTTTCTTCTACTTGAGAAGCCAATCCATGTCCTGCCACTATTACGCTTTCTGCATTTTCTAAACATTCTCGATATACTTCTGGATTTTCAAAACAAACTTCGTCTCTAACAAATGTGATGTATGGTATATCTGCATCAATAAAAGCTGATGATGCGCCAGCAGACCAGTCTAATTGGGTTACTCCCAATAATCTTTCATTTTCTTTCTCTGCAATCAGTTTTATTTTTGAAAATTCGCTTTTTAACCATTTAAAAAAATCTTTATTCTTCTTTTTTAGGTGGACTCTTCTCAATAATTTCATTGATCTTCCTGTATTTCTATCTCTGAGTCTCCATGCTAAGCCAGAATAAAAATCTTCTATTTTGATATTGCATTTTTTAATACTAATTGAACTGTTATCAAATAAATTGGATGCTTGCTTCCTATCATTAGATTGGAATACCTCAATATTCCAATTTTCACTATTTTCCTCAAGGCCAAGAAGTAGTGTTGAAAGACTTTTTTCCGCCCCACCTGGGAGTGCATCTAAATCCCTAACGGCCACCAATAGCCTACCCTGCATTGTAGGTGTGAATTCGTTATGACTTATGATTACGGCGGAAAATTCAGAATCGCCGATAATAAATTATCTAATTCAACCCTATATTGATATGTAACTATTCTTTCGAGGTAGTATGGGACTAATCAAATTACT
>MDSV01167024.1_pt1 | contig 14205 bp, 11 predicted proteins | sample 810851 | NCBI WGS metagenome assembly MDSV01 (sample SAMN05326640, study PRJNA326480) | marine metagenome | isolation source: seawater | place: Atlantic Ocean: North East | collected 2012 | reverse complement strand
GTTGTATCTAAAGAAAATAGATTGATTACAAAGGGTATTGAAGTAGGACACATTTTTTATTTTGGTGATAAATACTCAAAACCCCTAAATTGTTTTGTTGACAATCAAGATGGTAAAAAAAATGCAGTCAAAATGGGATCATACGGAATAGGAGTTTCACGATTAGTCGGTGCTGTAATTGAAGCAAAATATAATAATGAAATAATGAAATGGCCCAAATCAATTTCACCATTTGATGTAGTGATTATTCCGAGTATAAGTAAAAACAATAACGAAAATCTAACAAAATCAATAAAAATTTACAACGAACTAAAAAAACAAAATATTGACGTATTGTTAGACGATGTTGATGAAAATATGTCACAAAAATTTAAAAAACATGATTTAATTGGTGTACCTTATCAAATTATTGTTGGATCAAAATCAACAGAAAACAAAATTGAATTTAAAGAAGTTAATTCTGAAAGTTCATTTGTTGATTTGAAAGATGTTAAATCAAAACTTGCAAGTTAAATTGTTTACTCAAACCGAAAGATTAATAGCAATAAGAAACTTAAGACCTAAAAGAAAACAGGGTTTTTTAAAAATAATTTCTTTATTTTCCTATTTAGGAATAATGTTGGGTGTAGCTATTTTAATAATAGTAATGTCTGTTATGAATGGGTTTAGAACAGATTTAACAGAAAAAATTATCGGTTTAAATCCACATTTAATTGTTCAATTAAATAACAAAAGTGATCTAAATAGTATAAAAAAAAGAATATCTGAAAAATTTGTTGGTGCAAATATAACAGAAACTGTTAGCGGTGAAGGTATAATACTTACAAAAAATAACGCCAAGGGAGTTCTGATTAAAGGAATTAGTGAACGTGATAAACTTCAATCCTTTTTAAATAAAGAGATTACCAAAGGAAGTTTAAAAGATTTTAGCTCTGGTAGAGTTATGATTGGGGGTGAACTTGCATACAATTTGAATCTAGAAATTGGCGATAAAATAAATATTGTCTCCACATCTTTTATAAACACACCGCTTGGAAGCATACCAAAGCAAGATAGTTTTTTCGTTGCAGGTTTTTTTAATAGTGGCTTTTATGAATTTGATCAGAATTTAATTTATCTTGAAATAAATGATAGCAGATCGATTTTTGAAAAAGATGAAGGAAGTATAGATTTAGAAATTTTTTTAAAAGATCCCTTTTTAGCAGAAAAATATAAAAAAGAGATAGAACAGATTAATCAAGATATTTTTGTTTCCACCTGGTCAGATACCAATAAATCGTTTTTTAATGCTCTTAAAGTAGAAAGAAATGTTATGTTTATAATATTAACTTTAATTATTATAGTAGCGGCATTTAATATTATTTCAGGTTTAACAATTTTAATAAAAAATAAAACTAAGGAAATCGCAATTATAAAAACACTGGGATTATCAGATAATTCAATAATAAAATCATTTTTTTTAACTGGTTTCACAATTGGTTTTTTTGCAACCATAACAGGTGTTATATTAGGTGTTATCTTTTCAATATACATTGACCAAATAAGAAATATTTTATCAATGTTTTTTGGAATTAATATTTTTCCATCAGATGTTTATTATTTAGAAAAAATGCCGAGCGAAATAGATATACTATCCGTAAGTTTCGTATTTTTTATCTCGTTAATAATTACATCTTTAGCTTCATATTTTCCAGCGAAAACTATATCTAAGATGAAAACAACAGATGCTTTAAAATATGACTAAAATTATTTTAAATATTAAAAACCTAAGGAAAAACTTCTCACATCAAAATGGAAAAATAGAAATTTTCAAAAATTTAAATTTATCCATAAAAAAAGGTGAACTTATTGCACTTACAGGGCCCTCCGGGTCAGGAAAATCTACATTATTACATTTAATAGCTCTTATGGAAAAACCCTCTTCGGGAAAAATATTTTTTTCTAACAAAGATTTAAGTTACTTGAATGAAAATGAAATAAATAAAATTAGAAAATATAATATTTCTCTCATTTTTCAAAATAACAATCTTATTTCTGATCTAAATGTTATAGAAAACGTCATGCTTCCGCTCCTAATTAGAAAAGAAAACCATAAATCTAGTTACGAAAAATCAAAAAAGATACTCTCTTTAGTAAATCTTACTAATAGAATGGATTTTTACCCCAGTGATTTATCAGGAGGTGAACAACAAAGAGTTGCAATTGCAAGAACTTTAATATCTGAAACAGATTTAATTTTAGCAGATGAACCAACAGGAAATCTAGACTACAAAACAGCAAAAGAAATATTTAATTATTTCTTAAAATTAAAAAAAATGAAAAAAACAATTTTATTTGCAACTCACAATAGAGAACTTGCTAACAAGGCTGATTATAAGTTGAGTATTTCAAATGGTAATATAAAAAGAATGAATGGTTAATGATGATAATCAATTTATTAATTTTAAAATTCATTCCCAATATTCTATTTGCGAAGGTGCTGTAAAAATTGATGAATTAGCCGAATACTGTAAAAGCAATAAAATTAAAGCAATAGGTCTTTGCGATAGCTTAAATTTATGCGGTGCATTAGAATTCGCTGAAAAAATAAGCAAAGCTGGCTCACAACCAATAATCGGATCTCAAATTAACTTTAACGTTGATAATATTATTGGCAAGATACCTTTATTTGCTAAAACGAAAGAAGGTTACAAAAATTTAACAAAACTATCCTCACTTAGTTATTTAGAAAGTGAAGCTACTTCAGATCCTCATTGTAAATTACAAAACTTATATGATCATTCGGAGGGTTTAGTTGTTCTTTCTGGAACCATATATGATTTGTTCGGCAAATTATTCAAATTAAACAAATTGGATCTTATAAAAAATATATTAAAAAAAATCAATATAACTTTTCAAAATGATTTTTATATTGAAATTCAAAGGCATTTAGAAAACGATGAAAAAAATTATGAAGATTTTTTGATATCTCTATCCTCTGAACTTTCAGTGCCCATTATTGCTTCACAAGAAGTTTTCTATATAAAAAAAGAAATGGCAGAGGCTCATGATGCATTAATTTGTGTTGGTGAGAAGACATTTGTTGATGACAAAAATAGAAAAAAATTTAAATACAACCATTTCTTAAAAAATTTTAATGATCTAAAAACATTATTTAATGACATACCTGAAGCATTAGAGAATAACTATAATTTTCCAAAAAAATTTAGTTTTAAGCCAAAAAATACAAAACCAATTTTACCAAGTTTAGCGTTAGGTAAAAACAAAACTGCTGAGGAAGAATTATTAATTCAAGCCAAATCGGGTCTAGATAATAGACTTAAAAATTTTATTTATGATAAAAATAAAGATAAAGAGCCTGAAAAATTAAAAAATATTTATTACGATAGGCTAAATCATGAAATTAATATTATTAATTCAATGAATTACCCTAGTTATTTTTTGATAGTTTCAGATTACATCAGGTGGGCTAAAAAAAACTCAATTCCTGTCGGACCAGGAAGAGGTTCGGGCGCAGGGTCTCTAGTGGCTTACAGTCTTGATATCACAGATTTAGACCCTTTAGAGTTTAATTTAATATTTGAAAGATTCTTAAATCCAGATCGAATATCTATGCCAGATTTTGATATAGATTTTTGTGAAGATAAAAGAGACAAAGTTTTTGAATATTTAAAACAAAAATACGGTAGGGGTGTAGCTCACATTATTACCTTCGGTAAATTAAAAGCTCGAATGGCATTAAGAGATATTGGAAGAGTTTTAGGTTTACCCTATGGACATGTTGATAAAATTTGTAAGATGATACCTTTTGATCCTTCACGTCCTTTAACCTTACAAGAGTCTATTAATAGGGAACCAAGATTTCAAGATGAGATAAATCAAAATTCAAAAGTAAAAAAATTAATCGAACTTTCTTTACAATTAGAGGGATTGAATAGAAATATGGCAACGCATGCCGCAGGCGTTGTAATTGCGGGCAAAGAACTTTCAGATCAAATACCGCTTTATATTGATCACTCTTCTAAACTTCCACTACCATCTACTCAATATGATATGTACTCATCTGAAAATGCTGGCTTAGTTAAATTTGACCTACTTGGTTTAAAAACTCTAACCGTAATAGACAAGACAGTAAAAATGATAAATAAAAAAAATCTTGACCTCGATATATCAAAAATAGATTTAAAAGATAAAAATGTATTCGATCTTTTATCTACAGGAGAAACTACTGGCTTATTTCAACTCGAAAGTACCGGGATGAGAGAAGCTATTAAACAAATGAAGCCAAATAAATTTGATGACATTATTGCTTTAGTTGCTTTATACAGGCCTGGGCCAATGAGCAATATACCTATATATAATGATTGTAAAAATGGCTTAAAAGAACCTGAATACATTCATCCAAGTTTAAAAAATATCCTTGAACCAACTTATGGAATAATAATTTATCAAGAACAAGTCATGCAGATTGCTCAAACTTTAGCCGGCTTTTCTGCTGGGGAAGCAGATATTTTAAGAAGAGCAATGGGTAAAAAAAAACGAGCTGAATTAGAAAGACAAAAAGAGAGATTTGTAAATGGAGCTGTAAAAAATGGAATCAAAAAAGATCTTGCAAATTATATATTTACTAAAATAGAGCCATTTGCAGAATACGGATTTAATAAAAGCCACGCAGCAGCTTATGCTTTAATAGCTTACCAAACAGCTTTTTTAAAAACTTATCATAAAGAAGAATTTATAGCTTCGACAATGTCCACTGAAACAACAAATACTAATAAATTGAGGGAATTTGTCGATGAATTAAAAAGACTAAAAGTTGATGTAATCAGACCTGACTTAAACGTTTGTTATCCTGATTTTAGAACTTTAGAAAAAACAATTTTATATGGTTTAGGAGCTATTAAAAATGTTGGTAGTGAAGCTGTTGCAAATCTTGTTAAAGAAAGAGAGTCTAATGGTAAATTTACATCTATTATGGACTTTATTAAAAGAGTAAACCCAAAAGATATTAATAAACTGCAATTAGAAGGTTTAGTAAAATCTGGTGCGTTTGATAAATTAGAAAATAACAGAAAAGGAATTTTTGATTCGATCCCTAAATTAATTCAATTTAATAAAGTTTATTATGAAGAAAAGATTAGTAGACAGAGCAATTTATTTGAGGATAAAGATCATTCCGAAAATGAGAATTTTGATCTCAAAACTAATGAAAAATGGAGCACAAAAGAATTATTAAGTGAAGAATTTAAATCATTAGGTTTTTATATCTCTGACCATCCTTTAAATAATTATAAAAATATTTTTTCACAATTGAATATTAAGTCTTATAAAGAATTTATTACTGACAAAAAAAATGAGGGTTTAATAGCCGGCACCTTGATGACTATACAAGAAAAAAAAAGCTCAAAAGGGACTCCGTTCGCTATAGCTAAATTTAGTGACAATTCTGAAGAGTATGAACTTTTTATTTTTTCTGAAATACTAATTAAAAATAGGGATATACTAAAAGAAGGAGATTCCTTTGTGATTACTTTATATAAAGATATAAGCAGTGATCAAAAAAGAGTAAATGTAAAAAAAATTGTATCTTTGGATAGTTTAATTAATAATAGTTATAAAAAAGTTTCAATTGAAATAGATGAGAATTTAGACTTACAAGAATTGAAAAAACTCCTAGAAAAAAAAGGTGAAACTGAAGTGCAATTAGTCATAAGACAAAAAGACACAAAATTTACGATCAAACTTGAAAATCCAAGAAAATTTGATTTAAAATTATTAAATGAAGTAAAAAATAGAGAATACGTAAAAAAAATAACTTTTTAATTACTTGCTTTTTATATCAATAAATTATAATAAAGCTTAATTTCGCACACAACTTTAAGGGTTATTACCCCCCGGTCCAAATTGGAGCAGTTGTGGTGGATAAACCGGAAAAAATGAAAGTACCAGAAGTAAACATTAAACAATTATTAGAAGCAGGTGTTCACCTAGGTCATAAGACTTTAAGGTGGAATCCTAAAATGAAAAGTTTTATTTTTGGTGAAAAAAACTCAATACATATTATAGATTTAACTCAAACAGTTAACTTTTTAAAAAACGCTTTAGTTGAAGTTCACAAATGCATCGCTTCTGGTGGAAAAATCTTAATAGTTTCAACAAAGAAACAAGCTTCAGAACAAGTAAGCGCTCTCGCAAAAGAAACTTCTCAATATTATGTAAATTATAGATGGCTAGGAGGCATGTTAACTAATTGGAATACTATCCAAAATTCAATAAAAAGACTTAAGCAACTTGATGACCAGTTATCAAAAGATAATATGGGTTTTACAAAAAAAGAAATTATAAAATTTGGAAAAGAACGAGATAAACTTCAAAGATCTTTAGGTGGTATAGCAGAAATGAAAAAACTGCCAAATTTAATTTTTATAATAGACACTAATATAGAGTCATTAGCTGTAAATGAGGCAAAAAAATTAGGGATACCAATTATTGCAGTGCTCGATACCAACTCTGATCCCACAGGTATAAATTTTCCAATTCCAGGAAATGATGACGCAAGAAGATCAATAAATTTATACTGTGATTTATTAAGTAGCACGATAAAAGATGCAGAAAAATTTATAGAAAAAAATAGTGTCGAGGAAAAAGCAGAATCTAAAGCTGAACCAAAAAAAAATAAAAGTAAATCAAACAAGCCAGAAAAAAAGATTATTCAAAAAAAATAATTTTAAAATTTATAAAATGTCAAATAAAGACTTATTAGCTAACGTAAAAAAATTAAGAGAACTTACCGGCGTAGGTTTTAAAGATTGTAAAATTGCGATAGAGGAAAATAATGGAGATATTGAAAAATCAGTCGAATATTTACGAAAGAAGGGAATTGCGAAAGCATCAAAAAAGATGGGAAGAAATGCATCTGAAGGTTTAGTACTTGTTCATAATGAGTCCGATGAAGTTGCAATAGTAGAAATAAATAGTGAAACAGACTTTGTAGCAAAAAATAAAGACTTTTTAAATTTTAGTAAAGAAATATCAAAAATAAATTTTAAAGTATTAGGTAATACTGAAAAAATTAATACGTTTAAAATGGAAAATGGTCAAACTGTAAACGATAACTTGATTTCTCTTATTTCAAAAATAGGAGAAAAAATTACAATTAGAAGGTCAAGGTTTTTTGATAAAAAGGGAGGAAAGAATTATTTTTATATTCATTCCTCAGTAGATAATTATGCAGGAAAAATTGTTTCAGTGGTAAAACTACTAAATAATAACGAGCAAGAATTAGGCCAAAAGATTGCAATGCATATTGCGGCTTCAAGCCCATTAGCTATTGATAAGGATGGTATAAAAAAAGAAATTATTGATAAAGAGCTTGAAATAATAAAAGCAGAGTTAATTAACTCCGGAAAAAAAGGTGAGATAGCAGAGAAAATTTCGAAAGGAAAAATTAATAAATTTATTTCAGACAACACTCTTTTAAATCAGATATGGATTATGGATCCTAAAAAGAAAGTTTCTGATATACTAAGTGAAAATAAAAAAGATAATGAGATAAAGATTGTTGATTTTGTAAGATTTAAAGTAGGTGAGGGCGTTTAAATGAGCTCAGAATTTAATGAAAAAGATTATTCAAGTAAGATGGATAAAACCATACAATCATTTAAAAAAGAAATTTCCACGTTAAGAACTGGCAGAGCAAATTCTTCAATGCTAGATATGATTAAAGTTGACGTATATGGTCAAATGATGCCGATAAATCAACTGGCAACAATTTCTGTTCCAGAAGCGAGATTAATAACAGTCCAAGTTTGGGATAAATCAAATGTAGGTTTGATAGACAGCGCCATTCAAAAATCTGAATTAGGGGTAAATCCTCAAATCGACGGTCAATTAATAAGAATAAGAATTCCCGATTTAACCGAGGAAAGACGAAAAGAGTTAATTAAAGTTTTAAAAGGCATGACAGAAAAAAATAAAGTCTCTATTAGAAATATAAGACGTGAAGCAAATGAAGAGCTGAAGAAAAAACTTAAAGAAAAAAAAATAACTGAAGATGAGAATAAAAATTTTGAGAAAAGCACTCAAAAACTAACAGATGAACATATATCGACAATAGACAAAATAACGGCTGAAAAAGAAAAAGAAGTTTTACAATTATGAACAAACTTAACCACGTCGCATTCATAATGGATGGAAATGGGCGATGGGGAAAGAAGAAAAATAAGAATAGAAACTTTGGACATTACGCTGGAGTTAAAACTGTTAAAAAAATAGTTGAGTCATCGATCAAATTCAAAATACCCATAGTTACATTTTACGTTTTCTCTACAGAAAATTGGAAAAGACCTAAAGCTGAAATAAATTTTTTATTTAATTTAGTGAATTCTTACTTTAAATCGGAATTGAACAACGTCATCAAAAATGACATTAAGATAAATATTATTGGAGAGTTAAATAAACTTCCCAATAAGTTAAAAACAGTACTAAAAGAAACAGTAAAAAAAACTAAAAAAAATAAAACAATTTTAGTAAATTTAGCCTTAAATTATGGGTCTAAAAGAGAATTAATTTATATGATTAAAAAAATTAGATTTAAAAAAATTACTGAGAAAAATATTAAAAACAACCTTTATACAAAAAAAATCCCTGATCCAGATATATTAATAAGGACTGGTGGAAAAAAAAGATTAAGTAATTTTATGCTATGGCAGCTGGCTTATGCTGAGCTGTATTTTCTAGATAAATTATGGCCTGATTTTATGCCTAAAGATTTACATAGTGTTATAAAACATTACTATAAAACAAAAAGAAATTTTGGAGGGATATAATTGAAATCAGAAATTAGCAAAAGAATTAACACTGGATTAATATTGATATTGTTATTAATTATCATGTTCATTAATAAAATAGCTTATTTATTTATTTCACTGGTGATTTTTTCTTTATCATTTGTTGAATTTACAAAGTTGACTAAAATATTTTTAAAAAAAAAGTTTATAAAACAATTTTTATTAAATCTTGCTTTCTTATTATATTTATTTTTTTTCCTCTTAATTTTTATAATAGGTATCAATGATATTCATTTTAAGATTATTCTTTTTGTTATTTTATTAATATGTATTTCTTCTGATATAGGGGGAATTCTTTTTGGTAAAATTTTTAAAGGTCCAAAATTGACTAAGATTAGTCCTAACAAAACTCTTTCTGGTAGCACAGGATCCTTTTTGCTCTCAATTATCACAAGTATACTGCTACTTGGTTATTTTTTTAATACTAAATTAATTGATAATATTCTTCTTGGGGTTTTAGTATCTTTAAGTGTGCAATTAGGTGATTTATTTTTCTCATATTTAAAAAGAAAATCTTCAATCAAAAACACAGGAAATATTTTGCCTGGACATGGAGGTATACTTGATCGGATTGATGGGATTTTACTTGGTTTACCCGTAGGTCTTATGTTTGTTTTAATATTAGTATTTACAGGATGAAAAAAAAACTTTCTATTTATGGATGCACAGGTTCAATTGGTAACTCAACTTTTAAATTATTTAAAAAAAAAGATAAGCTGTATAAATTTTATATATTAACAGGATATAAAAATTATAAAAAAATTAAATTCTTAATAAAAAGGTACAAACCCACATTTTTTGTTATTTTTGATGATAAGACGTATATTAAAATTAAAAAAGAAAATTTTAATTATAATGTCAAAATATTAAATTCTAAAGAATACAGTGATTATAAGTTTAAAAAATCTGACACTTCTATATTAGCTATACCTGGAATTGCAGGTCTTGCACCAACTTTAAAAGCTATTGAGCAAAGTAAGAAAGTTCTTATAGCTAACAAAGAGTCGGTTATTTGTGGATGGGATTTAATTAGTAAATTAATTAAAAAAAATAAAGTTAAGATTTTACCTTTAGACTCTGAACATTTTTCGATAATGAATTTAATTAATGAAACAAATAAAAGAAATATTGAAAAAATTTATCTCACAGCATCTGGCGGGCCTTTTCTAAATTATACACAAAAGAAAATGAGAACAATCAAACCTTCTCAAGCAATAAATCACCCTAAGTGGAAAATGGGTAAGAAAATATCAGTAGACTCTGCAACGATGATGAACAAAATTTTTGAAGTTATCGAAGCTAATAAATTATTTTCTATTGATCTTAAACAAATTGACATTTTAATTCATCCACAATCATTAGTACATGCAATTATTAAATATAAAAATGGATTATATAAATTTTTATATTTTGAAACTGATATGTCGATACCAATAGGTAATGCTCTATTCGAAAATAATTTCAATTTGAAAAATATTGATAGTCTTAACACTAAACTAAAGAAAGATAATCTTGCTCCTAAATTAAATTTCTTCAAAGTGGATCAAAAAAAGTTTCCTGCTATTAAACTAAAACCTATATTGAACAAATATAAATCTTTACCCATTATCTTAAATGCGGCTAATGAAATATTTGTTGATCAATTTTTAAAAAAAAACATGAGCTTTTGCTCAATTATTAAATACTTATTTTACCTTTTAAAAGACCAAAAAATCAGAAAATATGCTATAAAAAAACCGTCAAATTTGAAAACAATATTAACTATTGATGAATGGACAAGAAAAAAAGCTATGGAAATTTTAAGCAAAGATATTAAATGAAAAAATTATTTATCATAATAAGTTTATTTTTATTTTCCAATACACTCTCTGCTGAAATTATAAAAAAAATTGAGATTAGTGGAAATGAAAGAGTTAGCGATGAAACTATTAAAGTGTATGGAGACATTTCAATAAATCAAAATATAGATAATATTAAAATTAATGAAATTATTAAAAATCTTTACTCCACGAATTTTTTTGAAGATATTAATATTTCAGTATCTAATGAAACATTATTTATAAAACTCATCGAATATCCAGTTATAAATGAAATAATTATAGTTGGAGAAAAAACAAACAAATATAAAGAAGCAATTAAAGATAATATAAAATCAAAAAAAAATGGACCTTTTGTAAAATCTCTTATAAAAGATGATGAGATAATTATTAAAAAGTTATATTCGTCATTAGGCTTCAACTTTTTAGAAGTAAAATCAAAAGTTGAGACTTTTCCAAAGAAGAGAGTGAATCTTTATTTTGAAATAGAAAAGGGAACAAAAACAAAAATTTCAAAAATTAATTTTAAAGGTGATAGAAAAATAAGAGATAGAAGACTAAGAGATATTATTACTTCGCAAGAGTCTAAGTTTTGGAAAGTTTTAACAAGAAACACAAATTTAAATGAGTCTAATTTAGCCTTAGATAAAAGACTATTAACTAATTATTATAAATCTATAGGTTATTATGATGTAAAAGTTTTATCTGAAATCGTAGAACTAAAAGAAGATTCTCAAGCAGAAATAACATTTAATATAAATGCAGGAAAAAGATATAAAATTAGTAAAATTAGTACAAAGGTTGATCCTGTTTTAGATAAAGAATTATTTTTACCTTTAAATGATATTTATCAAAAAGTTATTGGAAATTATTACTCGCCATTTACTGTTAAAAAGTTATTAGATGAGCTAGATGAGATCATAAGTAATGAAGATCTTCAGTTCATTGAACACAATGTAAATGAGATAATTAATGAAGAAACAATAGAATTAGTTATTAATGTTCTAGAGGGTCAAAAAGTTATTGTTGAAAAAATAGACATTTTGGGAAATACAGTTACTAACGAAACTGTTATTAGGAGTGGCCTACTTTTAGATGAAGGAGATCCTTATAGCAAAGTAAAAATAGACAAATCAATTGCTCAAATAAAAAGTAAAAGAATTTTTGGATCAGTAAAAGAAAATATTACAGATGGATCAATACCTAACTCTAAAAAAATTGAGATCGTTGTAGAAGAAATGCCTACGGGAGAAATTAGCGCAGGAGCTGGTGTGGGTACGGATGGCGGATCTTTTGCTTTCAGCGTTCAAGAGAATAATTGGCTAGGAAAAGGAGTTACGCTAGCAGCGAGCGCTGATGTTAGTGAAGAGTCATTGAGAGGTTCACTCTCATTTACAGACCCAGATTATAACTTCACTGGAAATGAATTGTCTTACTATTTAAAAAATATTAAAAATGACAAAAAAGATTCTGGTTACGAAAATAGAGTATTTGGAGCGGGAATAGGTTTGTCATATGAAAAATTTAAAGATATATATTTTTCTCCTGGTATAGGTTTAACATTTGACGATCTAACAACTGATAGCACAGCCTCTGAACTGTTAAAAAAACAATCAGGTAGCACAACTGATTTGATGTTCGATTATGCCCTTAGTACAGATAAAAGAGATAGGAGATTTATGCCAACAAGTGGATATTTAACTTCTTTTTTTCAAGAGCTACCTCTTTACGCAGATCAACCACACATTAAAAACGTTTTCTCAACAAATCACTATAAAGAGTTTAGTGAAGATTTTATAGGAGCCTTAAAGTTTAGTGCATCAGCTGTAAATGGATTGAATGATGAAGATGTAAGAGTTAGTCAAAGACTTGAATTAAGTTCAAAAAAATTGAGAGGTTTTGAACAGGGAAAAATAGGTCCAAAAGACGGTGATGACTTTATCGGTGGAAACTATTCAACATCTCTTAATTTAGAGGCTAATTTTCCAAATTTTTTTCCTGAAAAAAGTAATGCCGAAATAGGCTTATTTTTAGATGCTGGTAACGTTTGGGGAGTTGATTATAGTGACACGATTGATGACTCAAACAAATTAAGATCGACACTAGGAGTTAACACTAGTTGGCTTTCACCAGCTGGCCCATTATCTTTTGTCTTTTCAAAAAATATAACTAAAGCTTCCACTGATGTTGATCAAACATTTAACTTTAGGTTAGGAACTACATTCTAAATGAAAGATTTATTAAAAATAATCAGTTTTCTTTTAATTATAGCAATTCCATTTGAAAAAAAACTTTTAGCTAATGACATTTATTTTGTAGATTATTCAAAAGTTATGAATGAAAGTACAGCTGGAAAAAAAGCCCAAGATTATTTAAAAAGTCTTTTAAAAAATTCAAACAAAAAATTTAGTGAAACAGCTAAGAAATTAAAAGATGAGGAAAATAAGATTATTAGCCAAAAAAATGCTCTTTCAAAAGAAGAATATAAAAAGAAAGCTGATGCACTAAGAAAAAAGGTATTTGAACTTAACAAAGAAAGAGAGAAGTCTATTAAAGAAGTAGCCAAGAAAAGAAAAAAAGCTGGCGATGAAATGTTAAAAAATTTAAATCCTATTTTAGGCAATTATATGAAAGAAAATAATATTTCTGTAGTTATAGATAAAAAAAATGTTTTAATGGGTGACAAAAAATTTGAAATTACTTCCCAAATTATAGAAATTTTGAATAAGGAATTTAAATCAATCAATTTAAATTAATGTCAAAAAATATTTTTTTTAAAAGTAAAGGACCTTTTAAATTAAATATATTGTTTCCCAAACTTTCAATATCTAAAATTAAAATACTAGATATCAAAACTTTAGATAGGGCTGGAAAATTTGATTTAACGTTTTTTGACTCAATAAGCTATAAGGATTTAGCTAAAAAAACGAAAGCTAGCTGCTGCATAACGAGAGAAAACTTAAAAAAATACTTACCTAGAACTTGCGAAGCTATAATAGTAAAAAGTGTTTTATTTGAACTTGCAAAGGTTACTTCAAAATTTTATCCTTCTGCTGATTTGGATTATCCTGATAATTCCCTTAGAAAACCAAATAAATCTAAATTTTCTGGAGTAAAATTTGGTAATAATGTTTTAATTGGAAAAAATGTAAAAATAGGTAAGTCTTCTGTAATTGGAAGCAATACAATTATAGAACAAAATGTTTTGATAGGAAAAAACTGTACTATTGGATCACAAATTATGATTAAAAATTCGGTTATTGGTGAAAATGTAGTTATTCAAGACGGTGCAAAAATAGGTCTCAAAGGCTTTGGATTTATACCTATGAACAAAAATAACTTTAGAATTCCACATATAGGAAAAGTACTATTAGATAACAATGTTGAAATAGGCGCTTCATGTACAATCGATAGAGGCTCTATCGGCGACACTATGATTGGAAAAAATACTTTCTTAGACAATCAAGTTCATATGGCTCATAATGTTAAAATTGGGGAAAACTGTATGATAGCAGGTCAAGTAGGATTTGCAGGTAGCT
>MDSV01018675.1_pt1 | contig 14205 bp, 12 predicted proteins | sample 810851 | NCBI WGS metagenome assembly MDSV01 (sample SAMN05326640, study PRJNA326480) | marine metagenome | isolation source: seawater | place: Atlantic Ocean: North East | collected 2012 | reverse complement strand
CTGAACAATTTGGAACAATTAGTTTAAATGGTCCAAATAGTAGAAAAATAGTTGAGTCACTTTTTCCTACTCAAAATTTTTCAAGTGAGAGTTTTCCTCATATGAGTTTCAAAGAACTCAAAATAGATGGGATTTTATGCAGAGTTATGAGGATTAGTTTCACTGGTGAAATTTGTTATGAAATCAATATACCAGCAAGTTATGCTCTTAGCTTATGGAATAAATGTATGAGTTTAGGAAAAGACTACAACATTACTCCTTATGGAACAGAAGCTATGCACGTTTTAAGAGCAGAAAAAGGTTATATTATTGTTGGGCAAGAAACTGATGGGTCAGTTACTCCAATTGATTTAGATATGGATTGGATAATAAGTAAAAAGAAATATGATTTTATAGGAAAAAGAGCACTTTATAGAAGTGACACAATTAAAGAAGATAGAAAACAACTAGTTGGAATACTTACTGCTGATCCTTCAATAGTCTTGGAAGAAGGCTCTCAATTAGTTGAAGTTGAAACTTCTTTACCAATGCCTATGGTTGGCCACATCACATCAAGTTACTATTCACCAAATTTAGGTCGTTCAATTGCTCTTGCTTTAATAAAAAGTGGTATAAAGAAAAAAGGCACAAAGCTTATTGTTCCAACAATTAATAAAAGTATAGAAGTTGAAATTACTAATCCTGTTTTTATAGATCCAAAAAATGAAAGATTGTTAGCATGACTTTAGAAAGAAAGGCAGTATTAGAAGATATAAAAATAGAAAAAAATGGTATTTCTATTGAAGAATTACCTTTCATTGGAAAAATTAATCTTCGTGGTGATTCAAAAGATAGGGATTTTATGAGTAATACTGGCTCAGTTCTCGATATTTTAATACCAACAGAACCTAATACTAAAATTGAAAACAAAAATTTACAAGTAATTTGGCTAAGCCCTAATGAGTGGCTTCTGAGCTTTAGTAACAAAGATAATTTTACTAGAATATTTGAAAATTTAATTGATAAACTTAATCCTGAAAAAACTAGTATCACAGATACTTCAGAAAATAAAACAATAATAAGAATTGAAGGAAAAAATACGATAGAGTTGCTAAAAAAATTTATGGTCCTAGACATTGATAATACTCTTAATAATAATCTAAAAGTAGCTCAAACAATTTTTGTTAAAATACCAATTCTCATTATTTGTAACCAAAATGAAAAAAATAAACAAAGTTTTGATATTCATGTTAATAGGTCGCACGCAACCTACCTCAGAGATTTGTTATTGGATGGTTGTAATCAATTTATCTATTAATTTACCCACCGTGATGGGAATTATCTTTTAATTCTTTAATTTCATTCAGATAAAAATTTATCTGTGATTGTTGTTCAGTTATTTTTTTTGTAAGCTGAGACATATCATTATCTAATTTTAAATTTTTAGCAAATAAACTTTTATTATCTTTTTTTAGTTTTTGATTTTCTTTAATTATATCATTACTATTATTATCAGCAGATTCTAAATTGGTGTTTAAATTTTCAAGCTGCAAATTAAGTTTTTTTATTTCTGAAATATTTTTGTCGTTTTCTATATTTAAATTATAAAATTTTTCCTGCAAAGATTTGAATTTTTCTGGGCTAATAAGTTTTTCATTATCAGAGGAAAGATTGTTTAAATTACTCTTAATTTCATTAAGTTCTAAGATTACTAAATCATATTTGGATTTTGTTTCTTTTAGACTATTTTGAAGATTTATTATTTGACCATCTCTAAATTTAATCTTTTGATCTTTTTGAAAAATAGTTAATTCAAGATCTTCAATATTACTGGCAAGACTAGTTAAATCTTCAGTTGGATCGGGTATAATATTTTCACTAGGTATAGGCTCATTGATATTTAACTGAAATATTGGAAAAATAAAATAAATTAAAGTTATAAGAAAAATAGCAACAGTTATAAAAATAGTATTTCTTCTTTTTTTTCTTGCACGTGAACCTACAAAACCAGTCATATATTACAATTTATTTACTTCTGTAAACAAGTCAAAGAATTATTAAAAATTATACACAGGATTAGGTTCTAAAGAGTATGTTTTTTGTCTAATTATTTTTGTTATTTCAATTAAACTATCAACTTTTTCAAAGTCTGAAAAAGGGATAACTTTTCCAAAGTGCAAATTGATTGTATCACCTATTTTTCTTGTTAATTCATACATTAATAATGAATATCGGAATGTTTGACCCATTTTATTAGCAATATGATACAGTTGACTGTTTTGACCTTCAAAATAAGAAGGTAAAACTGGGCTTCTAGTTTTAATAATTAATTTTGATACAAATTGCTTCCATTCCCCATCATCTGCTTTAGTTTTTAATTTTAAATTTTTTTTTGTGGCTATTTGTCCTGAAGGAAAAATAACAATAATTCCATCTTGTAGTAGAACTTCTTCTGCTTTTTTTCTTGCTTCAATATTTGCAAGCATCGCTTTCCTGTTTAAAGAAAAATCAATTGGTATTATTTTGTCTTTTACAGCTTCTGCCTGTCTTAATACTTTATGTGTAATAATTTTATAATCCTGTCTAATATTTGAAACTACTGAACAAAGAGACACTCCATCAGCTACTCCGAAAGCATGGTTTGCAACAACTATCAGACGTCCAGTGTCTGGAATAAAACTTCCGTCTTTAAAATTAGTTTTTAGATTAAACTGTAATTTTTTAACTGCATCATTCCAAAAATATTTAGGAGGGTTATTTTCTAGTAGATATTGATCATATAATTTTTTTAATTTAAGTTTTCCTGTTAAAAGTTCTATAATTTTAATAAATTGCCTACTAAGAAAATTCACCTCTGAAGAAGCAAAAGTAAATGCAATTTTTTTTTGAGGTTTAATTTTCATGATGTTTATTAGACATTATATATATTTTTTTTCATAATTTTATTTAAAAAAAGTGTTTAAGACTGCGAGCTTATTAATATGCATAATTTGCATATTAATTATCTTTTCAATATACTGGAAATGCATCGAAATAAAACTATGTATATGATAGATTAAATATTTTTCCTCCCAATTAATATTTAAATCCTTCAAGGAGCCTCCAGGCTCCTTTTTTTTTACATATTCGCATAATTGGGACCGCCAGCTCCCTCTGGAACTACCCATCTGATATTTTGAGAGGGCTCTTTAATATCACATGTTTTACAATGTATACAATTTTGAGAATTTATGACAAATTTTGGATTACTATTATCAGTTTTATCAACTTCATAAACACCAGCTGGACAATATCTTTGAGCAGGCTCATCATATTCTTTCAATGTATAATTTATAGGTAATTCAGGATCTTTTAATTGTAAATGTACAGGTTGATTGGCTTCGTGATTTGTGCCTGTTAAATAAACTGAGCTAGTTTTATCAAAAGTAAGTTTTCCATCATATTTAGGATAATTAATTTTTTTTGCTTTGCTTGCAGGTAATAAACTTTCATGATCAGCATGATGATGTTTAAGTGTAAAAGGTAAGTATCCCCTAAATATAATTTGATCAATCCCAGTAAATATTATTGCTGGTAATAAACTCCATTGAAAACTAGGTTTTACATTTCGTGCTTTATATAGCTCATTATAAACCCATGATTTTTTAAATTTATTTTCATATTCACTTAGTGGAATATTATTAATTATATGTTCATTGATTACTTCAGCAGCAATCATTCCACTTTTCATTGCGGTATGTGAACCTTTAATTTTTGGCATATTAAGTGTTCCAGCGTCACAACCAATTAATAATGCTCCAGGCATATGCATTTTAGGCAAACTTTGAAAACCTCCCTCAATTAATGCTCTGGCACCATAAGAAATCCTTTTTCCATTTTTTAATATTTTGGATATAGAAGGATGAGTTTTAAATTTTTGGAACTCATCATAAGGTGATAAAAATGGATTTTGATAGTCTAAACCAATAACATAACCAATAAAAACTTGATTTTTTTCGGCGTGGTAACAAAAACTTCCACCATAAGTTGAATTGTCTAGTGGCCATCCAGCAGTATGCATTACTAAACCTTCGTTATGCTGTTCCTCAGAAATTTCCCAGATTTCCTTAAAACCAATACCATATTGCTGAGGTGACTTATTATTATCAAGTTTATATTTACTAATAACCTCTTTACCTAAATGACCTCTACAACCTTCTGATAAAACAGTAACTTTTGCCAATATATTTAAACCAGGCTCATAACTATCTTTTTGATTTCCTTCTTTATCAATACCCATATCTCCAGTTTGGACACCAATAATACTATTGTTTTCACTATAAATTATCTTAGAAGCTGCAAAACCAGGGAAAATTTCTACACCTAATTCTTCAGCTTGAGTGGCAAGCCATCTACAAAGATTCGCTAAACTAATGATATAATTTTTATGATTTTTTTGAACACTAGGCAGTAACCATGTTGGCCAATTCAAAGATTTATTTTTACCTAAAAATAAAAATTTTTCTTTTTTAACTTTTGTTTTAATTGGTGCATTTTTTTCTTTCCAATCTGGAATTAATTCATCCAATGCTCTTGTTTCAAAAACGTTACCACTTAATATGTGAGCACCTACTTCTGAACCTTTCTCTAAAATACAAACACTTAATTCTGGATTAATTTGTTTCAACTTTATAGATGTTGATAATCCTGCTGGACCTGCGCCAACAATTACAACATCATACTCCATTGACTCTCTTTGAATTTCCATAATTTATAATAAAGCTTTTTATTTATTTTTAAAAAGAATAATTATTTTTCTATGGAATTTAATTTATCTAACTCTGAAGATAATTGAGGTAAAGCTTCAAATAAATCAGCACTAAGTCCATAATCTGCAATATTAAAAATTGGAGCTTCTTCATCCTTGTTTATAGCAACAATAATTTTACTTTCTTTCATCCCAGCAAGGTGTTGTATTGCTCCTGAAATTCCTACAGCTATATATAAATCTGGCACTACCACTTTACCAGTTTGTCCAACTTGATAATCATTACTAACATAACCTGCATCTACAGCCGCTCTTGAAGCTCCTATAGCTGCATTTAATTTGTCAGCAATATCATTAATCAGCTTAAAGTTTTCGGCACTTTGCAAACCTCTTCCACCAGATACCACAATTCTTGCAGTACTTAATTCTGGTCTGTCAGATTTTGATTCTTGACGGTCGATAAACTCTATATTATTTTCAGGTAAGTCTACAACTATGGCTTCCACAACACCAGAACCACCATCTTTTGAAACGACATCAAATGATGTAGGACGAATTGTAATTACCTTTTTGTTATCTTTTGATTTAACTGTAGCAAGTGCGTTCCCTGCATAAATTGGCCTTACAAATGTATCATCACTTTCAACATTTACGATATCACTTATCTGAGCGACATCTAGTTTTACTGCAACTCTAGGCATTATGTTTTTTCCAAAAGTTGTTGCAGGAGCAATTATATGTGAATATTTTTCAGCTAATGATAAAATTACAGGTTCAATGTTCTCAGCTATTGCATGTTCAAATCTTAAATCATCAATGTAAAGAACTTTATTCACATTTTGATAATTAGAAATTTCTCTAGAAATATTTTCTATATTTGAACCTATTACCAAAACTTCAATATTATTTCCTACCTGGGATGCTGCCCTAATTGCACTTAAGGTAGATGATTTAACTTCATTATTATTATGTTCTGCTAAAACTAAGATACTCATATAACTTTTGCCTCATATTTTAATTTCTTCACCAATTCAGCAACATCGGCAACCATTACTCCTTTTTGCCTTGTTGCTGGTTCAGATATTTTTATATTTTCAATTCTTGGGGTAACATCAACTCCAAGTTCTTCTGCTGATTTTATTTCAATTGGTTTTTTTTTAGCTTTCATTATATTTGGTAATGAAGCATATCTAGGTTCATTAAGTCTTAAATCACAAGATGCTATAAATGGCATATTTACTTTTATTTTCTCAAGCCCTTCATCAATTTCCCTTGTTATTGTTGCACTGCTACCATCTATATCAATTTTTGATGCAAATGTTGCTTGAGGCCAATTTAGTAAAGCACTCGTCATTTGAGCTGTTTGATTTGAGTCATCATCAATTGCTTGTTTACCCATCAAAATGAGTCCAGGTTTTTCTATGTCTACAATTTTAGAAACTATTTTTGAAACTGCCAGAGGTTCAACCTCATCTGTTGACTTGACTAAAATACCTCTATCAGCTCCCATAGCTAAAGCTGTTCTAATAGTTTCTTGACATTTTTCTTCACCAACTGAAAGTACTATTATCTCATCAGCTTTTCCAGATTCTTTTATTCTAAGAGCTTCCTCAACTGCATTTTCATCAGGAGGATTCATAGACATTTTAACATTATCTTTTTCAACTCCTGAGTTGTCACCTTTAACTCTAATTTGAACATTGTAATCAATTACTCTTTTTACTGTAACTAGTATTTTCATATTTTACGCTCTAATTTTTTCATTAATTGGATCATACGGACTATCCTCAATAACCTTAACTCTATGTTTTTTATCTAAAATATCCATTTGTAATTCAGTTCCAATTTTACTAAATTCTGGTCTCACCATAGCAATTGCAAGAGATTTTTTCACCCTAAATCCGTAGTTACCTCCTGTCGCACGTCCAATTACTTCATCTTTATGATAAATTGCATTGTTGCCTAGGGCATCAGCATCAATAATATCAAAAACTTCTAAAGTTACCATTTTATTATCAAAACCCTCTTGTTGCCACTTTACAAGAGCATCTCTTCCAATAAAATTACCTTTATTTAAATGAACAAATCTATCAAGTCCTGACTCAAAAGCAGCATACTCAATTGACATTTCTGTACCAACTAACTTATATGTTTTTTCTATTCTGAGACTGTCCATTGCTCTAATTCCAAAAGGTTTAACTCCAAATTCTTCCCCGGCTTCCATTAATTTATCAAAAATATGATTCTGATACTCAATTGGATGGTGAAGTTCCCATCCAAGTTCACCAACAAAATTCATTCGCATAGCAATAGTAGGAGCTAAACCAACGTCTATTTTTTTTGCAGATAACCAAGGAAAAGCTGTATTAGAAAAATTTGTATTAGAAATTTTACTAAGTAAGTCTCTTGACTTTGGTCCCGCTATAACCAAAACTCCTGTACTGTTTGTAAGATTTTCATATGAGACAGATCTATCTTTTGGTATCCATTTATTTATCCAATCATGATCAAGTCTTTGAAATGCGCCTGCTGAAACTAAATAGAATGACTCATCTGACTCTTTAGCTATTGTGAATTCTGAATGAACACCACCTTTAGTGTTTAAAGCATGACAAAGATTAACCCTACCTTTTTTTTGAGGTATTTTATTTGCAACTAAATTATCAAGAAAATCTCTAGCTCCTGGACCAGATATTCTGCATTTTGCAAAAGCAGTCATATCTAAAATACCTACGTTCTTCTCAACATTCAAACACTCATTTCCTACGTGATCAAACCACTCTGAACGTCTGAACGACCAGTGATCTTTTTGGTCAACTCCTTTAGGAGCAAACCAATTTGCTCTTTCCCATCCAAATTTTTGACCAAATACTGCCCCAAGCTTTTTTAGACGATCATAACATGGAGCTTGTCTTAGGGGTCTACCTGCTTCTCTCTCTTCATCTGGATAATGTACTGTGAAAACATTTGCATAAGCTTCTTCGTTTTTATCAATCAAGAAAGATTGGGTTGTGTAATCTCCAAAACGTCTTGGATCAACGCCAAGCATATCAATTGTTGGTTCTCCATCAACTATCCACTCAGCAAGCTGCCAACCTGCACCTCCTGCTGCGGTTATTCCAAAACTATGGCCTTCATTTATCCAAAAATTTTTTAAACCCCATGCTGGCCCTACAATGGGGCTTCCATCTGGAGTATAACAGATTGCACCGTTGTAAACTTTCTTCACACCAACTTCACCAAAAACTGGCACTCTATGAATTGCTGACTCTATATGAGGTTCAATTCGTTCAATATCTTCTTGAAATAGTTCAAATTCTGAATTTTGACTGGGTCCTTCAACATAACAAACAGGAGCACCTTTTTCATAAGGACCAAGAATTAATCCTCCTCTTTCCTCTCGCATATACCAAGAACTATCAGAATCTCTTAAAACACCCATTTCAGGTAAACCTTGTTCTTTTCTTTTTTGTATTTCAGGATGAGGCTCAGTAACAATATATTGATGCTCTACTGGAATTACAGGAATTTCTAAACCCACCATCTTACCTGTTTGTCTTGCAAAATTACCTGAGCAAGATATTACATGTTCACACTCGATATTACCTTTGTCAGTTTCGACAACCCACTTTTCATTATCTAATTGCTTAATACCCGTAACATTTGTATTTCTATAAATTTCTGCACCATTATCTCTAGCACCTTTAGCTAAAGCTTGAGTCAAATCTGCGGGCTGAATATAACCATCTTCAGGATGTTGAATAGCTCCAATTAAACCTTCAGTGTTACATAAAGGCCAAATTTCTTTTACTTGTTCAGGTGATAAAAATTTAACTTTTACACCAATTGTTTTTGCTACAGCCGCGTATTGGTAATACTCATCCATTCTATCTTTTGTTGTTGCTAAGCGAATATTACTTACAACACTGAAACCTACATCTTGTCCTGTTTCTTTTTCAAGAGTTTTATAAAAGTTAACTGCATATTTGTGCAATTGGCCAACAGAGTAGCTCATATTAAATAATGGTAGTAATCCTGCAGCGTGCCAGGTTGAACCAGAAGTAAGTTCTTTTCTCTCAACCAAAACAACATCACTCCAACCTTTTTTAGCTAGATGATAAAGAGCGCTTACTCCAACAACACCTCCACCTACTACAACTACTTTAGTTTTTGATTTCATAAATATCTCCAAAAAAATACTGTACTTTCTTAATCATATTAAATACATTGGTCAATCATGCGTTATAATCTTAGAAATTTTTCTGTGTTTATTTTCATTATTATTTCTACAAATGTTTTAAGCAAGGATATGACTCTCAATGAGTTATTTTTTGATGACTCAAAACCATACCACCTCAAGATTTTAGAGGCTCTTCCGTCAAATGCAATTATACAAGTTGGCCCAAATGATGCTAAAAATACTGTAATTGAATTTATGGACTATTTTTGTGGATATTGTAAAAAAATACATCCTGAATTAATAGATCTTGCTGAAAGAAGGAGTGATACACGGGTAGTTTTCTTACAACACCCAATACTCAGTGAAAGTTCAAGAATTATTGCTGAAATGGTTATTGCTGCAAATTATCAAGACAAAGGGACTGCATTACATAATGGATTGTTTTCTATTGCAGGAAGTTTAACTCAGGATAAATTGGATCAACTCATTGCTAAATTAGATATCAATGTAACAAAATTAAGAATCGATATGGGTAAGGATGAAGTTAAAAATGCTGTTGAGCTATCTTCTTTTTTAGCTATAGGATCTGGAGCTAGAGGAACACCCGCTTTATTTTTCAATGAAGAATTTTTAGGTGGATATGTTCCTATAAATCAACTTGAAAAGTTTTTGAGATAAAGCGCTCCTTAATAGAAGCGCTTTTAAAAAATAAAAAGCCTACTCGTTTGCTCCTGAGACTTCTCTCGTGTTAGCATTAAAAGACTCAGTAAAAGGAATTGATACAACTTCTGCATCAACTGGTACTCCAGGAGTATCAGAATATTGATCAGGAAGATGAACTTTATATTTTGTTCCCTCTTTACCAATTGGAAAACCATTCTTACTAAGAGTGCCATCAAATGGGACATAACCCATAGCAATATTTCTTCCTTGCTCTGGATGATACCAAGGTGATGTAATAAAGCCGCATGGATCTTTACCATCTTCAGAGATTAACCAAAAATCTGGAGCATATTCTTCAATAGGTTTACCACCTAATGATAATCCAACCAGCTGGAGTTGATAAGGTTTCTCTCCAGATCTTAATTCATCTCTCATTTTTTCAAGAACTTCTTTCCCAACATAGTTAGCAGTTTTGTTCCATTCACCTTTGCCTGAAAGTGAAACCTGATAGCCAAGATTACATTGAAAAGGATTATGTTGATTGTCCATGTCTTGACCCCAAGATAAAATTCCTGCCTGAATTCTTCTATGATGAGCTGGTGCAATAACCATAAGGTTATGTTTTTTTCCTGCTTCAAGAACTGCATTCCACATATCATCAGCATATAGAGTGGAGTTTCTTAAATAAATTTCATATCCAGCTTCACCTGAGAAACCAGATTGTGAGATAATACAATCTCTTCCACCAACTTTGGCTGATGCTAGTCCATAAAAAGGCATATTATCAAGATCAACTTGATCACCAATTAAATCTTTCATTAGTGCAAGTGATTTAGGACCTTGTATTTGAACTGGAGAAACATCAATTTCATCAATTGTTACATCAAATCTATTGTCATGATTTACTCCTTGAAGGTACAAACCAATGTCACTGTCTGACAAGCTAAACCAAAACTCATCCTTGGATATTCTCAAAAGAATTGGATCATTAAGAACACCACCATATTGATTACATAAAATAACGTATCTAGCTCTCATTGGTGAAATTTTAGTGGCATCTCTAGTTATAACATAATCTGTAAAAGCTTCTGCGTCAGGACCTTTTACTTGTATCTGTCTTTCAACTGCAACATTCCACATTGTAACGTGGTTTTTAATAGCTTCGTATTCAACCATCGCTCCACCATCTTCAGGCTTAACATAGCCTCTTGGATGATAAATACGATTATAGACTGTAGCTCTCCAACAACCAGCCTTCATAGAAAGGTGCCAGTATGGAGATTTTCTAACACGTGTAGAGATTAACATTTGGACAGGTGTAGAGCCACTCTGTCTTAGATTATATGGGACCCTTCTATCTGATTGATCCACTGATGTAACATGTTTAATCATGCTTAACTCCTTATAAAAAATATATTAAACGCGGTATCTAAACTTCTTTTCCTTCGCAATCATAAAATCATCATAATTGAAAAAAACTGGGGAGCTCAGACATCAAATAAACTCATTTAAGCCAAAGTTTTGACATTTTATATAATTATCAATGCTTAATGTACTTCTTAAAATTTTTAATTTTCTTTCCTATGTTTTTTATAATAGCCTGTTCTGCTGCTTATGAACAAGTAAAAAAAATAGATGCTGATAATCCTGAAACATTTCAGCAATATCTGTTTTACAATTATCAACAAAATGCCTCCTTTGAAGCTGAAAAAATGCATGATTGGAATTCAGCTAAATTATACTCTGAAAAGGCATTAAAAGCTTTGGATGGAAAAAATATATATCCTCAAGAAATCAAATATTGGAAAATTCCTGAAAATAGACTTATAGAAATAAGAGCTGGTTATAAAAATTTAATTACAATTTACGAAGAAGCTCTTATTGATGATCCTAAAAATTTAGCTAAGGCAATAAGCTCTTTAGATTGCTGGGCTGAACAAGAGGAAGAAAAATGGCAAATCTGGGACATAGAAAAATGTAAAAATAATTTTCTTAGAGCAATGCACGATATATACGATAATTTATCTGAAATAAATACAGATAGTGATCAAAAAGAAGAACAATCAAAGAAAGTGGAAAAAAATAAAATTGCTATTGTTACTCAAAATGCAGAAAAAGAAATCATGCAAATTATTTATTTTGATTTTGATGATTATGCTTTAAGTCAGGTTAGCTTAAATACTCTAAAAAATTTTATAAATAAAAATAAAAAAGAATTAAGCAAATATATAATACTGGGGCATACAGACACAAAAGGAAGTAATGAATATAATTTAAGCCTCTCTATAAATCGTGCCGAAGCTATTAAAGAAATACTTCTAAGCATTGGAATTAATGAAAAGAATATATCTTTACTGGGAATGGGAGAAAATAATTTAGCTGTTAAAACACCTAATAATACTAAACACCCAGCAAATAGAAGAGCTGAAGTTAAAATAATGAATTAACTTGGATTTAATATTTTTTGGTATAATGAGAAACCATAAATTAAAGAATTTATGTATTCCAAAAAAACTAAAAAAATAAATATTACTGTAAATCCTTACTTTTTAGATGATCAGTCTGAACCCGAAGACCAGCACTTTGTATGGGCATATCAAGTTACAATAGACAACCAAAGTGATGAAAAAGTACAACTAAAAAATAGATATTGGAAAATCATTGACTCCAATGGTTCAGAGCAAGAAGTAAGAGGTGAAGGCGTTGTAGGTGAACAACCAATATTAAATCCTGGTGAAAAATTTGAATATACAAGTGGAACACCTTTATCTACACCCTCAGGTTTTATGGGTGGTTATTATGAAATGGAAACAAATAAAGGTAAAAAATTTGAAGCGATTATACCACAGTTCTCACTGGATAGTCCTTTTATAAAAAATAATTTAAATTAACAAAATATTATCCATATGCGAGATTTTCGCCCAATACTTAACATACTAGGCCTATTATTATGCATAGAGTCTTTTGCTTTAATTATACCAATGTTTTTTGATTACATAAATAGTAATGAGGATTGGAAGCAATTTTTTTTTATTAGCTGTCTTACTTTTTTTACAGGTCTAGTACTTTACGTTGGTTTTAAAAAAGAAAAAATGAAGATTAATTTAAGACAAGCTTTTTTACTAACAATTTTATCCTGGGTAGTAATAGCTCTTTTTGGTTCACTACCGTTTGTTTATTCAAGCTCCTCACTCAGTTTTACTAATGCTTTTTTTGAATCTGTAAGTGGAATCACAACAACTGGTTCTACTGTCATATCTGAGTTGAACACTTTATCAGAAGGTATTTTAATTTGGCGTTCGTTACTTCAATGGTTTGGAGGTATTGGTATAATTGTATTAGCTATTGCAATTCTTCCAACATTACAAATTGGAGGAATGCAGTTATTGCATATGGAGCATGATGACCCCTATGAAAAAACATTACCTAAAATAAATAAATTTATATTTGAAATTATAATTCTATATCTTACTCTCACTATACTTTGTTTTTTTTCTTATTATTTTTTTGGAATGAATTCATTTGATTCATTAATTCACTCCATGACCACTATTTCTACTGGTGGATTTTCAAATAAGAACCAATCTTTTGCCTATTTTGACTCTTATTCTCTAGAAAATATATCTGTTTTATTTATGATACTAGGTAGCTTACCATTTGTAGTATTTATAAAATTCATTCATGGTCAAAAAATTACAATTTTTAGAGATGATCAAATAAAACTTTTTATATTTTTATTATTTTCTATTATTTTAATTACTAGCTTATGGATAAAAAACTATTTGAATATAGAGTGGCTACATGCATTAAGATTAACCACTTTTAATGTAACATCAATTTTAACAGGAACTGGTTACACTTCTTCAAATTATAATAATTGGGGTGGTTTTGGATTAGTCATTATATTGATAATAATGTTTATAGGTGGTTGTGCTGGCTCAACAACTGGTGGAATAAAGATTTTTAGATTCCAAATACTGTTTAGAGGTGTTAGACTTCAAATAAAAAAATTAACTCAACCTCATGCTGTGTTTTTAATGAAATTTAATAAAAAGACAGTAACTGAGAATACTTATACTTCTATTATAAGTTTTTTCTTTATTTATGTTTTGTTGTTTATTTTATCATCTATTATTCTAAGTTATCTTGGCACTGATTTCTTAACTGCTCTATCGGCATCTGCATCAGCAATTTCAAATGTTGGTCCAGGAATTGGAGAAAATATTGGTCCTAATGGTAACTTTGCTGGTATTGATAATATTGGTAAATGGGTTTTGGCACTAACAATGTTAATTGGTAGGCTGGAAATTTTTACAATTTTAGTATTGTTTTCTAAAAATTTCTGGAAGAAATAATTATAAAATATATTCACTCATATATTTTTCTATAAGTAATTTACTTTCTTTAGATAAATCGTTTAAACTCTGATATACTAAATCTTCTAAAATATTCTCTTTATCTTGGATAGAAATATATAATCCAGAAGTGGTAGATCTTGAAGTTTCTACAAATGTCGTTGCAATTAAGTTTTTAGAATTATCATACAAATTAAATTCAACTAAATAAAATAAATCATATTTATAATTAGTTTTTTCATCAAATTTTTTAGCTTCACTATTTTCAATTTCTTTTTGAG
>MDSV01248555.1_pt1 | contig 14206 bp, 12 predicted proteins | sample 810851 | NCBI WGS metagenome assembly MDSV01 (sample SAMN05326640, study PRJNA326480) | marine metagenome | isolation source: seawater | place: Atlantic Ocean: North East | collected 2012 | reverse complement strand
CTTAAGACAAAGTACCATCGGCGCAGAAAGGCTTGACTTCCGAGTTCGGAATGGGATCGGGTATAACCCTTTCGCAAAAATTACCAGGCATCAGCGGTATACAAAGAGTTTAAGCTAATGTCAAATACTATATAAAATGTATCTTTTAATTAATATAATTAACGATGAATAACAATTTTAATCAAATTTGAATATTGTTTATCAGCTTTAGTTCATAATTTACCATGTCTTTAATAAGTAGATTAATATTCTTCCTTGGTTTCCAATTTAATTTTTTTTTAGCTTTTGAGTAATCTCCAAGCAAACTATCTACTTCTGAGGGTCTAAAATATTTTTTTTTACATTCAATAATACATTTATTATTTAAATATGCTTTCTGCTTTATTCCAGTTCCAGTCCATCTAATTTTTAAATCCAAAAATTTTGCTGTTCGATTAACAAAATCTTTAATTGAATACTGTTTGCCAGTACAAATTACAAAGTCCTCGGGTTCTTTATGCTGCATAATTTTCCACATTGCTTCTACATAATCCTCCGCATGACCCCAATCTCTCTTAGAATTTAAGTTTCCAAGAAATAATTTATTTTGTTTTTTTAATTTAATTCTACATAAAGCTTTCACAATTTTTTTTGTAACAAAAGTCTCACCTCTTAAAGGGCTTTCATGGTTAAATAAAATTCCATTTGTTGCAAATAAATTGTAAGCTTCCCTATAGTTAACAGTAATTTGATGTGAAAAAACTTTAGAAACAGCATAAGGGCTACGAGGGTAAAAAGGAGTTTTTTCTGTTTGGGGTGTTTGCATAACCTTACCAAACATTTCAGAACTTCCTGCTTGATAAAATTTTATTTTTCTATCAATACTCTTAATTGCCTCTAATATGTGTAGGGTACCCAAAGCGTCTGTATTGGTTGTATAAATAGGTATTTGAAAAGAAACAGCCACGTGAGACTGAGCAGCTAAGTTATATATTTCATTTGGTCTAGTTAATTTTATAAGACTGTAGATTGACAAAGAGTCAGTTATGTCACCATAATGTAGGTAAAAATTTTTATTATTTGAAAATGGTTCTTGATATATGTCATCTATTCTTTCTGTATTAGTGCTTGAACTTCTTCTCTTTACACCATGAACTATATAGTTTTTTTTTAATAATAATCTAGAAAGATAAGAGCCATCTTGACCAGTTACTCCAAAAATTAATACTTTTTTTTTCATTAAAGATTTAATCTGTAAATTTATATTTGATAATACAATACACCGCTACCAGTGCATCTTTAAAGTTAATTTTTTTACCTTCTTCATAAGATCTTCCTTTGTAACTAATAGGAACTTCATAAAAAACAAGTTTTTTCTTTGAAAGTTTAACTGTTAATTCTGGCTCAACTCCAAATGACTTTTCTCTTATATTAATTGACTTTAAATGTTCTCTTTTAATTAGTTTATAACCTGTCTCCATATCAGACATATTCATATTCGTCACAACATTACATAAAAATGTTAAAATCTTATTAGCAAGATAGTGCCAAAAAAAATGTAATCTAATATATTCTCCTCCTATAAATCTTGAACCATAAACGACATCAGCGTTACTAACCTCAAATGGTTTTATTAATTTTACATATTCTGATGGATCATATTCTAAATCCGCATCTTGAATTATTATAATCTCCCCACTTGCAATTTCTAATCCTTTTTTTATAGCTGAACCTTTTCCTTCGTTTTTGTCTTTTAAGATAAATTTAATTATTGGATGAATTTCTGATAACTTTTTAATAATTAAACTTGAACTATCGTTTGAATTATCATCAACAATTATGACTTCCTTAATTAGGTTTTTTTGATCAATAACTTGGTTGACTATTTTTTCAAGAGTTTTTTCTTCATTAAAACAGGGTATAATTACTGATAATTTCATCTTTTTTCTTAAAGACATAAATTGCATAATATTTACTTATAAACAAACAAATATGACTTTATATTTCTTAAATTATATTTTTCTTTAGGTATGTTAACACATATCTCACTAATATCCGCACAGATCCAGCCATTAGTATAAATATCATATCCATTAAAATTACCAATTTTAGATTTGTTCGAGTAATCATGGTTTCTAATTGGAAGTTTATATAAATGATCAAAACTCATCATCGGTAATACTTTTACAATTATAAACAAACATAACAAAAATAATGGACTATATAAAAAAATATTTGTTTTTTTTAAAAATTTTAAATTTAATGCTCGGATAATTAATACTATTAGAATAGATGATAAAACGATATGCGGTCCCCAATAATATCTAATTTCAGGAATCATAATTATACATAATAGATTTACAAAAAATATAGTAACTATTAATATTATTTCATAATTATATATAAAAAAATTTTTAATTTTTACTAAATATAAAATTATAATAAAAGAAAATATAAAAATAAAACTATTAATTTGATGAAGTGAAGTTGTTAAATAATAGTTTTTAAACCAAGGTTTTACCCATAAAAATGTCTCTATAGTTTTATAATAATCGTTAACATATTCTAAGCTAGGAAGACTTCTACTATATCGTTTTGTTTCATTATAATAAAAATTTAAAGTATCCAAATCAATTGTCCAATCAGTATTTAAGCATGTAATTGCAATTGGATAGACTAGACATCCATTTAAAGCTACACTTTTTAAAATCCATAAAGATGACATTAAAAATAAAATAAAAAATAGTAATTTATATTCTTTTATTTTTATAAATTTCAAATAGATAAAAAATAATAAAATTATAACTAAACCATATATAGGCATTTGCATTAATAATAGGGCACAAGATATCAGAAAAATTGAGATTAAATTTTTGTTAGTTTCTAGATATTCAGGACCATTTTGATTTTCGTTAATTTTGATAAAGACATAGACAACTAAAAAGAAAAAAAACATATTTACAAGATCTTTTTCAGGGTTGCCAAAATGATTAAGAATAACTCCATAATTATAGGGGTGAATCAAGCTAAAGAGTAATAAGTAGCAAAAACATAGTGATAAAAAAATTTTGGAATAATTATATTTTTTTTGATCAATCAGTTCATAAAAAACAAATGAAAAAATTATTAAGCTTACATAATATTTATTCGAAAAAAAATTGTATTCAAAATTCAATATACCAATTAATGAATACCAAGGATAATTAAGCCCCAATCTGACAGCTAAATTAGCTAAACCAAAAGTCAACTTAAATTCAGTCAACCATTTGACAACTTGCAAATGGTAAAGAGGAGAGTCTACATTATTTTTGCCATAATATGCTATGATTGAAAATAAGAAAACTACTAAAAAATATTTCAAGAAAGATATTCTCATCTTATCTTTTAAAAAAATTAAAAATGATATCAATATCCCAATAGAAATTATCAATTTAGAAATTTTTTCCAGTGGGATGAATATGTGAAATATTAAAGATAAAAAATATAATAATAATATTCCATAAATTAAGTCTAAATTTTTAACTAAAATATTTTTATTACCAAACAATAATCTTTTAAAAATATATGAATATCCAAAAATAGAAATCAAAATTAAAAAGTTAATAGTTGTTAAAATTAACATATGGATAATTAAACTATTTTATCTTGTAGTTTTATAACTATTAAATGTTTCACTTAATTTTTTTAAAATATCATTTTTGGATTTCCATCCATATTTTTTAGCTAAATCCAAATTTAAAAGTTTTCTATTTACTCCATTTAAGTCTTTTCTTACATTTTTAATTCTTAATTTTTTACCTGATATATTTATTAAAATTTTAGCAAATTGATTTATAGTTCTTTCAAAGCCTGTTCCAATATTAATTAAACTATCGGTTGTCTTTTTATTTAGAAAAAATATTATAGCGTCTGCTAAATCATCAACATGCATAATTTCTCTTTTCGGTAAACCAGTGCCCCAAACTTCAATAAAATTTTTTTTTCTTTTTATTGCTGTATAAATTTTTCTTACTAAAGCGGGAATAAAGTGTGAGCTTTCTAAATCGTAATTATCTTTTACTCCAAAAACATTCGTTGGCATCAAACATATATAATTTTTTTTATATTGTTCGTTTAAAGATTGACAATATTTAATTCCAGCTATTTTTGCAATCGCGTAAGCATCATTAGTTTTTTCTAAAGGACCAGTAAGTAAATATTTTTCTTTTATTGGTTGTTTTGATTTTGACGGATAAATACAGCTAGATCCAAGAAAAACAACTCTTTTAACGTTATTTATAAAAGCACCATAAATTAAATTATTTTGAATTGTTAAATTTTCATAAATAAAATCAGCTTTTTTATTTTTATTTGCACTAACACCACCAACTCTAGCTGCACAAATTATTAAGGCTTTAGGTTTATTTCTTTTAAAAAATTTCAACACTTTTTTTTGATCAAGTAAATTTAAGTTCTTCTTATTAGCTACAATAATTTTTTTAAAGCCTTTTTGTTTAAGTTTTTTTAATACTGAACTTCCTACTAAACCATTATGTCCAGTTAAAAAAATTTTATCATTTAATTTGATTAATTTTTTTTTATTTTTCATTTATAATTAATTTTTAAATAATTTAATTTTCTAATCATTTAAATTCATAATTATGTTTTTTTAAACAAATTATACTTTAATATTGAGTATATTGCTCTTAAACCATCAAAATAAACTATTTTTTTTCCTTCATCATGAGTTCTACCAAAATAGTCTATTGGTACCTCTTTGATTTTTATACCTAAGCGCGAAACTTTAGCAGTAACTTCAGGACAAAAACAGAAACCATTTTCATATAAACTAACTTTTTTTAATGTTGAAGCAGTAAAAACCTTATAGCATGTATGACAGTCACTTAAATTTTGTTTGTTTAATAAATTTGACAGAAAAGTTAAAAATAAATTAGCATAAAATCTTACTACAAAGTCAAAAGTTTTCGGTCTCGTTCTTTTTCCTCCTGGTAAGACTCTTGAACCATAAACTACCTCTGTTTCATTATCTTGTATTGGTTTAATTAATTCATAATAATTCTCAGGATTGTATTCTAGATCAGCATCTTGAATAATAATTATTTCTCCCTTAGCCTCTAAAATTCCTTTTCTGCATGAATAACCTTTGCCCATATTCTTTTCATTATGAATTAATTTTGAATATAAAAGGCTACATTCATTTTCTAAAATATTTTTTGTTTTATCTGATGACTTATCGTTGATTATTATTATTTCTTTGTTAATATTATTAATTTTATTAATCTTTAAAAGTAATTCTTTAATGAAATTTTCCTCATTATAAACTGGAATAATAATCGAGACTAACATTAATTAATTTTTTTATTAAAGGGTACAAAGTAAATATTTCTTACTGATAAATAATTACTCTTTGTTGTTCTTGCTATTTTTTCTTTATTTATCAATTTTGGAATTTTAATCATTTTATTTTTTTTAACATCATAAAAATATGGAATATAATCTTTTAATATTTTTTTTACATTATTATAGTACTCCTTATTATATTCTACTAAAAATATTGGTTTATATTTATCAATTGTTTTTTTTAGACCTTTTAAAACGAATTCATCATAACCTTCAGTATCAATCTTAATAAAGTGTGGAATACATTTTAATTTAAGATCATCATACCTTCTGCATTTTATTTTTTTTTTTTTATTATTATTTTTTTTAAAATATTTGGAAATGTTATTTTAATACTATTAATTAAATATCTTTTATCAAAACTACAAAAATAATGTATACATTTGGATCCGTAATAAGGCATATATAATGTTTTAAATGAATTACTATTACCTAAAGCAATATTTTTTATAAATATATCATTATTTTTTTTTACTAATTTTTTTAAAAATTTATTAAATAAAAAATAATTAGGCTCAAATGCATAAATAGTATTTTTAAATCCTAACTGCCGAAAACCCAAAGACGATATCCCCAAACTAGCACCTATATCCAAAATAATATTATCTTTCTTATTTTTACAAAGTAAGAGCATTCCATAAAAATCTTTTTCATGAGGTAGAAGAAATTTAAAAAATCTAATATTATTATATATTAGTAAATTTATAAAATAATTACTTTCGATAAATCTTACAATTTTATACTTAATCGAGCTAAGACTTCTAAAATACATATAAAATTTTTACTTTATTTTATTATTATTGCTATAATTAAATTTATGCTAGAAATTTTTTTTTACGGCTTCTTATCCTCTTTACACATATATTTATCTGGTTACTTATTTTATTACTTCATAATTAATAAAGAAATTTCAATTAAACATAATATATTTGAATTAGCTTTTTACGGAGCTTTTTTACTTAGTCTTATTGCACTTCTTTTAAATTTTTTTATTAGTTTAAATAAAGTTGTAAATACTTTTCTATTTATAATTCCTTTTATAGTTTTTTTTATTTTTCTATTTAATAAAAATTTTTTTATTAAAATACTAACTTATTCAATACCTATAAGTATATTATTTTTATTAACAATTTCTTTTGATGGAACATATAGACCTGACGCAGGTTCTTATCACTTACCATATATAAGTATTTTAAATGAAAACAAATTATTAATTGGTATTAATAATATTCATTATAGATTTGGACATACATCAATTTTTCAATATCTGTCCTCTATATATAACAACTATATATTTAGTGAGAAGGGAATAAATATTCCTCTTTGTTTATTTTTTTGTAATTTTGTAGCCTACTGTCTTTATGAATTAAGAAATCATAAAAATAAAAGAGAAATTAAAATATTAGTTTTTATCATTTTCATCTTTACTATATTCAGAGTAAATAGATATAGTGATTTTGGAAATGATGCTCCAGCGAATTTACTTTTTTTCTATTTGATTATTGAAACTTTAAAAGATAATGAAAATTTTTTAAAAATTCAAAAAACTATTTTTGCATCAATATTTATTTTTTTAAATAAAATTACTCTTTTATTGGGACTATTTATTCCTATTTATTTTATTGTAAAAAAATTTGAATTTAAAAATATTTTTAATAAAATAAGTTTAATATCTTTATTTTTTTTATCCATTTATTTAATTAAGAATATATTAGTTTCCGGTTGTGCCATGTTTCCAGTTGAACAGACATGTATTAAAAATCTTTATTGGTATGACAAAGATAGCAACAGAGCAAGCAACGCAATTAATGCAAGATTAGAGAATGAAGCTTGGACAAAGGGTTGGGTTAATCAAATTGGAAAAAAAGAAAGTTATAAAGATTATAATTCCAATTTTTTTTGGATTAAAACTTGGACGATTTCAGAGGGGAAAACTATAAGTAAAAAATTAATTCCTTTTTTAATATTTTTACTATTACTAATTATAATCCTTAAAATTTATGACTACAGAAAACAGCTACCCCCAGTACATAAAATTAAAGTTCAAAGTAGTTTCTATTTTTGTTTATTACTCTGTATTTGTGGTTCTTTGCTTTGGTTTTTAAAATTTCCAGTTTTTAGGTATGGTTATAGTTATATTATTTCATCTATAGCAATTATTTTTACTATTTATCTTAAAAATTCCAAATTAATTGCTAACCAACTATTATTTAAGAACTGCGTAAATTATATTATCATTATTTTAATTTTTGGAATAACTGTTAAGAATTCAAATAGAATTTACGATGGCTTTATTGACGAAATTGATCCTTGGCCAAATATCTACAATGATGGAAAAATTAACTCTAAAAAAAATAATATCACTATTAAAAAAGGTGAAACTACTCTTTTTTATAAATCAAGAATAGGTGAATGTTATTATAGTAAGAGTCCATGTACTCATTTTTTTAATGGAAATGATTTTAATATTGATGAAATTAATTTAGATAATTTTTATGGATATCAAATTTATTATTTTAAAAAAAATAAATTATAATTAATGAACAGAAAATATGATAAATTTATAAAAATATGCTAAATAAAATTTATAACTTTAAAGAGTTCTTAGATTTTTATTGTAAAAAAAATAATGAGAATATCTATTATATTGGTGAGAATAATGACAATGGTCAAATAAGATATTGTGATTTATTAAAAATCATTAAAAAATTTGAGTATTTTTTAAAAATTAAAAAAATTAAAAGAAAATCAAAAATATTAGTAATGCTGGATAATTCAAAATCATTACTAATAACTTATTTATCAATACTCTATAATCAAAGAATTTTTGTACCAATAAATCCTAATAGTGGCTTAGATGAAATTAGATATATTATAAAAAAAACAAATCCTAGTTTTTTTATTACTGATAAAATATATTTTAAGAAAGTAAAAAAAATTATTAGGATAAAAACATATTTGATTAATCATAAAAAATTTATTTATGATATTTCTAAAATAAAATTTAATAAATATAAAACAAATCAAAAATTTCATAAAGATACTATTGCACAAATCTTATTTACCTCTGGGTCTACTGGAAATCCTAAAGGAGTTGTTTTAACTCATAAGTCAATGTTAACGAATTTATATGATATTAATACTTCCCTTAATTTAAAAATTAAAAGTCCTAAATTCTTATCTATAACACCATTATATCATAATAATGGTCAATTCATTCCAACTTTACTACCTTTTATATTAGGCGGTAGCACATTTTCAATTAGCCCAGAAACAAGTTTAATAGATTTTTGGCCAATTTGTGTAAAATATAAAATTAATTATTCTTCAGTAATGGCTACACATATTAATTATTTTAATACACAAGAAAAAATTTTAAATCATTCATTAAAATCTCTTTTTTGTGGTGGTGCTAAATTAGATAAATCTTCACAAAAATTATTTGAAAAAAAATTTGGAACTAAAATTCTTTGTAATTATGGGCTTACAGAAACATCATCAATAGCTTCTACTGAAACAACTTTTAAAAATCAATTTTTATATGGATCAGTAGGTAAACCATTACAAAATAATAAAATTAAGATTACGAAATTTAATAGTAAATATGGTGAAATATGGATCAAAGGAAATAATATATTTAAGAATTATCTTGGTGAAAAAAAATTAACAGACTCAAAATTTATTAATAGTTGGTTTAAAACTGGAGATTTAGGATATTTTAATAAAGATAAGTATCTATTTGTAAAAGATAGAATTGATAATATGATTATTGTTTCAGGTGAAAATATATATCCTCTAGATATTGAGACTCATTTATTCAAATTTAAAGATATTAAACTCGGTGTAATTAGTTCTATTCCAGATAAAATAACTCAAAATAAATTAGTTATGATATACGAAAGTCCAAAAAAAATAAATTATGATAAATTTTACAATTTCTTAAAAACAAAAATATCAAAATTTAAAATTCCAAAAATAATAATAAATGTCAAAGAATTAGGAGTAAATGAGATTCCTAAAGCACCAAATAAAAAGATTTTAAGAAAAAAAATCAATTTGTTAATCTCTCAATTTCTATCTAAATAATTTTAAAAATTTTTTAATTGTAAATTTTGATAAATCTTCAATTATAACTGGTGTGTATTTTTTTTTTAGTTTTTTTTCTATCTCAGAAACTATTTGAACAAATTTAAAGGAGTCAAGATCTAAATCTATCAAAACTTTAGAATTCAAACTTATATTTTTTCTAAATTTTTTTTTGAGGTAATTAATTATTTTTTCTTCCTTATCCATTTTTTTTAAGTACTATAATATTTATGTTTATAAAAAAACTTAATTTTAATAATTATAAAGAAATAAGAAGATTAATATTGAGAAATGGATCAAAAATTCCAAAATATAGATTTTGGAAAAAATTATGGAATGAAAATGAAAAAAAAGTTGGTGAAGGAATTTTTAATGATAAAAATTTAGTTGGATATCATTCATTTTTTAAAAAAAAAATTCGATTCAAAAAGAAAATTTATAATATTCTTGTAAGCTCGAACTGGAATGTAGATAAAAAGTATAGAAACAGTTCAATTGTACTACTAAATAGATTTTTTAGAGAAAATTGTGATTTTTATATAACCACTACAGCTAATAAAGTTGTTGCTAATATTTGGAAATCATATGGGGCCATAGAAATTAACAGCTTGGGGTGTAAAAGAGTTGTATTTAAAATCTTAAATATAAAAAAATTTGTTAAGGCATTTTTTATAAAAAAAAAATTTAAATTACCTATTCTATTTGTTTATATAGCATCTTTATTTTTAAAAATTTATCTATTCATTTTTAAAAATAATAAAATAAATAAGACATTAAATTATCACACTACAAGTTTTAATTTAAATAAAATAAATTATTTTAATAAACATTTTGAAAATATTTCAAATAGTCCTCACGAAGTGCGAAATGATACTAATTTTATTAATTACTTAAAAGCTATTTCATATAATAAAAAAATTTATATGATTATTTTTAAAGAAAAAAATTTAATGATTGGATATGCTATTTTGATAAGTGAAAAATTATCCAATACTAATATTAAAAGAATGTATCTTGGTCAAATAAGATTATTAAATAAAAAATATAAATATATTAATGAGATATTTGATTATTTATCAATATATTCAAAAAATAAAGATTGTGCATTAATTGAGTTTCGAAATTTAAATAAAGATATTTTGAAAAAATTAAAATTAAACAATTTTTTTATAAGATTTTTAGAAAATAATCCATATTTAATAAAATTTAATAATAAAAATAAAAATTATATTAAAAAATTTTTTAAAAATAATTTTAATACCTCTTATTTAGATGGTGATTGTCTACTTTGACTTAATAATTCTTTGAATATATAAAAATTCAAATAAACAAAAAATAAAACCACCATTAAAATAACCAGCTCCCCTTATGCTAAGTGTAATAAAAAGAGTAATTATAAATAAATTGAAAGAATTTATTTTTTTTTGATTAATTAAATATTTTAAAAAAAGATACAAAACAATTATTGAAAAAATTCCGAATTCATTTAAAATTTTAAAAAAATTTGATAAACCATCATTTAAATTTAATTTGTTACTTGGCCAATAAACTTCTTTATAATTATTTTTTTCTAATAATTTTAATGTGGCGTTATTCATGCCATCAAAACCCCACCCAAATATATTTTTTTTGAATGTAAAAATGGTTAGTACAGAAGATCTCTCATAGATTAATGTAGTTAAATTTTTTGAAGAATTCTTTTGACTTGTTTTTTCTATTTTAAGATTTTTAACATTATTTACACTGTAATCAGTAACTTTTTTTTTACAGTTTTCGTCTGAAAAAAAAATTAAAACATTTATAAATAAAATTACAAATGAAAGAAACCAAAATAAAGTACTTAGTTTATTATAAAAAAACATAAAAATTATAATTTGGCAAATTAAATAACAAATACTGAATGTAGTGGAATAATTTAAAAAAATGATCAAATTTGAGATCAATAATAAAAGTAAATTAAAGTAAATAAACTTATTTCTTTTTTGCAACATATATATTTGTGCAAATGTTACACTCACCATCATCATAGCTAGATGAGAGTTTTCTTTATAAAAACTATTTGAAAAATTAAAATTAAACTTTTCTGTGATAAAATTAATTAAAAAAAAATTGTTATTACATGCGCCTACATTATATGTATACGTGTTATTTATTAATGAATAAAAAATAAATAATACTAGATAAATGTAAATAATTTTTTCAAAATTTCTATACAGATAATTTCTATAATTAGAGTATATAAATGCTAATAAAATTAGAAATAGTAACTTAGATATTTCATATAACTCTATTTTTTCTTGATAAATATTTTTTGATAAAAAAAAATGGATAATTACAAAGAAAATAAAATAAAAAATATACTTTTGATTATTAAAAATTTGTAATTTATATTTTGATTTATTTATTTTAAATTTTTTAAATAATATTGGAAATATTAAAAATAGAATTAAATATTTCAATGAAATATCTATATCAATTAAAAAATCAATGTTAGAGTTTAATATATTTTTTATATTTAAATCCCATAAAAAAAATAATGATATAAAAAAAAAAAAATATAAATATTTTACTTTATTTTTTTGAAACATTTGAAGATATATATAAAAATATTCCTATACTTAAAAATAAATTAACACAGATCCAGTTATTAAAGAAATTTCCAGAAGTAGTTAAAGGCCAAATTGATACGATTATTCCAGATAAAATACAAATATAACTTTTATCAATATAGTTTTTATTTTTAAATAATATAAATAGTTGTTTGAAATAATTCAAAATTAATTTAATAAAAATTAATAAAATAAATAAAAATCCTATTAACCCTGTTTCGGCTAATAATTGAAGATAATAATTATGTGGATGAGTTGAACAAAATTTAATCCTATTCATTTTTTTTTTTAATTTTAACTCTATATTTTTATCAATATTTTTACACTCTTCCCTAAATGTTTTCACTCCTGTTCCAAATATAATATTTTTTTTAAATATATCTATTGATGAATAAAAAAAACCTAAATGCTCGGGCATGAAAACTTTTGTTCCTTTACTTTGATATATTGTATGCATAAGCATTTGATCAATATATCTGCTCTTTAAATTTTTATTTAATACTAACACCAAACTTATAGTAATTGTTATTGCTAGAATGATTAATATAATTTTTCTAGGACTAAATATAAAAGGTAATATTAAAATGAAGTAAAATGTAATTAAAATAAATGCAGATCTTTCACCCGATAAAAATACTAATAAATAGCAGAGTGTTAAAAAAAAATATATAAATTTAATATTTATAACTTTCTTATTTAAAAATATTAGTGCCATGAAAATTGGTAACATTTTTCCAATAAATGATCCCAAAATCAACTCCTCAAAAAAAAGTCCTCCTAGTCTGTCAGGTCTATTATGGCTATACCCAAATATATTTTTTCCTGAAAAAAATTGAAAGTATCCATCAAGAACAAGTAAAATTAAAGTAATAAATAAAACTAGATAAAAAAATTTTATTATATTTTTTTGATTTTCTAAAATAAATAAAACTGCGATAGCAAAAATTCCAAACCTTAAGTAAGTTAAAGAGGGCTTTAATGATAACATCAAATGATCTGAAAATAATGCTCTAACAACTATGTAAATACAAAAAAATATAAATAATCTAAAAAAAGGAATTGTAAAAATACTATGTTGTTTTTTAACTTTATTTATTAATAGAAATATTATTGATATAATTACAACAAAAAGATCTGATAAAAAAGGACCAGATACTAATGCTGCAGGTAATAACATTAATAGCAAAGATGAAAATGATATTAAATTATGATAAAGATCTACTTTTTTAGCTACCATTAAATTAATTTACATGCTTATTTTTATTATAACTCTAATCTTATTTTCATTTCTTTTAATCTACTTTCAAAATAAATTCTCTTTTTTAATCGATAATCCTATTAAACAAGAACATAAATCAAATTTAAATAAAAATATTCCATTAAGTGGAGGTATTTTTTTTTTCATAGTAATATCAGCTTGCTCTTTAATTACAAATTATTCTTTTACAAATATTATAACAATTATATTTTTACTTTTATTTTTAATTTTAGGAGTTTATTCAGATTTAAAAATTAACTTTAAACCTAAAATAAGATTATTCTATCAGGCTATTTTACTTTCCTTCCTTATAATTTTATTAGAATTAAATATTGATAAAACTAATATTTTCTTTTTAGATTATTACATAGATAATATAATTTTTAATTTTGCATTTACGTTTGCTTGCATAATTGTATTCCTAAATGGATCAAATTTTTGTGATGGTATTAATGTTAATTTAATTGGATATTATTTAATAATTATTCTAGCTATTTATTCAAGTGGATTACCTCTGCCGATGAATTTTTTTAAAATTGAGTATATAATTATTATGTTTTTAGTTTTTTATATATTTAATTTATTTGGAAAATTTTTTTTGGGTGATAACGGTGTATATGTAGTTAGTATATTTATAAGTATATATGTTATTAAATTTATCAATTTGAACAATGATCATATTTCTTCTTTGTTGGCTTTAAATTTATTATGGTATCCTGCATTCGAAAATTTATTTTCAATAATAAGAAGAAAATTAACTAACCAAAAAGTCCAAATAGCAGATAGAAAACATTTGCATATCTTGATTTTTGAAAAAATTTCAAAGCATAATAACTACAAAATTTCAAATTCTTTATCTGGTATATTTCTAAAT
>MDSV01083614.1_pt1 | contig 14206 bp, 14 predicted proteins | sample 810851 | NCBI WGS metagenome assembly MDSV01 (sample SAMN05326640, study PRJNA326480) | marine metagenome | isolation source: seawater | place: Atlantic Ocean: North East | collected 2012 | reverse complement strand
ATAAAGTAAAAAATATAAATAATATTATCATTGCTTATGAACCTGTATGGTCAATAGGAACGGGCATAATTCCAAAAAAAAAGTATTTAGAATTTAATGTAAGATTCATTAAACAATATTTAAGTAATAAATTTTATAAAAATAAAATTAAAATTTTATATGGTGGATCAGTAGATTCTAAAAATGCAAAATATTTAATGCAAATAAATGAAATTAGTGGTTTTTTAGTTGGTGGAGCCTCAAAAAATTCGAAAAAATTTATTGATATCATTAAAAAAACAATTAAGTAGTGCCAATGGAAAATATTTTATTAATTGTAAATATAATTCTCGCAACCATCCTGGTATGTTTGGTATTATTTCAAAAGTCCGAAGGTGGTGCTTTAGGAATAGGTGTATCTCAAGATAGCTTTATGTTTTCAAGGTCTGCAGGGAATTTTTTAACTAAAGCCACGTCAATTGTGGCAGCTTTGTTTATTATTTGTAGTCTTGGATTGACAATAATTTCTAGGGGAGATCTAACCCCAACCACATCTGTGCTTGATAAAATTGAGGAAAATACAGACGATACTCCTAAAATTCCGGATAATAATAATTAATACTTTTATTTTTTTGATTATGTGGCTATAACATAATTCCATGGCGCGTTATATATTTGTCACCGGCGGCGTGGTTTCATCACTTGGTAAGGGATTGTCATCTGCTTCTTTAGCATATTTGCTTAAATCACAAGGATACAAAGTAAGAGTAAGAAAGATGGATCCTTATCTTAATGTTGATCCTGGAACAATGAGTCCATTTCAACACGGAGAAGTTTTTGTTACTGATGATGGAGCAGAAACGGATTTAGACTTAGGTCATTACGAGAGATTTACAAATATTTCAGCTAAAAAGTCTGATAACATAACAACAGGAAAAATTTACAGCGATATAATAAAAAAAGAACGTAAAGGTAAATATTTAGGAAAGACTGTACAAGTAATACCACATGTCACTGATAGAATTAAAGAATTTATAAAAGGAGATGTTACTAATGAAGATTTTGTTATCTGTGAAATAGGAGGCACAGTTGGTGACATTGAAAGTTTACCTTTTTTAGAAGCAATAAGGCAGTTTTCAAATGAAAATGGAAATAAAAAAAGTTTATTTATTCATTTGACGCTTGTACCATTTTTAAAATCATCTGATGAAATTAAAACAAAACCCACTCAGCATTCTGTTAAAGAATTGAGAAGTTTAGGAATTCAACCAGATATAGTCATTTGTAGATCACAAAAATCAATCCCATTGGATCAGAGAAAAAAAATATCACTATTTTGCAATGTCCCAATTGAAAATGTTATTGAAACTGTTGATGTTAGAACAATTTATGAAGCTCCAATTAGCTTTTATAATGAAAAACTGGATAAACGAGTATTAGAATTTTTTAAATTAAAACCTAAAAAAAAGGTTAATTTACAGCCTTGGAAGAAAATTACAAAATCTGTTTTATCTAAAAAGAAAGAAATAAACATTGCGATCATCGGCAAATATGTAAATCTAAAAGATGCATATAAATCATTAGACGAAGCCCTAATTCATGGTGGCATAGATAACAATGTTAAAGTAAATCTTGTTAGAATAGAATCTGATAAACTTATGCCAAGTCATATCAATAAAATTTTAAAAAATGTATCTGGTATTTTAATACCTGGTGGTTTCGGAAAAAGAGGCACCGAAGGAAAAATCTCAGCTATAGCATATGCAAGAAAACATAAAATTCCTTTCCTTGGAATTTGTTTTGGTATGCAAATGGCAGTAATAGAATTTGCTAGGAATGTTTTAAAGATTAAAAAATCCGGTTCTACTGAAATAGATAAAAGATGTTTCCCGGTAATAGGTCTTTTAAACGAGTGGAATAAAAATGGAAAATTAATTAAAGGTACCAACGTAAATTTAGGAGGTACTATGAGACTAGGTTTGTATGAAGCTAAATTAAGACACAATTCTTTGATAAATAAAATATATAACTCAAAGTCAATATTTGAAAGACATAGACATAGATACGAAGTGAATAATAATTTAAAAGATAAATTTGAGAAAAAAGGCCTAATTTTTTCTGGTATGTCCCCTGATAATAAGCTTCCTGAAATAATTGAATTAAAAGATCATCCCTGGTTTGTGGGAGTTCAGTTTCATCCAGAATTTAAATCTAGACCTTTGTCACCTCATCCCTTATTCTGTTCATTTATTAAGGCTGCAAAATTTTATTAATGAATAATAAAGTAATAAATTGTAATGGTATAAAAATTTCAAATAAGAGTAAAATTTCTTTAATTTCAGGACCTTGCCAACTTGAAACTGAGCAACATGCTTTAGATATGGCAGGGAAAATTAAGGAAATTGCTTCAAAGTTTGATATTGGTTTTATTTATAAAACATCCTTTGACAAGGCTAACAGAACAAGTTTGACAGGTATGAGAGGAGCAGGACTTGAAAAATCACTTCCTGTGTTCGATAAAATAAAAAAAGATTTAAATGTTCCTGTACTAACAGACATACACAACCAAGAACAATGTTCAATAGTATCAGAACATGTAGACATACTTCAAATACCAGCATTTTTATGTAGGCAAACAGATTTATTAATAGCAGCAGCAAAAACAAATAAAATTATAAATGTTAAGAAAGGTCAATTTCTAGCCCCATGGGATATGGCAAACGTAACAAAAAAAATTTCAGAATCAGGAAATGATAATATTTTAGTTACTGAACGTGGTGCTAGCTTTGGATACAATACACTAGTTTCAGATATGAGATCAATTCCCATAATGGCAAAAAATGGTTACCCTGTTATATTTGATGGGACACATTCAGTTCAACAACCTGGTGGCATGGGTGAAAGTAGTGGTGGTCAAAGAGAATTTGTAGAACATTTGTCTAGAGCAGCTGCTGCTGTGGGTATTGCGGGTATATTTTTAGAAACACACCAAGATCCAGACAACGCACCGTCTGATGGGCCAAATATGGTGCCGCTAAATAAATTAGAAAATTTAATTAATCAAATTGTAGAAATAGATAATTTAGTTAAAAAATAAGAGAAAATGAATAAAATTACAAAAGTTGTCGGGAGACAAGTTTTTGACAGCAGAGGAAACCCAACAGTTGAGGCAGAAGTTTTTTGCAATCAAATTAGTGCCACTGGTATTTCACCTTCAGGTGCCTCTAAAGGTAGTTTCGAAGCTTATGAGAGAAGAGATAAAAATAATAATAAATATTTAGGAAAAAGTGTATTAAAATCTATCTCATTAATTAATAACAAAATTTCAAAAAAATTGTTAAAAAAAAATATTCATGATCAGGAAAGAATAGATCATATTTTAATTAAAATGGATGGCACAAAGCAGAAAAAAAATTTAGGAGCTAATACAATTTTGGCAGTTTCAATAGCAGCAAAAAAACTTTCTGCTAAAATTAAGAAAATACCATTGTATAAGTCATTTATAATTAAAAATAATTTTAAATTGCCTTTTCCTATGATGAACGTAATAAACGGAGGAGTGCATGCCAATAATGGACTTAGGATTCAAGAATTTATGATTAGACCTGATAAAGCAAAGTCTTTCAATGATGCTCTTAAAATGTGTTTTTTAGTCATAAATAACTTAAAAAAATTGATAATAAATAAAAAACTTTCTACTGCTGTAGGTGATGAGGGTGGATTTGCACCAATGATCAATAATAATGAAAATGCTTTAAAATTGATTGTTAAAGCAATAAATATTTCAGGTTACAAAAATGGAGTTGATATATCTATATGTTTGGATATTGCTGCAAATGAGTTATTTAAAAAAAAAAAATATTCAATTCATTCAAAAAAATACATAAGTGCTGATCAAACAATAAAAAAGTATAATTTATTAATTAAAAAATATAAAATTAAATCAATCGAAGATCCATTTTCAGAAAACGATTGGAATTCATGGATAAAATTAACGCAAAACTGTGGTCTAAACACGCAAATAGTTGGTGATGATCTTTATGTTACTAATCTTGAAAGGTTGAAAATAGGTTTCTTAAATCAATCTTCTAATGCAATATTAATTAAGCCCAATCAAATAGGCACTGTTACGGAAACACTTGAAGTTATAAAATTTGCTCAGTTAGTTGGCTTTAATACAATTATATCACATAGGTCTGGAGATAGTGAAGATACTTTTATTGCAGATTTGGCAGTTGGTACAAATTCTAATCAAATCAAAACGGGATCCTTAACACGTTCTGAAAGAGTTGCTAAATATAATCAACTTTTAAGAATTGAAGAAAGCCTTGGAAGTAAAGCAAAAATGAATAAAGTTAAATAATGTTAAATAAATTAAAAAAAAATTATTTTTTATTAATATCTACTTTTTTAATTCTTTACTTCTTTTTTAATTTATTAGATGGAGATCGAGGTTTAATTTCTTATTTCAAAAAGCAAAATATACTAAAAAACCTAATACAAGATGAAATAGAATTTTCAAATAAAATTGAGGACATTCAATTAAAAAATTCACTTTTAACAGATAATTTAGATTTAGATTTCATAGAAACTCTAATTAGGGAAAAATTTCTATTTGGAAAAGAAAATGAGACAGTTTATATAATAAAAGATGAAAATTATGAAGATTAGACACCCAGAAAAAATTAACAAACCAAGAAATCCGATTAAAAAAAAACCTAATTGGATAAGGTCAAAATTAGTAAATAGTAAAGAATTTTTTATAACCAAAAGTGTTGTTAATCAACACAAATTAAAAACTGTCTGCCAGGAGGCCAATTGTCCAAATATTACAGAGTGCTGGAGCAAAAGGCATGCAACTTTTTTAATTATGGGAGATACTTGTACAAGAGCATGTTCTTTTTGCGATGTTATTACAGGTAAACCAAGACCACTCGATCCATTAGAAGCGATAAAAATTTCTTCTGCTATTAAAAAATTAAATTTAAAACATGCCGTAATTACCTCTGTTGATAGGGACGACCTTGATGATGGCGGAGCTAATCATTTTTATGATGTTATAAAAGAAACAAGAAAAAATAATCCAAACACAACTATTGAGGTATTAACTCCAGATTTTTTAAGAAAAGGCGACTCTTATAAAAAAGTCATTGAAGCCAAACCTGATGTTTTCAATCACAACATTGAAACTGTTCCAGGTCTTTATAGAAAAGTAAGACCAGGATCTAGATATTTTTCATCATTGGAACTTTTGAAAAATGCAAAAAAAATAGATAAAAATATATTTACCAAATCTGGCTTGATGGTTGGCCTTGGTGAAAATAAAGACGAAATTTTACAAGTCATGGATGATTTAAAATCTGCAGAAGTTGATTTTCTGACAATAGGTCAATATTTACAACCATCTGATAAACACCATCCCTTGGATAGATATTACAATCCAGAAGAATTTAAAGAACTAGAGGTACTGGCTAAATCAAAGGGCTTTTTATTAGTTTCATCTTCACCGTTAACAAGATCTTCATATCACGCCGATGAAGATTTTGCCAAACTTAAAAAAAATAGAATAAATCAAGCTAATGCCCAAAGCATCAGTTAAAAGATCGATTGAGTGTAAAAAAAAACAGTTAATTAATTTAGTTTTAGATATAGAAAAATATCCATTATTTGTACCCTTTTGTTTGGGTGCAAAAGTTCATGAAAAAAAAAAAGAAGGAAAATTATTGTTATTAGTTGCAGATTTAACTATCGGAAAGGGACTTTTTAAAGACACATATAAGAGTGATGTAAAATTTAACCAAGAGGAAGACTCAATTTATGTAACTAATCTTGATGGGCCATTAAAATATCTTGTAAATAAATGGCATTTTAAAGAGGAGGATTCCTTTACGGAAGTTACATTTGATGTTGATTTTGAGTTAAAAAATCATTTTTTAAATATTGTCATGACCAAATCATTCCAATTTGGAATAGATAAAATAGCAGATGCCTTTCAAAAAAGGGCAGAAGAACTATTTAACAAAACCTAAAATTAAGTTTAAAGCTTTATTTACTGCAGCTTTTTGAATTAAATTTCTTTTTTTATTATTAAATAGAAACTTTTTAACTAAAATTTTATTTTTTTTTTTTATACCTATATAGACTAAACCCACAGGTTTAAGCTTGGTACCACCTTTGGGACCAGCGATACCAGTAATTGATACAGCAATATTTGTTTTACTAATTTTGTTTAGCTTTTTAACCATAGATAAGCACGTTTCGTAACTTACGGCTCCATTTTTAATTATAATTTTTTTGGGAACCTTGAGTATGTTAATTTTTGCTTGATTTGAATAAGTCACTAGTCCAAGAGTAAAAACCTTAGAAGAGCCGCTGACTGAAGTAATTGAACTTGAAAGCATTCCCCCAGTACAAGATTCTGCAAAAGATATTTTTAACCTCTTTTTACTTAATATTTTGACCAATTTTTGTGAAATTTTTTTCACGATGTAAATACCATATATAAAACAAGTACAGCTACAACATATAATCCTGCACAGATATCATCCATAATAACACCAAAGCTGTTTTTAAAGTTTTTATCATAGTAGCTAACAGGGTAGGGTTTAGTAATATCAAAAATTCTAAACAATATGAACATTATGAAATAAAAAGTTAATACTTGGCTAGTTTCTTTTGTTCCTTGATGTGCAATTTCATAAAGGCAAATAGGAATTGATTGTCCTATAAATTCATCAATAACAACTTCTTTAGGATCTTTATTATCCAAATTTTTGATAAAAAAATTTACAGCTACAAGTGAAATACAAAATATAATTAAGACGCCAATAAGTATTAAATCAGGTTGAATATTTGCTATATGGAATAATAAAAATAAAAATAATGTTGTAACTAAAGATGCGATGCTACCTGGTATTTTTTTAATTTTTCCAATTCCAAATAATGTAACAAATAAAAAATTTATTTTTTTAATCATGCTTAATAATAGAAGCTATAACTTCACTAGCTATAGCTTTTTCTTTACCTATAATTCCTAATTTTTCTGTTGTCTTTCCTTTTATATTAACTTGGTTTTCTGGTACATTACATATTGAAGAAATAATTTTAATCATTTTTGCCTTATATTTTTGAATCTTCGGTGTTTGAGTAATTATATTAATATCTAAATTAATAATCTGATATTTTTTTGATTTAATTTCTTTAATAACCTTTTTTAAAAATAATGTGGATCTTACATTTTTAAACCGCTTGTCTTTGTCGGAAAATTTTTCTCCAATATCTCCCATTTTACAAGCCCCAAGAATAGCATCAGTGATTGCATGCAACACTGGGTCACCATCTGAATGGCCTAGTGTTCCAAGTTTTGATTTAATTTTTAAACCACCTAAGTACAATTTTCTTTTTGGTATTAATCTATGAACATCAAAACCAATTCCAAAAAAAGTTTTTTTAGTATCTACATCATTTTGATTCGTAATTTTTTTGTTAATTATTTCACCTTTTATAAATTTTACTTTTAAATTATTTTTAGCAAATAAAGAACATTCATCAGTGACTTTTGATTTATTATTAATAGATAATTTGTATAAAATTTTGTAATCAAAACATTGAGGTGTTTGAGTAAGATATATTTGATTTCTATCTAAATTTAATATGCGTGAGTTACTTTTTAATTTAACAGAATTATTAGTGTTTAAATAGGGCACTACAGCATTATTTTTTATTAACTCTAGGTTTAACTTTTTTAGCAAGCTAATAGAAAAATTAGGTCTAGCACCATCGTGGATAAATACTTTATTAGGTTTAAATTTCTTTATGAATTTCAGTGCTTTTAAAGAAGAATCTCTCCTTTCTTTACCACCATTTATTATCAAAATTTTATTGTTTTTAATTTTCCTTAGGTATTTTCGGTGATTATTATTTATGACTATAATAATTTTTTTAAATATTTTAGATTCAATTGCTTTATCAATTGAATGTTCGATCATCATTTTACCGTTATAATTAATGTATTGTTTAGGTAATTTTGAGTTAAATCTTTTACCTTTTCCTGCTGCAAGTAATATAAAGTAATTATTCATTTCTTTATTTTTTTAATTTTTAATATATTTTTAATTTATGTTAACTTTCTTAAAAAGAAACTTATTTATAGTAATAATTTTTCTTTTTACTTTATCTATAGGTTTTTTGACATTTTTAACTTTTATTGACAAAAGTTTTATTGAACTAAGTGACAATAATTTAAATTTATTACTTATTTTAAATATTATCCTTTTAGCTATATTTTTTGGCATTATTTTTCAAGAAACTAAAAATTCAATAAAAAATAATATTAACGTCAGAGGATCAGTGGCTAATAGAAAATATATTATTTTTTTTTCATTATTTACCTTAATACCTTCACTTCTAATTTCTATATTTTCTTTGTTTCTGTTTTCTTTTGCCTTAGAAAAATACTTTGATAATAAAATTACAACAGCTGTAAACAATTCATACGAATTAGCTAAAAATTATGTTGATGAAAAAAGAAATAAAATTGAATCTGATATTATTTTAGTAGCGTTTGATTTAAATAAAAACATTAATTTTTTAAGGAATAATAAAACTCAATTTAAGAATTACTTGGACACACAAAGAATTCTCAGAGACTTAGATCAAGTACATTTGATTGATAAAGATAAAAATATAATTTTATCATCATCTAATAGCACCCATGTTACAATTGAGGATAGGGCAATAAAAATGGTACTAAATGATGATAGACCATTAAAGATAATTAATGCTTTTGAAAATAAATCTGCAGCAATAATAAAATTAGGTGTTTTGCCAAATACTTTTCTTTACGTTGTTAAATTTCTTGATGAGGACATATCTAGGTATTTAACAGAATCTGAAGAGGCAGTAAATTTTTATTACACAGTTGAAGATAGAAGTTTGGGTATTAAATTTTCTTTTGCACTGATTTATATAATTATAGTTTCATTACTTTTGTTTTTGGCAATTACTATAGCAATTAGATTTTCTTCCAGATTCTTCATATCAATAAACAATCTAATTTCAGCATCAGAAGAAATAGGTAAAGGAAATTTAAATATGAAAGTACCTGAATTAAAGGCTGATAGAGAAATGGAAATTTTAAATAAAAACTTTAATGCTATGATTGATAGATTAAAATCACAACAAGAAAAACTACTTAATGCTGAAAGACACGATGCTTGGGAAAGCGTAGCAAGGAAATTAGCACACGAAATAAAGAATCCTTTGACTCCGATTCAATTAACTATAGATAATTTAAAATCAAAATATCTGGATCAAATAAATGAAAATAATAGAGATAAATATAACCTTAATTTACAAACAATTCTTAAGCAAATTAAGCAAATAGAAAATTTAGTTAATGAATTTTCTGATTTTGCAAGGATGCCAAAACCAGTTTTTAAAATTAACGATATTAACGAAATACTTTTATCAAATATAAATTTATTAGATAAGTTTGATAAAAATATTAAAATTTCTTTTTTAAACAAAACTAGCAAAAGTAAGATAAATATAAATTGCGATTATGAACAAATAAGTAGGGTTTTTTTCAACTTAATTAAAAACTCAATTGAGAGTATTCAAGAAAAAGCAAATAAATACAGTGATTTTAGTAAAATTATTAATATAGAAATTTTTGACTTAAAAGAATATATAACTATCAATATTATTGATTTTGGAAATGGTTTTCCAGACACAAATGAAAAAAATTTAATTAAACCTTATTATACAACAAAACAAAAAGGATCTGGCTTAGGCTTGTCTATAGTGAATAAAATTATTAATGACCACAATGGAACAATTAAATTATCAAATCATAAAAATGGAGCTATGGTAGAAATTAAACTTCCAAATAAATGAAAGCTGAAATTTTAATTATTGATGATAACGCCGACATAAGAAGCATATTGGATGAATTAATCCAAGATGCTGGTTACAAAACAAGGATTGCAGCAAACTACAATCAAGCTCTTTCAGAAATAGATAAAAAGTTGCCAGATGTTGCCATCATAGATGTTAAATTGGATAAAAGTGATAATGATGGAATAAATTTATTAAATCATATTAAAAGCAAAAACAAAGATATTCCAGTAATAATTATTTCTGGTCATGCAAATATAGAAATGGCTATTAATTCACTTAAGTCTGGTGCATTTGAATTTATACAAAAACCTTTCGACAAAGAAAGACTTATTAATTTTGTTAATAGAGCAGTAGAAAATTTTTTACTTAAAAATGAAAATAAAAGTCTTCAGTCAAAACTTTTTCAATCATTTAATCTAATAGGAAGAAGTACGAATATTACATCTATTAAAGATAAAATCGACAAGATTGCTATGACTGAAAGTAGAGTTTTTATAAATGGTCCAACTGGATCTGGAAAAGAATTAATTGCTAGAAAAATACATAAGAGTTCTAATAGAAAATCTGGACCCTTTGTAATAATTAATGGTGCGCTTTTAGATGTAAAAAAATACGAAGAAGAGCTCTTTGGAGAAGAAAAAAAAGATGGTTCCATTTTATATGGAGCATTAGAGAAATCTTCAGGAGGAACTTTATTGATAGATGAAGTTTCTGAAATACCTTTAGAAACCCAGTCTAAAATTCTAAGAGTAATAATAGATCAAAAATTTAAAAGATTAAATGGAAATCATGATATTAATGTAAATGTTAGAATAATTTGTACAACCAGTAAAGAAATCAAAAAAGAAATTAGTTTAGGAAATTTTAGAGAAGATTTATTTCATAGACTAAACGTATTTAGCATTAATATAGATCCACTAAATAAAAGAGTTGAGGATATCCCGCTATTAGTTGAATATTTTTCAAGTAAAATTTGTGAAACTTATAATTTAAAGCCATTTACTATAAATGATAATAACTACCTTTTAAATTATACTTGGCCAGGCAATGTTAGAGAATTAAGAAATTTAATCGAAAGAATTGCCATTCTATCTCCAGGAACAGACAATGATAAGGTTTTAGAAATAATTAAAGAGTCCTTATCTAAATCTGTAGAGCAAACTTTTTCAGTTACTGATACACTATCTATACCTTTGAGGGAGGCTCGAGAAACCTTTGAAAAAGAGTATTTAACTACCCAATTAAAAAAATTTGGGGGAAATATATCTAAGACTGCAAAATTTGTTGGTATGGAGAGGTCAGCCTTGCACAGAAAACTAAAACTATTGGGAGTTAAAGATTTAAATTAAATGAACATTATAATATGTGGTGCTGGAAGAGTAGGCTTCACAATAGCTAAACTTTTATCAGAGCAAAATCATTCAATTACTGTCATAGATCAATCTTCTGAAGATATTCAGAAAATTAACGAGTCATTAGACGTAAAAGCCATAGTTGGTAAGGCTACATCTCCAAATGTATTGGAAAAAGCTAATACTAAAGAAGCTGATATGATTATTGCAGTAACCAGGAATGATGAAATAAATATGTTAATTTGCCAGATAGCATTTTCAATATTTAAGGTGCCAAAAAAAATTGCAAGAATTAGATCGCAAGAATATTTAAACCCAAAATTTTCATCACTATTTAATAAAGAAAACTTGCCTATAGATTTTGTTATTTCTCCAGAACTAGAAATCGCCAAATCTATTCAAAGAAAACTAGAAGCTCCTGGCGCATTGGATAATGTTCCTTTTGCAAAAAATAAAATTAGATTGCTGGAAATATTTGTTGATAAAACTTGTCCAATATCAAACATTAAACTTAATGAATTAACTAAAAAATTTCCAAAACTAAATGCTAATATTTTAGGAGTAATAAGAGATGATAAATTTTTAATTATTAAGAAGAATGATTTTATTAAAGAAAATGATAAAGCATATGTAATAATTAATGCCAATCAAATGCAGGAAACTTTGCTAGCTTTTGGTCATAATGAGAAAATTTCAAATAAAATTTTAATTATTGGAGGTGGCAACATTGGTTTTAACTTAGCTAAAAATTTAGAACAAACAATGGAGTCAATTAGAATTAAAATTATTGAAAAAAATAAAGAAAGATCTGAATTTATTGCTAATGAACTAAGTAATACTATTGTTCTAAATGGCAATGGTTTGGATGAGGATATTTTGTCAGAAGCCAATCTTGAAGAGGTTGAAACTGTACTAGCATTAACAAATGATGATGAAGATAATTTAATGGTAAGTGTACTTGTTGAAAAATTCTCAAAAAATAAAAGAACTATGGCACTTATAAATAAACCCAACTATTCACTCTTGCAATCATCTTTAAAAATAGATGATCTTATTGATCCTAGGATGAACACCGTATCAAGTATTCTTAAACATGTTCACAAAGGTACCATAGAAACTGCTTATTCAATTTTGAATGACGAATATGAAGTTATTGAAGCCGAAATAATTGAAACATCTGATTTAGTAAACAAAGAATTAAAAAACGCAAGCTTACCACCTGAAATTCGAATTGGAGCTGTTCTTAGAAAAGAAGAAATTATAATTCCAAGGTCTAACTTTATTTTTCAAAAAAAAGATATTATAGTTTTTTTATCAAAGAGAGATCAACTCCCTCTAGTGGAGAGCATGTTTAGAATCAGTGCTATTTAAAATTAATGTCTAGATTCAGTTTAATTTATCTTGGTGCTTTTTTAATATTAATTTCAATATTGTCTTTTTTTAATATTATATATTCATACTATTTTAATTTTTATCTAAATATTAATACCTATGTTTATACTTTAATTATTTCCCTATTATTGGGTGTAATTTTTATTTTATTAAAAAGGGACAATTTAAAAGTCACCATATTTGAAAAAATTTTAATTGTTATTTTAGGATATATTTTATTACCTTTATTTATTTCTATTCCTTACTACTTAAGCATATATAACATATCAATTATTGATGCATATTTTGAATCTATATCTGGATTCACATCTACTGGATTTACAATTTTTGACAATATTAAATTTTTGGATCCAGGACTAATATTGTGGAGGTCAACTTCCCAGTGGATAGGAGGATTATATTTTTTGTTTTCAATTATTCTACTAATAGATGTTTTTGATAGTAAATTAAAAAAATCAATAACTGATTTTCTTTCGTTCAATACTTCTGAAACCTTAAAACAATCATTTAAAGTTTTAATATTGTACACAGCTTTAACTGTCGTAATATTTATTATATTTAAATTAATAAGCTTAAGAACTTTTGATGCTTTTAATTTATCTTTAACAATTATATCATCTGGTGGTTTTTTACCCACTGATTCTTTATCAAATATAATTAATTCAAATTTCGAGATAGTTGTTTTTTCGTTAACATTACTTATATCTTTTTTTAGTATTTTTTTAATTTACAATGTAATTTTTATAAAAAAAAATAATTTAAATGTATTTACTGAAGATTTTTATTTATTTTTATATCTCTCATTCTTAGTAATTTTGTTTTTTATTTTCTTTAATACAGAAAATAATTTACCAATGACATTCTTGTCCATTGCAACCTCAATATCCAATATTGGTATATTTTTTAAAGATTCAAATCAGGAACTTTATTTTGTTTATTTAATTTTAGTTATTATAGGTGGATCATTTTTTTCAACTAGTTCAGGCATAAGATTTTTTAAATTGTTTACTCTTATAAAATTTTCTACAAACGAGCTTTTGTCACATTCAAAACCAAAGCATATATTGATCAACAAAATTACATTTTCTGAAAATCAAGTTAATCAATTAGACATAAATAAATATTTTTTGTCTGTGATTGTTTTTGTGTTTTCTTTATTTATAATTACTTCATTGCTTACTATTAATGATATTTCTCTTTCCGTATCATTTAAGTTAGGAATTCTTACTTTGATGAATACGGTAAATTCGAGCATCTATACGTTAGATAACTTTACTTTTGACAATATCGATTATTTTTCTAAATTTGTGCTTATATTATTTATGATAATCGGTAGGGTTGAACTAATAACAATACTAATTTTAATTAAAAAATTTCTTTTAAAATATTAATTTACTATTATAAGTAAAACTTATTGCGCCCTTAGCTCAGTTGGATAGAGCAACGGTTTTCTAAACCGTGGGTCGGAGGTTCGAATCCTTCAGGGCGCGCCATTTTGTATATCTAATCAGCCTTTTTTAATATTGATGATAACCGCTCTTTCTGCTTTACTTAGGATAATTCAAATTCAATTTTGAATTATT
>MDSV01247745.1_pt1 | contig 14207 bp, 13 predicted proteins | sample 810851 | NCBI WGS metagenome assembly MDSV01 (sample SAMN05326640, study PRJNA326480) | marine metagenome | isolation source: seawater | place: Atlantic Ocean: North East | collected 2012 | reverse complement strand
TTTTTTCTAAATCCGTTTCAGGATTTACTTCAGGTACTTTTGCGGGTCTTCCCATTTCATTAACTGCAACAAATGTATAGATCGCTTCATTACATTTTGTTTTTTCACCTGTCATTCCATCTTCAGTCCATACATCAATAAATATTTCCATTGATGAATTAAATGCTCTGGAAATATTAGCCTCCAATGTTACAATACTACCCTGTGGTATTGGATGCCCAAAACTTACATTATTAACTGAAGCAGTGACTGACAAACGATTACAATGTCTATTAGCTGTTATAGCTGAAGCAATATCCATCCAATGTAATAATCTTCCTCCCATTAAGTTATTTAGGTTGTTAGTATCATTTGGCATAACCATTTCAGTTAATATAGCCCTTGATTCTTTTGGTGTTTTTACAGTCATGTTCATTGAGAAAGAATCCACGCTTCTTTATTTGATTTTCTAATATGATACAGAGCTGTTAAAGCATCCTCTTTTTTTGAAAATGAATCATAGCTTACTCTAGTATGTTTTTCTTTTGAAATAAGTTCACTATTATAATTCCACTTCTTAAGCTTATGATACATTATTTGTGCATTCTTTTTATCAACAAATGAACCAGCTATAATATAGTATTTTTTCTCTAATTTAATATTATTGATAATATTTTTGTTTTCTATTTTTAATGTTTTACTAGAATTTAAATTTGATTTTTTAGTAATATTAGTTTTTATTATTTCTGTAAAAGGGTTAAGATTTGACATGTGCGTATACACTGAATCAATCTTTTCTTGATGTGTAATACTTAAAAAAGAAAATACCATTAAAGGGATTATTACTGCGGCTATTCTAGGAATCCTTTTTTGTAGATAATTATTTTTTCTAATCGTGTAAATTGTTGTATCAAGTTTTTCTTTCATCTCTTTCAATCTATTCACTTCTTGAATATTTAAGTTATTCATGCCAAAAGAAGATAAATTATAATTATTTAGATTATCCTGAGCAAAAATAATATTGTTTTCTTTTCCTAGAGTGAATAAACCTATGTTCGTCAATCTCAGTATCTTATTTTTATTTAATTCTTCAGCAATTCTTCTAGAAAATTCTCTTACAGATTTTGTCGCAATATCAATAGATATATTTTCATGTTTTAATATATGGTTAATTAGTAAACCATCATTATCAGTTAGATTTTTATTAAAAACAATTTTTTTACTTGGTGGGATTAAAATATCATTTGTGGCATCCAATTTTGCTGAATTGATATTGCATATAAATCCTCCAAATTCAGGAATAATTACACAATCATGAAGATATAATAATTCAGAAATATAATGTACAATGGATTTATTCATAACAGAGCAAAATTACATAAATTAAATTATTTCGTTTTCTACTTTAATAATATCATCTGGAGTATCAACAGAAATTGAGCTTAAATTAGTTAATCCAACGTATATTTTATAACTATGATCTAACCATCTTAATTGTTCAAGATTCTCTTTTTTTTCATTAATTGTTTGAGGAAGATTAATTATTTTTTCAAGAATAGTGCTTTTATATGCATATATACCAATATGCTGGTAGTATTTTTTAAAACTAATAGGGTCTTCTATTTTTCTGCAAAACTGTAAAGCTTTATTACAATTATCAATCATTACTTTTGGAGTATTTTTATCTTTAATAATTTTATTAGATGTGATTTTTTTTGCAAGAGTTGCAATATCTGTTTTTGAGTTATGGAATAAACTAATTACTTTTTTTATTTTAATAGGATTAATTAAAGGCTCATCTCCTTGTATATTAACTACTATGTCGTAAGGTTTTTTTAAATTTCGCACAACCTCTCCACATCTATCAGTACCTGTTGTATGAGATTTAGAGGTTATCATAACGTTTGCATTAAATGTTAAGGCATGTTTATAAATTCGTTTATCATCTGTTGCGATAATTAATTCGTTTAGTTCTATACATTTTTTGCTTTGTTCATACACTCTTTGAACCATACTCTTTCCAAGTATTTTTGCAAGTGGTTTGCCAGGAAATCTTGAAGATTCATAACGAGCTGGAATGATTCCAAGTACTTTCATTAAATTTTCATGTTAAATTGAAACGCGTATGTTCTTGGAGGCATCATGTTAGCAGGACGGCTCATATATTCAGTATTTAAAAGATTATTGATGACAAAACCAACCTTGAATATGTTATTTATTTGGTATCCTATTCTAGAATCTATAATTAAATCTCCGCCACTAAATTTATCTCTTGCGTCGTTTATTCCTGGTATGCCATCAAATAGACCTGGTAGCCCCTCATTAATTAAAGAAGATGTAAAAACCTCATCTATATTTTGCATAAAATCATTATACCTTAAACTTCCGCCAAGATTTATTTTTTTATGTGTTATTTCAAAATCTATTTTTGCAATATGATTATATCTATATTTCAATAATGTAGAGTCTGAGCTACTATTATTATATGAGATAGCTTGATTTATTATTATTGTGTCTAAGTATGTTGGAGAATTTATATCAATATCTATATATTGATAACCATGGTTATATCCGTATGCATAAATTTCGTTAGGACTAAGAGATTTGTGATTCATATAAGTATATCCTGCAAGTATATTAATTGAGGTATTGTTATTTATTTTTCCTTGTCCAGTAACACTAATTTCAATACCATTTATTTGTGTCTTTCCCACATTAACAGATTTAAATCCATTTCCATATAATTTATTTGGATCTGGCGGGCCCCATTGGTTAAAAGAAAACTCCATCATATCATTATATTGCATAAGAAATGCTGCAACATCTATATATCCCATCCAGTTGTTAAATTTTACACCTTGTTTGACGCCTATTTCGCTACTCCAACCACTTTCTGGTTTTAATTCAGGATTTGGATATATTTCAATGCCAGATTGATTTGCGGTTATAAATAACTCAGCTAAAGATGGAAACCGGTATCCTTGCCCCCATGAACTTCGGATAAATGTATGTTTAGCTAATTCATAATTCAATCCGGTTCTGAATATAGGTCTTTGTGTAGATATATTTTTTGTAGAATCTCCATTAATTACGTAAATTTTATCTGTATTTAATTCAAAACGCTCAAATCTAGATCCAATTGAAATTGTTAGTTTTTTATATTTTTTATCTATTTGAGAATAAATAGAATTATTTAATCGATTAGTATTTCCATTAAAAAGTTCAGAACGTGAAAACACTAATTCATTTGTTGTTCCAATTGTAAAAGTTGTTTTGTATTTTGGGATTCTTTTTTGCCATTGATAATCAGAGTAAAATATTTCAGATTCATTATCTTGATTTACATCCTCTCCTTTTGTGCTATTATCATTGATTACTTTAAGATACCTTGTTCTTAAGGAGTGACGATTATTATTTTTAAAATAAGTAATAAATGGATCTATATTGTAAGTATCTCCATTCGTGGTTGTAACTTCACCTCCTAAAGGAATATAGGCTTTATCTAGACTTTCCCATATTAGTACAGATCCAGTTGATTGAAATAAAAAGTTACCATTTATACCAAATGAAAGGCCTTTAATTTTTTTGCTTTTATAATTAGAATTAATATTGAAACGTTTTCTGTCTGTTACTTCACCGAATCGATAACCATCATCTTTAAAAAAATTACCTCCTAATGAAAGATCTAACATATTAATTTTCATAGAGTGTAGAAATTCAATGCCTTTAAAAGCTCTTCTTTTTTCTCCGTTCCAATTTAAAATCTCTCTTTTTGATTTATCAATTAATCCAAAATGAGTATTTATCTTTGTATATCCTGGAAGAGCTTTATATTTATCTATATCTTTTTGATTTGGAAAGGCTGTTCGTATATTGATTACGCCGTTTAAAGCAGAAGATCCGTACAAAGAAGAAGAAGCCCCTTTAATTACTTCGACCTGGTTGATGTTTTCAGTAGCAATTAGTTTCCACTGAACTTGACCCGCATCTCCTGATATAAGAGGCATGTCATCCACCATAACCAACACTCTTGTTCCAGCTCCATAGCTCCATCCACTACCTCCTCTAATATTAGCTTGTCCATCTGTAATATTTACTCCAGGTACTTGATCCATAGCAGTTTGAATATCTGTTGTGTTTTTATTTTCAATTAAGTTAGGTTTAATCACTTCCATTGAGACCGTAATTTCTTCAATTTTTTGCTCAAACCTACCAGCAGAAATCACTACGGTGCTTAATTCTTTTACATCTTTAAGTAAAGAAATATTTATAATTTTATTTTCTGAATCTTGAATGTTTAGATTAACTGTTTGTTCTTTATAACCTATATATTTATATGTGATTATATGTTTTCCTTTACTAATATTTAAATTATATTTACCAAATACATCTGTTGCAGTTCCTTCTCCATTGTTGTTTAATATAACATTAACACCGATTAACTCTTCTTTTGTTTTTTCATCAATTATTTTGCCACTAATACTTTGTGCATTGGAGCTAATTGTTAGAATTAAAAAAATAATAACTAAATATATATTTTTCATATTTATAAATATTATTGAGCAAATATAAAAAGTTTGCAATAACGTCTAGGTTTTGTGATAGAATATATATAGTTATTTAAAAATAATATACATTTGCTTTTAAAATAATCAAAATTGAATTAAAATGGAACAGATGATTCATGATTTCATGCAAGAGGCTGCCCGTCATAATGAGGGAGAAACTGAATTTTTGCAGGCTGTTGAGGAAGTGGCAGAAGCTATAATCCCTTTTATGCAAGAAAACCCAAAATATAATGATAAAATGCTACTTGAAAGAATGGTTGAGCCTGAGAGGGTAATCATTTTTAGAGTACCATGGTTAAATGATAAAGGAAAAACAGAGGTAAATAGAGGATACCGAATTGAATTTAACTCAGCAATAGGCCCTTACAAAGGAGGTTTAAGATTTCATCCATCAGTTAATTTATCTATTTTAAAGTTCTTAGGATTTGAACAGGTTTTTAAAAACTCTTTAACAACACTTCCTATGGGTGGAGGTAAAGGTGGTTCAGATTTTAATCCCAAAGGAAAATCAGACAATGAAGTTATGAAATTTTGCCAATCTTATATGACGGAATTATGCAAGCACATTGGACCCAATACGGATGTTCCTGCAGGAGATATTGGTGTGGGAGCAAGAGAAATAGGATATATGTTTGGTCAATATAAGAGAATAAGAAATGAATTTACAGGAGTACTTACTGGTAAAGGAATAAATTGGGGAGGGTCATTAATTAGACCAGAAGCTACAGGATATGGAACAGTATATTTTGCGCAAAACATGCTGTTTGAAAAGAACGATACAATAAGTGGGAAAACAGTTGTAATATCTGGATCAGGTAATGTGGCTCAATATGCCTGTGAAAAAGTTAATGAACTAGGAGGAAAGGTTGTGGCGCTTTCAGATTCTTCAGGATATATATATGACCCTGAAGGTATCGATTCTGATAAATTAAAATTTATAATGGAATTAAAAAACATTAAAAGAGGAAGGATAAATGAATATGCAAAAAAATACGGATGTGCATTTCAAGAAGGACGTCCTTGGAATATTAAATGTGATATTGCATTACCTTGTGCGACGCAAAATGAATTAAATGAACAAGAAGCAAATCAATTAATTAAAAATGGCTGTATTTGTGTAGCGGAAGGAGCTAATATGCCGTCAACTCCAGAGGCTATTTCAGTTTTTCAAAATTCAAAAATACTATTTGCCCCTGGCAAAGCATCAAATGCCGGAGGGGTAGCAACTTCAGGATTAGAAATGAGTCAAAATTCTTTACGCATGAGCTGGACTAGAGAAGAAGTTGATTCTAAATTAAAGCAAATAATGAACGATATACATCACTCTTGCGTAAAATATGGCCGTCAAGGAGATTATATTGATTATGTTAAAGGAGCAAATATTGCTGGATTTGTAAAAGTTGCGGATGCAATGCTAGATCAAGGAGTTGTTTAGTGCTTCTACTAAAGTTTCTTACTAATCGGTTTAAATCTATAAAAAATAGTTTTAAAAAAGATCCTGAAATTTCTTTTACAAGATCTACTTTTTTTCTTGCAATAACCGAGTTGTTTATGGTTGTATTGGGAATTCTTTTAGCATTATATATTGATAGATGGAATACCACTCAAAATTTTGAAAAACAATTTGAGGCAACATTAAGAATTGTACAGCAAAATTTAGAATCTGATATTTATAATTCTGATAATGTAATAGCACACTATCACTCTAGAGATTCTATGCGTCATGATGTAATGATGAATAAATTAGATCGTAATTATTATGAAAGCGGAACTAATTCATGGCAGAAATTAATTGTATTTTATAATCAATATGAAATTGCTACAGAAGGTTATACTTTACTTCTTGACATGAAAGATGAAATCCCAAAAAAATATTCTGAAATTTTCAAGAAAGTTAAAAAAATGTACAGAATAATACCTAATCTTGATGAGTATAATAAAAATTTTAAAAATGTAATATGGAGTATACACGATGAGCTAACTTTAGGTGAGTGGTTTTGGTTAGATAGTTATTATGGTGAGACTAGTAACGCTCAAGTAGAATTTTTTGTCGACAATGCATATTATAAATCTTTAGTTCAAAAAGTTGTTAATGCTTCAGCACTTTTAGAAGGTCTAACAAGATCTCACAGAATTAAAGCGATTGACATGTATAATGAAATTAATGATATTTTAGGATACGAAGAAGAAATTCCTGAAAACATTACTTACATTTTAAATGACACAATTTCTATAAATTATGTTGGCAAGTATAAATTAGTTGATGGGGAAATGGGCACATGGTTTCCAAAATACTATGTTCAAAATTCAGTTTTAGAAATTGGGATTAGAGATAATTTAATGTTTTTAATTAGGGATGAACAACAAAAAGTACCATTATATTACTTTAATCGTATTAAAGATCATCATTATTATCCAATAAAGAAAAATCATGTTTTTATTTCAAGCATCGGCTATTTTGAATTTTATAAAAACGGTAATCTTAGAATTGGTGCTGCTGGTCCAGAAACAATTTGGCAAAAGCAATAATTTATCACTTTTCTGTATTTTTGTAATAATAAAATACTTTTTATGATTGGAAAGTTGCAACAAAAACTACAAGCAGAATTAAATAATATAAAGCAAGATGGTCTTTATAAAAATGAGCGTATTATAGTTAATCCACAAGGGGCTTCTATACGTGTAAGTACAGGAGCAACTGTTCTTAATTTCTGTGCTAATAATTACCTTGGATTATCTTCGCATCCCGACATTATTCAGGCAGCAAAAGACACCTTAGACACTCATGGATTTGGAATGTCCTCAGTTCGTTTCATTTGTGGAACACAGGATATACATAAAGAATTAGAAAGAAAAATATCTCATTTTTTAAAAATGGAAGATACTATATTGTATGCTGCAGCTTTTGATGCAAATGGTGGAGTTTTTGAACCTTTATTTAGTAAGGAAGATGCAATTATTTCAGATTCTTTAAATCATGCTTCTATAATTGATGGTGTGCGTTTATGTAAGGCTGTTAGATATAGATATTCAAATAATGATATTACAGATTTAGAATCTCAGTTAATCAAATCACAAGAACAAAGAAATAGAATTATAGTTACGGACGGTGTGTTTTCTATGGATGGTTACATTGCGCAATTAGATAAGATATGTGATTTAGCAGATAAATACGACGCATTAGTTATGGTAGATGATTGTCATGCTACAGGATTCATTGGAGAAACAGGAAGAGGAACACATGAATATTGTAATGTAATTGGAAGAGTTGACATTATAACATCAACACTAGGAAAAGCATTAGGAGGAGCTATGGGTGGATTTACTTCCGGAAAGAAAGAAATTATAGAAATGTTGCGTCAAAAATCAAGACCATATTTATTTTCGAATTCTTTAGCTCCCTCTATAGTTGGTGCGGCAAATAAAGTATTAGATATTTTAAACCATTCAACAGAGCTAAGAGATAAGCTTGCAGAAAACACAAAGTTTTTTAGAAATAAAATGCAAGATTTAGGATTTGATATTAAAGAAGGAGTTCATCCTATTGTTCCTGTAATGCTATACGATGCTAAAATTGCTCAAAAAATGTCGGAAATGCTTCTTGAAGAAGGAGTTTATGTAGTAGGTTTCTTTTATCCTGTAGTACCAAAAAATGAAGCTAGAATTAGAGTGCAGATCTCAGCAAATCATGAGATTAGTGATATTGAAAAAGCAATATCTGCATTTAAAAAAGTTGGAACGGCATTAAACATCATATAAATAAGTAGTAAATAAATTTTGTAGAACTGTAAAAAAGTTTACTTTTGCACTCCTTTTTGTAGAGGAAATAAAGATATTTTAAATGGACACATTAAGTTATAAAACAATTTCGGCAAATAAAGAAACAGCAAATAAAGAGTGGTTTGTTGTTGATGCTAAAGGTCAAACATTAGGAAGAATGTCTTCAAAGATTGCAAAAGTTTTAAGAGGTAAATATAAAACTAATTTTACTCCACATGCGGATTGTGGAGATTATGTTGTTGTTATTAATGCTGATAAAATAGTCATGACTGGAAAAAAAATGGAGAACAGAACTATTTTTAAACATACTGGTTATCCAGGTGGGCAAAAAAGAATTACACCTCTAGAAATGTTGAAAAAAGATGGAACGTCTGTAGTTAGACATGCGATAAAAGGAATGTTACCAAAAAATAAATTAGGGGCGGCCATCTTAAGAAATTGTTATATTTATGCAGGAGATGAACATTTGCAAAAAGCACAAAACCCTAAACCTCTTAATTTAAACGACCTAAAATAAATATGGATACAATTCACACAATTGGTAGAAGAAAATCTTCAGTAGCTAGAATATATATGTCAAAAGGCAAAGGAAATATTTTGGTTAATGGTAAAGACTTTAAAGAATATTTTTCAGTTGATACAATGCAATTCAAATTAGAACATCCTTTTGTATTAACTGAATTGGAAGGAAAATATGATGTAAAGGTAAACGTAAATGGTGGAGGGACTACAGGTCAAGCTGATGCAATTAGACTTGCAATTTCAAGAGCATTATGTAAACTAGATGTTGAAAATAGATCTGTTCTAAAGTCTGAAGGATTACTAACAAGAGATTCAAGAGTTGTTGAAAGAAAAAAGCCAGGGCAAAAGAAAGCAAGAAAGAAATTCCAGTGGGTTAAAAGATAATATTAATATGTTTAGCATCTAAATTATTTAGACAAGTTTAAAATCTTCTACTAAATAATTGCTAGCAAAAACGAAAGTAAACATGTCAAATACAAATTTTAAAGAACTATTACAGGCAGGTGTTCATTTTGGACATCTTAAAAAGAAATATAATCCAGCAATGTCCCCATATATATTTATGGAGAGAAGTGGTATTCATGTGATTGATTTAAACAAAACTGTTGCTATGCTAGAAGATGCAGCAGCAGCTTTAAAACAAATATCTAAATCAGGAAAGAAGATTTTATTTGTTGCTACAAAAAAACAGGCTAAAGGTATTGTTTCGGAATTAGCTAAATCATTAAATATGCCATATATTACCGAAAGATGGCCAGGAGGCTTACTGACAAATTTCTCAACAATTAGAAAGTCGATAAAGAAGATGCAGAATATTGACGCAATGAAAGAAGATGGTACTTTTGATACTTTATCTAAAAGAGAAAGGTTGCAGATTGATAGACAAAGAGCAAAACTGGAACTTAATTTAGGTAGTATTGTAAAAATGAATAGAATGCCTGAAGCAATTTTTATAGTAGATATTAATAAAGAAAATATAGCTTTAGCAGAAGCAAATAAATTAGGCATACGTTCATTTGCGATGACAGATACTAATACAAATCCTACACTAGTTAATTTTCCGATACCATCTAATGATGATTCTACTAAGTCTATTCAATGTATATTATCTATAATAGGAAAGTCAATTAGCGAAGGTCTAGAACAAAGATCTATAGATCAAGAAAAGAAGGATGATGCCAAAAAAGATAAGGCTAAAAAGATAGTTGAAGAACAAGAAAAAAACAATTAAATTATGACTAACATAAAAGCTGCAGATGTTGCAAAATTAAGAAAACAAACTGGCGCCGGAATGATGGATTGTAAAAAAGCATTAGTAGAAAGTAATGGAAGTTTTGATGATGCTATAACGATTTTAAGAAAAAAAGGGCAAAAAGTTGCAGCTAAGCGTGCAGATAGAGAAGCAGGTGAAGGTGTCGCTGTAACTAAAATTAATAGTGAAAACACATCTGGAGTAGCAATTGTTTTAGCTTGTGAGACAGATTTTGTAGCAAAAAATGATTCATTTAAAAAATTAGCTGAAGAATTTGCAGAAGTTGCTCTTAATTTTGAAAATAAAGAATCTTTTTTATCTGCAAGTTTTAATGGAATGAGTGTTTCAGAAAAGTTAATTGAGCAAACAGGAGTTATTGGTGAAAAGATTGAGATTTCTTCTTTTGAAAAAGTTGATGCAAAATATGTTGGTTCATATACACATGGAATTAAAATTGCCGTTTTAGTGGGGTTTGATAATATAGTGGAAAACATAATCACATTATCTAAAGATATTGCTATGCAGGTTGCCTCTATGGGAGCCACAACCTTATCATATAAAGATTTTGGTGAAAATTATATAGCATCTGAAACCGAGGCAAGGATTGCAGTCATTGAGAAAGAAAATATTGAGCTATCTAGATTAGGAAAGACTTTAAAAAATGTTCCAAAGTACATTTCTATGGCACAAATTTCATCAGAAATTTTAAATAATATTGAAGATGAGATAAAGGATACATTGAGATCTGAAGGGAAGCCTGAACATATTTGGGATAAAATAGTCCCTGGAAAAATAGAGCGTTTTATTTCTGATAATACTACTTTAGATCAAGAACAATGTTTATTAGATCAAAAGTTTATTAAGGATGAAAGCCAAAATGTTGATTCCTACATAAAAACTTATGGAGATATATCAGTTTCTTCATTCAAAAGAGTATCACTAGGATCATAATAATTTTATTTTCAATATTTAAGTTATATTATTCATAACTTATTTTTGATTTATTTATCTATCTTTGAAAAAGATATAGATAATATAAAAATGATTTATAAAAGAATATTGTTAAAATTAAGCGGAGAATCTTTAATGGGTAAAGGCTCTTATGGAATTGACTCGAAAATGCTTTCAAATTATGCATTTGAAATTGAGAATATTGTCAAGCAAGGCGTTGAAGTAGCAATAGTGATAGGGGGCGGGAATATTTATAGAGGGATACAGTCTGAAGGAGCAGGTTTTGATAGAGTTCAAGGTGATTATATGGGAATGCTTGCTACAATAATAAATGGAATGGCATTACAATCAGCGCTAGAATCAATGAATGTACAAACTCGTTTATTGACAGCTATAAGAATGGAGCAAGTTGCAGAGCCTTACATTAGAAGAAAAGCCATGAGGCATCTGCAAAAAGGAAGAGTAGTAATATTTGGAGGTGGTACAGGAAATCCTTATTTTACTACAGATACAGCAGCTACACTACGTGCAATTGAAATAGAAGCTGACATTATTCTCAAAGGAACAAGAGTTGACGGAATTTATAATAAAGATCCAGAAAAAGATGATACTGCAGAAAAATATTCTACAATTACATTTGATGAGGTTTTTAGTAAAAAATTAAATGTTATGGATCTGACTGCATTTACTTTATGTCAAGAGAATAAATTGCCTATCAAAGTATTTAACATGAATAAATCAGGAAATCTTGAGCAAGCATGTAAAGGTAATAAAGTAGGAACTTTGGTTGAATTTTAGAATTTATAAATGAAATAATTATGACAGAAGAAATAAATTTTCAATTAGAATTGACTGAAGAACAAATGCAAGAAGCAATTAGTCATCTTGAAAATGTACTTACAAAAATAAGAGCAGGAAAGGCTAACCCTCAAATGTTAAGAACAGTTTTTATAGATTATTATGGGGTTTCGACCCCATTATCACAGGCTTCTAATATTTCTACTCCTGACGCACAAACACTTTCAATCCAGCCGTTTGATAAAACATTAATAACTGAAATAGAACAAGCTATTGTTGAAGCTAATCTTGGTTTTAATCCTTCAAATAATGGGGAAAAAGTTATTATTAATATACCACCTTTAACTGAAGAAAGAAGAAGACAATTAGTGAAGCAAGTTAAAAATGAAACAGAAAACACAAAAGTTAGTGTTAGGAATATTAGACAAAAAGCTAATGATGAAATGAAAAAATTGGGCAAGGAAGGATTATCTGAAGATATGCAGAGAGATGCTGAATTAGAAATACAAAATTTAACAAATAAATATTCATTAAAAGTTGATGCGATTCTAAAAGATAAAGAATCTGATATCATGACAGTATAAGCTAATAATACTAACACTTTTTTTAAAAAATAAAATAAATGAAAGGAATAATATTAGCAGGAGGATCAGGCACTAGATTACATCCTCTTACATTAGTTATGAGTAAACAAATGATTCCTGTTTATGATAAACCAATGATATATTACCCATTAACAACTTTAATATATTCAGGAATTAAAGACATTTTGATTATTTCAACTCCCCAAGATTTACCTTTATTTAAGAGTTTATTAGGTGATGGGAGTAGATTAGGATGTAGTTTTTCGTATAAGGTCCAAAATGAACCTAATGGCTTGGCTCAAGCATTCGTTTTAGGTGAAGAATTTATAGGAAGCAGTAAAGTATGTTTAATTTTGGGTGATAATATTTTTCAAATGAAAATAAAAACCTTAGAGGATTGTAAAAATGTAGATGGAGGTATTGTATTTGGTTATCATGTTAATGATCCTGAAAGGTATGGAGTTGTGGAATTTGATTCTAACTTTAAAGCATTGTCTATTGAAGAAAAACCAAAAAAACCAAAATCTAGTTACGCAGTACCAGGATTATATTATTATGATAATTCTGTTGTTGAGATAGCTAAAAATATAAAACCTTCTTCTAGAGGAGAGTATGAGATTACAGATATTAATAAAGAATATCTTAAAAGAAATCAACTTGATGTAAAATTATTAGGAAGAGGAACAGTATGGCTTGACACAGGAACATTTCAATCTTTAATGCAAGCTAACCAATATGTCCAAGTAATTGAAGAAAGACAAGGAAGGAAAATAGGCTGCATAGAAGAAGCCGCATACAGAATGGGTTTAATTAATAAAAAACAGCTTCTTAATATTGCTGAACCACTAAAAAAAAGTGGTTATGGAGAGTATTTAATTAGTATTGCTTTAAAAATATGAAATCAATATCTGAGCTAAGGGATATAGTAGAAAAGTCATTAAATCATATAAAATATCCGATTCAACCAAATTCTCTATATGAGCCTGTAAGATATCTTATTAGCTTAAAGGCAAAAAGAATTCGAGCAATATTAGTACTACTTGCACATCAATTATATGATAGTAAAATAGAGAATGCATTAGATGCTGCTCTTGCAGTTGAACTTTTTCATAATTTCACTCTTATACACGATGATATTATGGATGATGCTCCTTTAAGAAGAGGTCAGCAGACAGTACATGAAAAATGGGATCAAAATGTAGCTATATTATCTGGTGATACAATGGTGATAAAATCTTATCAGTTACTTTCCAATTTAGAACCACATATACTAAAAAAAGTTTTAGAAGTATTTAACAACTCTGCCATTACAGTTTGTGAAGGTCAACAACTAGATATGGATTTTGAAAAAAAGGATCTTGTAAATATTAATCAATATATTCAAATGATTACAAATAAAACTTCAGTATTAATTGCTGCCGCTCTTAAAATTGGGGCAATAACTGGGGGAGCGAGTATTAAAGATCAACAAAATTTATATGATTTTGGAATTAATATTGGAATCGCTTTTCAATTGAAAGATGACTTTCTTGATATTTTTGGCTCTTCAGATTCTTTTGGGAAAGCTCTTGGGGGAGATATTATTACAGGAAAAAAAACTTATTTATATCTTAAGGCATTGGAATTAGCAGATTTTTCAACAAAAAATAAATTAAAAAATTTATATTCTAAGGAGTATAAACATGAAGATAAAATTAAGAACGTTAAAAATATTTTCGTCTCATTGAATATACCAGAATTAATAACCAATTTGATGATAGAATATCATTCTAA
>MDSV01144514.1_pt1 | contig 14209 bp, 7 predicted proteins | sample 810851 | NCBI WGS metagenome assembly MDSV01 (sample SAMN05326640, study PRJNA326480) | marine metagenome | isolation source: seawater | place: Atlantic Ocean: North East | collected 2012 | reverse complement strand
TCACAAAAAAGAAGGCGTATCCGCTTTGGAGGTTGTCATGACCAAAATTGGTGCGGGTGGTAAATTTGATAAAGATTCTTATAAGGTTTCTGGTGGTTTACATGGCGTGGGAGTCAGTTGTGTCAATGCGCTCTCATCTCATCTAAAAGCTACGGTTCACAGAGATGGAAAAATTTGGGAACAGGAATATGAGCGTGGTAAAGCGATGTACCCTGTTAAATCTACGGGCACTACCGATAAACGCGGTACCATTGTGACCTTCAAGCCCGATGCTAAGATTTTTACACAAACCTTGGAATACACCTATGAAACCCTTGCCAATCGCATGCGCGAATTGGCTTTTTTAAATAAGCGTATTACGGTGGTCATTGTTGACAAACGAGAGAAAGACGAAAAAGGGAAATATGTCGGAGAAACTTTTTATTCTGAAGAAGGCCTTTCTGAATTCATTAAATATTTAGATGCCACACGGGAGCCGATTATGAAATCGGTGATTGCTTTTGAAGGAGAAAAAAATGGTATCCCCGTTGAGGTGGCTATGATTTATAACACTTCTTATGCTGAGAATCTTCATTCCTATGTCAATAATATCAACACCCATGAGGGTGGAACACATTTAACAGGTTTTAGAAGAGGTTTAACACACACCCTAAAGAAATATGCAGATGAGTCTGGAATGTTAGAAAAGCTGAAGTTTGACATCGCTGGAGATGATTTTAGAGAGGGTTTGACGGCTATTATTTCGGTCAAAGTTGCCGAACCACAGTTTGAGGGTCAAACCAAAACCAAACTTGGTAACAGAGAAGTTTCAGCTTCAGTTAGCCAAGCGGTTTCCGAAATGCTAACGGATTATTTAGAAGAGCACCCAGATGATGCAAAGATCATTGTCCAAAAAGTGATCTTGGCTGCGCAAGCCCGCCATGCCGCCCAAAAAGCCCGTGAAATGGTTCAGCGTAAAACAGTGATGAGCATTGGTGGATTACCAGGAAAATTAAGCGACTGTTCTGAACAAGATCCTGCTAAATGCGAGGTATTTTTGGTGGAGGGTGATTCTGCAGGTGGAACGGCCAAACAAGGACGAGACCGGGCTTTCCAAGCTATATTGCCACTCAGGGGAAAGATTTTAAATGTCGAAAAAGCCATGCAGCACAAGGTCTTTGAAAATGAAGAAATCAAAAATATATTTACTGCACTTGGAGTAACAATAGGAACAGAAGAAGACAGCAAGGCTTTGAACCTTTCAAAACTCCGCTATCACAAAATTGTTATTATGTGTGATGCTGATATCGATGGAAGTCACATCGCTACATTAATTTTAACTTTTTTCTTCAGATATATGAAAGAACTCATCGAAAGTGGTCATGTCTACATAGCGACACCTCCACTGTATTTGGTCAAAAAAGGTCAGAAAAAACAGTATGCTTGGAACGATCAGGAGCGGGACGGCATTGTCGAAAAATTTGGCGGCAGTGCAGGCGTCCAACGCTATAAAGGTTTAGGAGAAATGAATGCTGGTCAATTGTGGGATACCACCATGAATCCAGAGTTTAGAACCTTGCGGCAAGTTCAAATAGACAACGGCACAGAAGCCGATCGTATTTTTTCAATGCTAATGGGAGACGACGTGCCACCAAGAAGGGCATTTATTGAAAAGAATGCTATTTATGCAAACATTGATGCGTAAAACTTTTAATGATGAAAGTCTTTAATACAGCATTTGTTTTATTTTTTTGTTTGTGTTTAAAAGGACATTCTCAAAACATTGTTAATGAATTATTGGCTGCTGGAGTTACCGATACGAAGCGCTTTGCTGAAAGCTATATCGCACCTGCTACGGAGGGTTTGTTATATGGCGTTAACAATGGTTGGTTTAACAATGCAAAACCTTTGGGAAGACTTAAGTTTGAAATTTCTATTGTTGGGAATATAAGCTTTGTCAAACCCGAGAATAAAGATTTCAATATGCTGGCTTCTGATTTTGAAAATATCAGATTTAGCGATAATAGCCCCAGCAAAATCATTCCAACCGTCTTTGGCGCGTCTTCTAATGAAAGCGTTATTTTGACCTATGAAGATGAAATTTTTGGCGGTCAAGAAATTGAAGTAGAATTACCAGGAGGTATCGGAACTTCTGAATCCAGCTTTATTCCTGCTTCTTTTTTACAGCTTGCTTTTTCACCTTTAAAGGGAACCGAAATAAAAGCCAGGTTAATACCTAAGTTAAATTATTATGATGCCAAGTTAAACGCCTATGGATTTGGAATTCAGCAAGATTTAATTTCTTGGCTTCCACTAAAAAAGGTTTTTCCTTTAGCTGTTTCTGTCGTCATTGCATATACACACTTGGATGGATCTTATGATTTTCCAGATTCTGAGTTTGTAAAAGGCGATAACCAGCAAATGATTACAGGTTTAGACACTATGGTGTATCAACTGGTGATGGGAACCAAACTAAAAATTATTAATTTCTATGTATCTATTGGGGTTTTAGAAGGCAAGACTACCACAGAATTTTCTGGTGATTACACCATTGTAAGCCAGGGAATTAGTTCAAATCTAATTTCAAATCCAATAAATATTAGCAATAAATACTCTGGTATGCGATCGACATTTGGAGCCTGTTTTAAATTTGGCCTGCTTGGTGTCAACGCCGATTACACAATTGCAAAATACAATAGTGCCAATTTGGGGATCAATATCGGATTATAGCTTAAAAATCATATAAACTTAAATACAAATAATAAAATTCTAAATTAGAAATAAATGAAAGTAACAGTAGTAGGCGCAGGCGCCGTGGGCGCTAGTTGTGCCGAATATATCGCCATTAAAAATTTTGCATCCGAAGTGGTTCTATTAGACATCAAAGAAGGTTTTGCAGAAGGTAAAGCTATGGATTTGATGCAGTGTGCCTCATTAAACGGATTTGATACAAAAATAACTGGTACCACAAATGATTATTCTAAATCCGCTGGTAGTGATATTTGTGTCATTACATCTGGTATCCCAAGAAAACCCGGAATGACTCGTGAAGAATTAATAGGTATCAATGCGGGAATTGTAAAAACAGTCTCAGAAAATTTAGTTAAATACTCCCCAGAAACGGTTCTTATTGTGGTGAGCAATCCAATGGATACCATGACCTATTTGGCTCATCAAGTCACAGGGCTTCCAAAGAACAGAATTATCGGAATGGGAGGCGCTTTAGACTCTGCACGCTTTAAATACCGTTTGGCCGAGGCCTTGGGTGCACCCATTAGTGATGTTGATGGGATGGTAATCGGTGGTCACAGTGATGTGGGTATGGTTCCGTTGGTGTCTCAGGCAACTCGAAACAGTATTAAAGTTTCTGAATTTATATCTAAGCAACGATTGGAACAAGTCAAGCAAGACACTAAAGTTGGTGGTGCCACACTGACCAAACTCTTGGGCACATCGGCATGGTATGCACCCGGCGCTGCTGTCAGCGGAATAGTACAAGCAATTGCCTGTGACCAGAAAAAGATTTTCCCATGCTCCACGCTTTTAGATGGCGAGTATGGCCTTAAAGATTTGTGTATAGGTGTGCCGGTTGTTTTGGGAGCCAATGGGATTGAAAAAATTCTTGATATTAAATTAAGCGAAGCGGATAAAAACCACCTTCAAAACAGTGCTGAGGGCGTCAAAAAAACCAACGGACTTCTAAATCTGTAGACCTCTTTGACCCCTATATTAATGCATTTTAAGGCACCGTTGATTGTGCAGCGTTTTTTTATTAAAATAAAAAATATATTGGCAAATCACTTCTTAAATCCTATATTTGCTCGTTTCTTAAAAATTTAAGCAGAATAAAATAATTCAAAATGCAAAATAAAGGATTAGTTAAGATGTTCGCCCTCTTATTTGGATTGGTAAGTGTTTACCAATTGTCATTTACGTTTAAGGGCAATCAAATCGAAGCAGCAGCAGAACAATTTGCAATCGGAAAAGTTTCCGAATCCGAATCCGAATATGATTTTAGAAGGAATTTAGAACGCACAACATATCTTGATTCTCTAAAAAACAAAGAGGTCTTTAACATTGGGATTGCTTCTTTTACTTATGACGAGGTCAAAGAAAAAGCCATGAATCTCGGATTGGATCTCAAGGGAGGTATTAATGTGATTCTCCAAATTTCTGTTAAAGATATTTTGTTAGGATTGGCCAGTGATAGCAAAGACCCTACTTTTAGAAAAGCACTCAATGATGCTGAAGAACTGCAAAAAGACAGTCAGAACACATACCTTGAAGACTTTTTTATAGCATTTGAAGCCATTGAGGGCAGTCCAAAGTTAGCCTCTCCCGATATTTTTGCCAATAGAACTCTCAGTGATGAGATTACTTTTGATATGAATGATGATCAAGTTAAACCAATTTTGTCTGCAAAAATTGATGAGTCTATAATTTCTGCATTTGAAGTTTTGAGAAAACGTATTGATAAATTCGGAGTCACCCAGCCCAATATTCAGCGTATCGGTAATTCTGGACGCATTTTGGTTGAGTTGCCTGGAGCAAAAGAAGTTGAGCGTGTCAAAGGCCTGCTTCAAAGTACGGCCCAATTGGAATTTTGGGATGCTTTTAAAGCGGATGAGTTTGGAAACTTCCTAGTCCAAGCTAATGAAGTTTTAAAAGCGGATATTGAGTCCGTTGACAAGGAAGTTACTAAAGAAGATGCGATTTCTGATATTATTGGCGACAGTGATGCCGAATCAGCTGGTGATGTCGTAATCAATCCATTATTTGATTTGATTAGAGCCCCTGGATATAACGGGGGCCCGGTATTGGCCTCTTTTGAGGTAAAGGACCAAGAGCTTATAACGGGATATTTAAACAATCCCAAAGTAAGAGCCTTGCTTTCATCAGAACAACGGTATGTTAAATTCGTTTGGGGCATTCCTCAATTGATAGACCTTAAACCCAATGAGGATACCGGCCAAAAAGCTGAAAGTATTGAATTGGTTGAGCTCTATGCACTAAAGGGCAATAGGGAAAATAAACCACAGCTTAGTGGTGCTGTAATTACCGACGCCAACCAAGATTATGAACAGATGGGGACTCCAAGCGTTTCCATGCAGATGAATCTCAAAGGGGCAAAAATTTGGGAAAAGATGACCGGCAATGCTTTTAACAAAGGCAGTCAAATTGCCATTGTGCTGGATGATATTGTATATTCTGCTCCAGGTGTCACTTCAGGTCCAATTGCAGGTGGGAATTCACAAATTTCGGGAAATTTCACTCTTAACGAAGCCATTGATTTGGCCAATGTATTGCGCGCTGGTAAATTACCAGCTTCTGCCGATATTGTTCAGGCTGAAGAAGTAGGCCCTTCTTTAGGACAAGAGGCAATTAATAGCGGTATGAAATCATTCATCATTGCTTTGGTATTTGTTTTGCTTTGGATGGTATTTTATTACGGAAAAGCAGGTTTATATTCAAATTTAGCACTTCTGTTAAATATTGTTTTGATTTTTGGTATTTTGTCTGGTCTCGGGGCTGTTTTGACATTGCCCGGAATTGCGGGTATTGTATTAACCATTGGAATTGCTGTAGACGCCAACGTTCTGATTTATGAACGCATTCGCGAAGAATTACTAAAGGGCAAAGGTCAGAAAGAATCTGTTCGCGATGGGTTTTCAAACGCCCTGTCCTCGATTTTAGATGCCAATATCACTACAGGTCTCACCGCTTTGATTCTCTATACTTTTGGTACTGGACCGATCAAAGGCTTTGCAACAACACTCTTAATAGGGATTATAACCTCATTGTTTACTGCAATTTTTATCTCCCGATTGCTCATTGATTGGGATTTAAACAGGGGTAGTAAACTTCAGTTTTCAACCAAAGTTACCAAAGGCCTCTTCAGTGCTATGACAATAAAATTTCTTAAGAAAAGAAAACCAGCCTATTTGCTTTCAGCCACTATCATAGTAGCTGGACTTGTCTCTCTTTTGAGTACAGGACTGGACCAAGGTATTGACTTTGTCGGAGGTCGAACATATACTGTAAGATTTGCTCAAGACATGAATACTGAAGATGTTAAAATTGCTGTTAATGAAGTTTTTAACAGTGCCGAGGTTAAGACTATTGGAAGTGCAAATCAACTTAAAATTTCAACCAATTATAAAGTCAATGAAAACTCTGCCGAAGTGGATGCAGAAGTACAAAAAAAATTATATGTAGCACTGTTGCCATTTTTACCTGATGGAACCAACTACAAGCAATTTGTCGATGCAGAAAATAATGTTGGAAAGATGTATGCTGGAAAGGTAAGCCCAACTATTGCAGACGACATCAAACGCTCATCATTTTTGGCTATTTTGGGATCACTCATCGTTGTTTTTCTGTATATTTTATTTCGTTTTAAGAAATGGCAATTTTCTTTGGGTGCAGTTGCAGCAGTTTTCCATGACGTACTTATTGTATTGGGTATTTTCTCAATCGCCTGGAAGTTTTTACCATTTAGTATGGAAATAGATCAAGCCTTTATAGCCGCTATTTTGACAGTAATCGGTTACTCCCTGAATGATACCGTGGTGGTATTTGACAGAATTAGAGAATACATCAACGAGCATTCGAGCTGGGATTTTGGTAAAATAGTCAATGGTGCTCTCAACAGTACTCTCAGCAGAACTTTAAACACCTCGCTAACGACTTTGGTGGTACTCTTAGCAATGTTTGTTTTTGGTGCAGACTCTTTAAGAGGCTTGCTTTTTGCACTTATTGTAGGAGTGTTGGTTGGGACTTATTCTTCAGTATTTATTGCAACACCCATAATGCACGACACTCTGAAACGCTTGGATAAAAACTCTTAAAAAAGGTAACAATATAAATAAAAAAGCGAGGCTCAGAAGCCGCGATTTTTTATTTACAATATACTTTAGGTGGTTTTTGTTTTGTGTAAAAACATAAAATAGATACCGATCAAAATAAAGGGTACGCTTAAAACCTGTCCGGTGTTGAGTCCTAAAATCCAATCCTCTCGGCCGTCAACTTGCGCAATTTTAAATTGTTCTACAAACACTCTAACTGTCATCAATAACAATAAAAATAATCCAAACAAATAACCTTCTTGAAGCCCTTTTTTGGTCTTCCAATACATAAAATAAACAATCAGAAAAACAAACACATATCCAAAGGCTTCGTAAAGTTGGCCAGGGTGTCTTGGAACATTGTCAACCGCTTTAAAAACGACTGCCCATGGCAACTCCTCAGCCGCCGCCTTTCCAATAATTTCAGAATTAAAAAAATTGCCAATTCGGATAAATACACCTCCCAATGCACAGGCAATTACCACTCGGTCTAAAATCCATAAAACAGATTTATTAAGTACTTTTTTATTGTAAATATACATGGATGAAATCATACCAATGGTAGCTCCGTGACTGGCTAAGCCGCGGAAACCAGTAAATTCGAATCCACCACTAAATTTAAATGGGAGAAAGACACTAAAGAAATCTTCTTTAAACAACTCGGCTTGGTAAAAGATTACATGCCCCAATCTTGCCCCAATCATAATACCTAAAACAGAGTACATGAATAAATTATCCAGTTTTTTTTCGGACTGATTTTCATTTTTATAAATATTTTTCATGATTTGGTAACCTAGAATAAAGGCTACCATCCACATCAAACTGTAGTAGTGAATTTTAAAATCTCCGAAGAGTCTAATGCCATCTGAGGAGGGTTCCCACACGATTTGTAAAAAATCCATAGTCTTTAATTTTGCTGTAAATATACAGAAATGAATAAGAAAAAAGCAGGGCTTAAATATTTACTAATCCTTGTTTTTTGGAACGGGGTCATGTCCTGAGCCGCCCAATGGATGGCAACTAAGGATTCGCTTTACACCTAGTAATGAACCCTTAAAAAATCCGTGTTTTTCCAAGGCTTCAATACAATAATGAGAGCAACTTGGTTGATATCTGCAGCTGGCTGGAAAAAATGGTGAAAGCCATCTTTGGTAGCCTTTGATAAGGACAATAAATGGTCTGACCAACATAATTTTATGGTTTAATCTAATGAAAAAGTTGTACTGTCTTTGCCGTCTTTTAATAGAATATCTATCTCGGCCAATTGATCTCTAATTTGATCTGAAAGAACAAAGTTTTTTTGATCTCGGGCTTGATTTCTTAAAGCGATGAGAATTTCAATTGTTTCACTAAGTTTTTTATCCGAATTGTTACTGGCGTTTTCTTGAAGAGCAAGTACCTCAAACACAAAGCCATTAAGTGTCGTTTGTAATATTTTTAAATTTTCTGTATCAATACTGTTAGACCCATCTTTGATTTGATTTATATATTTGACAGCACTGAAAATTTCAGAAATCATTATCGGTGTATTGAAGTCGTCATTCATCGCATCGTAACAACGTTGTTTCCAATTCGGAACATTAAAGTTTGTTGAGGTGTTTGAGGGTGTTAAATTCATAAGGGTCTTTAAAGCATCCATTAACTTTAAAAATCCTTTTTCAGAAGCTAACAGCGCATCGTTACTAAAATCTAAAATACTTCGATAGTGAGCTTGCATCATAAAAAACCTTACCACAGAAGGCGAAAATCCTTTGGATAGCTGTTTGGTGTTACCATTTAATACCTCATTTGGTAAAATATTATTACCTGTGGATTTTGCCATTTTTTGACCATTGAGTGTTAGCATGTTTGCATGTACCCAATAATTTACAGGGCTACAACCATTCCAAGCTTTGGCTTGAGCTATTTCACATTCATGATGTGGAAATTTTAAATCAATACCACCCCCATGAATGTCAAAATGCTTTCCTAAATATTTGATACTCATGGCAGTGCACTCAATATGCCATCCAGGAAATCCAACACCCCATGGGGAAGGCCAACGCATAATATGCTTGGGTTCAGCTTTTTTCCACAAGGCAAAATCTTGAGGGTTTTTTTTATCGCTCTGCCCGTCTAAACTTCGGGTGTTGTGTATGAGGTCTTCTATTTTTCTACCGCTTAGAAGACCATATTCATGAGATTTATTGTACTTCAAAACATCAAAATATACAGAACCATTGACTTCGTAAGCGAGACCTTTTTTTAAAATGACCTTTATGATTTCAATCTGATCGACAATGTGTCCAGTGGCAGTAGGCTCAATACTAGGAGGTAAAAAATTAAAAAGATTTAAAATATTATGAAAGTCAACAGTGTATTTTTGGACGACTTCCATGGGTTCGATTTGCTCTATACGTGCTTTTTTTGCTATTCGGTCTTCCCCTTCGTCTCCATCATTTTCAAGATGGCCAGCGTCCGTAATATTCCTAACATACCGCACCTTATATCCCAAATGTTTGAAATATCTAAAAATCATGTCAAAAGACATAAAGGTTCGTAGGTTTCCAAGGTGGACATTGCTGTAAACTGTAGGACCACAGACATACATTCCTATTGACCCTTCATTTATTGGCTTAAAGAGTTCTTTTTTGCCCGAAATAGAATTGTATATATAAATAGGATGTTCCTGGAATAAGGACATAGATTTTAAAAAAAGTTTAGAATTTGGTTTCTAATTGTATGTAATTGAGAAACTCTCTTCGGATATCTTTGTTTTTAAACTGGCCTCCAAATTCACTGGTCACTGTACTGCTTTCAATATCCCTTATGCCTCTAGAATTCACACATAAATGTTTGGAATCAATCACACAAGCAACATCAGCGGTGTTTAGTACTTTTTGCAACTCCCTTACAATTTGAATGGTCAAACGCTCTTGAACTTGAGGTCTTTTGGCGTAATAATCCACAATGCGATTCATTTTAGAAAGTCCCACAACGGTGCCATTGGAAATATAACCAACATGAGCCCTTCCAACAATTGGTAAAAGGTGGTGTTCGCAAGTGGAATAAATAGTGATATTTTTTTCTACTAACATCTCCCCGTATTTATATTTATTTTCAAAAGTTGATGCTTTTGGTTTATTTTTTGGATTAAGTCCACTAAATATCTCATTTACAAACATTTTTGCAACTCTGTTGGGTGTACCTCTTAGGCTGTCATCGGATAAATCCAACCCAAGGGTTTCCATAATGTGTAAGACATCATCGCGAATAATTTCGATTTTTTCATCTTCACTTAACAAAAAGGCATCATCCCGAATTGGTGTTTGAGAATTCGTGCTGATATGGTTGTTACCAACGTGATCAAAACTTTCAAGCTCTTTTTTGGAAAAATTTACTTTCATGGTTTTAGTATATATAAATTTAAACAGAAACTAAATACAAAGATAGTTATTTTCATTATTTGATGGTTTTGAATTTAACTTTATTAACATATTAACAGATTTTTATAAGCTAATATTAAAAAAATGCCTAATTTTATATTTCAGTTATCTTATAACTGTCTCAAAGTAAACCAATAAAAAATAGGAAAATAGACCTTCAATTCCCCTTTTGTTTGGAAAATCAAATTCCTAAACATATTTAACTTTTATGAAAACTTTATTTTTAAATATTGTTTTATGTGCTATCATTTGCTCAATTTCATATGGTCAAAATCCTACGCATAAAAATCAATCTCCACAGCCCATACATTTTAATTCAAACACTACCTCAAATTTTACAGACACTGAATTTGCTAAACTTGAAGAGGTTTATGGCTCTGCTTTAAAAACTGAAATTTTAAACCGACCCTCTCGAGTTCTAGCCGTAAAAGAAATTTTAAGAAACAGAGTTGTTATTAAGGCTTTTTCGAGCCCTGAAAACCGAAAAGCTTATCCAATGCTTTCACAAGTTCCTATGTTTAAAACCTTTGTACCAGACATAAGAAGAGATGCTTTTTTTGATCCCTTATCTTTTAATCCACTTAAATACAACTTTAAGTTTCACAGCCCCAAGGCACAAGGATTTAGAGTGGGAAACACCAAATACTGTATCTTAATTAAACCACAACATTACAACAATTGAATATGAAAAAAATTATTCTTTTAATAGTTGTTACAATATTTTTTGGGCTTAATGTTCTAGCCCAAGAAGATAAATGTGGTATGGAAGTCCACATGGCTGAAAAGATGAAAGACCCTGATTTTGCTCGACAATGGGAAATTAATCAAGCTAAGTTTAAAAAAGCTGTAGCACAAAGCCTAAGTTTTGACCAAAGACAAAATATGATGGATGAACATATAGTCATACCTGTAGCTGTTCACTTTCCAACCGGATTAGAGTCTGACAGAGCCTGTTTAGAAGCTTTAGCACAATCCCAAATTGATGTTGTAAATCAAGATTTCACAGCCACCAATGCCGATGCTAATTTGTGGGGACCTGCCAGTGGTTTTTATCCTGGTGTTGTACATGGTGCTGCAAATATCCAGTTTTGTATTGCAACGATCGACCACCCTGCTGGTACTGATGATGATTTAGTTGAAGGTGGGCCTGCAGTCACCATTGGTTATGATTTTGGCCCAGGAGATGACACTGATCCCGCTTGGGCAGGATATTTAAACTTTTTGGTCTTGGAAGATTTTCCGCCTGGATTTGGATCAAGTGTTGTAGGATATTCACCACTTGGAGGGAATATTAATCAAGGTGCTGCTCTTGTGCTTCGTACTTACGCTTTTGGTACCGGTGCAGGCTGTGCGGATTCTGATATTGAGCCTGGTAATGGTACCAGTTTGGGTAGAACAACAACTCACGAGCTTGGCCACTATTTTAACCTTCAACATACATTTGATGGTGACTCTTGTAATGCTGATGATGGCATTGAAGACACCCCAAATATTGATGGTGAGAATTATGGCTGTCCAAATCCTGGCTCTGTCCCCGGCTGTGAACCTGGTGAGTTTGCTCTTACGATGAGTTATATGGATTATACAAATGATGCTTGTATGTACATGTTTTCTCAAGGTCAAATTGATGTTGCAGAAAATTACATAGGAGATGTTCTTGTAAGTCAATTTAAGCCCAATGTTACCCCCGTTTGTGTTGAAATTCCTGAATATATTATTACCAATGGCACAGTTACAGCCTGTAATGGATTATTTTATGACTCTGGAGGTCCCGAAATCGGACCCGACCCAGGTAATTACGGAAACAATGAAATTTTTACCTACACCATTTGTCCAGAAACTCCGGGACAAGCCATTAGATTATCTTTTACTCAATTTGAAACTCAGGAAAACGTAGATATCATAACCATCTACAATGCTGACGACGCTACTGACCCTGCAACCATTCTTGGAGAGTGGTCTGGAACTGATTCTCCTGGAACAATCAATACGACTTTAACTAATACATCCGGGTGCCTGACTGTTGTATTTACAAGTAATGCTGATGCGACTTATCCTGGTTGGCGAGCAAATATTCAATGTGTATCCCCTCCCGCAGAATGCCAAGAGATTATTGCTCAGTTAGATTCTATTTCTCCATCACCAAATGCTGAGGGTGTAATTCAAGTATGCCAAGGAGAGGAAATCACACTGGTTGGAAGCGGCCTTTTTTCTGAGCCTGGTGGAGGTACAGGAGCCGCCTATGAATGGGAGATTGGAGATGGAACTACCATTAACAGTCAAACGGCAACTTTTTCTTTTGATGAACCTGGTCTTTACATCGCTAATCTAAATATATGGGATATCAATACAAGTGTTTTTCCTGAAGGCTGTAAGAATGACAACAGAATAAATCAATATATCAATGTCAGTACTAACCCTAGTTTTGGTACGACCGATGACACTGTAAACCCGATTTGTTTCGGAGACACTTCAACAGTAACTGCTTTGGTTACACCAACGCCATACATAAACGAGTGTACTCCTCCAGAGAGTAATGTTAGATTTTTACCAGACGGTACTGGTTTGTCATATGAATCCAGTATTGTTGTAAATTGCTTTGAGCCTGATGAAGTTCTTGAAGATATCAATCAAATATCTCAGATTTGTTTAGTTATTGAGCATTCTTATTTAGGAGACCTTGACATCGAAATTATAGCACCTTCAGGTCAGACGGTGTTACTACAGGGTCAAGCTGGAGGATCTGCAAATCTTGGAATTCCATGGGCTACAGGTCCTATTGATGGAGATTCAGACAACACTACTCAAGGAGTGGGTTCACAATATTGTTTTGTTGCAGATGATACTTTTCCATCTTTAGAAGATGTAATAGATATTGATGATTTTCCAGATGGTGATACAGGTAACACATATCAAGATATATACGTTCCAGAGGGTACCTATTCGTCTGATGAGCCTCTAGATGCACTAGTGGGTACTTTTCTAAATGGAAATTGGTCCATACGAATTACTGATTACTTATCACAAGATAACGGATATATTTTTTCATGGAGTTTAGATTTTAATTATGAAAATCTCTCAACTGTAGGGTCTTTTACTCCAGAAATAGTTTCTGGTGCTTGGACAGATGATGATCCAACTATCACAGATATTAATGGAGATACTATCACCATAGAACCAGATGGTGAGGGCCAGTTTTGTTATAATTATACAGCTTTAGATAATTTCGGCTGTGAATATTCTGGTGAAATTTGTGTGGATGTATTGCCTGAACTCGTTCGAGATACTCCAAATGATCTATTTGTTTGTGATCCTGTAACCTCGGCAGCAAGCTTTAATTTATTTCAAAATGAAGCGGTGGTTTTAGCACCAAATCCAAACCCTGGAGATTTTGTAGTTACTTTTCACAATTCACAAGCAGATGCTGAAAATGATGAGAATGAGATTGTAAATTTAAATACATATACAGGTGTTGATCAAGAACTGATTTATGTTCGTTTTGAATATCAAGACTCAAATTGTTTTGAGATTAATACATTTCAATTAAACGTCCTCGATGCTCCAGATATTTTTCCAACAACAGATTTACTGTTGTGTGATGATGAGACTAACGATGGTGTTGAAGCTTTTGATCTTGAACAGCGAACCTTAGATATTTTGGGTGACCAATTAACCTCTCAATACTCTGTAACCTATTACTTAAATGATGAGGATGCTGATTTGGGGATTAATATTATTTCTAGCCCATATACCAATACAACCAATCCAGAACCTATTTATGTTCGCGTTGAAACAATTGGAGGTTCTGGCTGTTATGTATCAAGTAGAGATCCTGTTTTTAATTTGGTTGTAACCAATCAGGCCGTAGCTACAACCCCTAACGATCTTGTGGAATGTGATACAACAAATTCGGGTATTTTAGAAGCCAGTTTTGATCTTGAGTCCCAAACCCCTATCATC
>MDSV01005093.1_pt1 | contig 14210 bp, 17 predicted proteins | sample 810851 | NCBI WGS metagenome assembly MDSV01 (sample SAMN05326640, study PRJNA326480) | marine metagenome | isolation source: seawater | place: Atlantic Ocean: North East | collected 2012 | reverse complement strand
GACATATTAGAAAGAATTTTTTTCATTCTTTCTTCTGGGAGATTTTGAAGAATATCAACTATTTCATCTAATTCTAATTCCTTGACTGCCTCAATAAGCTCTTCATTGGATAATTTTGAAACGAGGTCTTGCTGGATCTCTTCACCTAACTCAAATAAAACATCTCCTTCCTCATCTGTTTTTAATAATGAAAACAAGAGGTCTCTTTGTTTAGGAGGCGAAGACTCAAGCGCATGAGCAATTTCTGATGGAGACATTTTGTTTAGAAGTATTCTTATTTGATTTAATGTTAAATCTGATGACTCATCTAATATGATTTTTAGGTTATTTTTACCATCAGCATTTTTCATTTTTTAATTTTAACCTGAAAAAAAATTATCTATATCGAGAGGAAGGTATATTATTTTTATTTCTATATTTAGAAATAGTTCTTCTTGCTAAATTGAACCCCTTTTTGTTAAGTTCTATAGCTATCTTTCTATCGCTTTTGGGTTTTTTTTCAGAACTTATAATATCTTTTATTAATTTCATTAGTTGCAAAGATGAAATTTGTCTTGTTTTAGAGACTGATGATATTAATAATGCTTTAAGAGGCATCATGCCTTTTGGGGTATCTATATATTTTTGTCTTAATATTCTTGAAATAGTTGATGCATGAAAACCTAGTTCATCTGCAATTTCTTTATTACTTAATGTATTTATTTTTAAAGGATTATCTCCAAAAAAATCAATTTGTTTTGAGCATATAAACTCTCCTACTTTTTGTACTGTGTCATTTCTTTTTTTTACTGAAGATAAAAGCCATTTAGCTTCATTAATTTTTTCCATAAGCTCTTCATTTTTTTTAATCTTTAATTCTTTTTTAACATTATTTACAAGCTCGTCATCTATTTTAATTATTGGAAAACTTTCTTCTATAAAATCAATCTTCATAGAGCTATCTTTGATAATAATTTTTAAGTCTGCAGAAATAAATTCAGTTTTTTTAAAATTAAGTCCTGGACTTAAATCACAGTTTTTTATCTCATCAAGAGCTTCCATAAAAATTTTTTCTGAATACCCCTCTGTTATTAAATTTTTTCTTATCTCTTTAATATTGTCCATTTTTTTATTTGAAAGAATTTTATTTATTAAAAACTTTTTTTCTTTTGAAAGTTTGCTGTTATTAATTTGTATCTTGATACATTCTTTATGATCTCTAAAACCTACTCCAGAAGGTTCAAGTTTATGAATTATATTTATGAGGCTATTTTCAATTTCATCATTTTGATATAAGAAATTAGAAATTTCTTCTATTTCATCAATTTCTATTACTAGCTGACCAGATTCATCAATACAATCAATTATTAATTTTGAAATGTTTATCTCTCTTTTGTTGATTTTAAGATCATCTAATTGTTTTATAAGACTTTCTCTTAGGGTTAATTTAGACTCCATATCAAAATCAAAATCTTGATCATAGAATTCAGAGCTATCTAAGCTATTATCCTTTTTTTCAAGGAATGGATTTTCAAGCACATGTTTTTCTATTTTTTGTATTAATTCGAATCTGGATAATTGAAGTAAATCAATGGACTTTTTTAAAGAAGGAGTAAGCGATATATTTTGTTTTTGATTTAGGTTTTTAGAAAGAACAATTGCCATAATGTCTAGTTATACATATTACCAAGATAAACTTTTTTTACTAATTGATTATTAATCAACTCTTCTTTGACACCCTTGGCTAATATTTGACCATTACTGATAATTGCAGCTTTGTTACATATCTCTAAAGTCTCTCTTACATTATGATCTGTAATTAGTACCGCGATATTCTTATTTGATAGCTCCTTGAGAACATTTTTTATATCATCAATTGCAATAGGATCAATACCTGCAAAAGGCTCATCCAAGAGAATTATTTTAGGTTTGTCTGCTAAAGTTCTTGCTATTTCAACTTTTCTTCTTTGACCACCAGATAATTGTCTGCCTTTTAAATCGCATATTTCTGATAAATTAAATTCCTCTATAGATTTATCAATAAATTTTTTTATATCCTTTTGATTATCAAAAGATAGTTCTGCTAGTCCCAATAAATTTTCATAAACAGAAAGATTTTGAAAAATTGAAGACTCTTGCGGAAGGTATTTTATTCCTAGTTGAGACCTTTTATGCATTGGTAACTTAGAAATATCTTCGTTTAGAAAATTAATCTCACCACTTTCACAGTTTATCAGGCCGGCAATTATATAGAAGGTTGTTGTTTTACCAGCTCCATTTGGACCAAGAAGACCATATATTTCTCCAGCATTAACCTTAATATTTATTTCATCCAATATTATTTTGTCTTTTATTGATTTTGATATTTTTTTTACCTCTAACATAATTAGTTACTCTGAAGAAATTTTTCCAGTTCTTGGATTAAAAATTATTATATTAGAAGAAATTGAAATATTGTTATATTTCATTATTGCATCACCAATTAGATGAACTTTTTCATCATTATAGAAGACGATTTCTTCAGCTTTTCCATCAAAAGTATTACCTTTTTTATTTGAGTTTATTTTTGATGGTTTTCCTGAAATTGATATGACTTCGCTGATATCATTATAGATGGCTTTTTCAGCTCTAATATTTACAAAATTAGAACTAATTTCTACATTATGTAAAAAATTTATTTGATTTTCGTTTTCTATGAATTCTACAATATCTGAATTTATTCTAATATCATTATTTAAGCTTGAAAATAGTTCAAGTGAGTTAATTAATATTATTAATATGAAGGCATAAATTTTTTTCAATTAAAGTATCCTTGCTTCAATTAAATCATGCATTGAAATGACACCTACATATTTATCTTTGCTCATAACCACTAAAGTAAATATTTTATTATTCTCCATAATTTGTGCTGCATTTACTGCTAAAGAATCTGGAGAAATTGTTTTAAATTTTTTGGTCATAACTTGATTAATTTTTGTATTATGAATATCAATTTTTTTATTAATACATCTTCTTAAATCACCATCTGTAAATATTCCAACCACCTTGGTCTTATTGGTAACAAGAGTAATACCAAGATTTTTTTTAGTAATTTCTAACAAAGCTTTATCAAGAACAGTATCTGAACTCACTTTTGGTAGTGAACTTCCTTTATGCATTAAATCCTCAACTCTGGTAATTAATTTTTTTCCTAACTTTCCTGCTGGATGTGAGTGAGCAAAATCGTTTTTTGTAAAACCTTTTGCTTCTAAAAGAGCAATAGCAAGCGCATCACCAAAAGCTAAAACATTAGTTGTTGAAGTTGTTGGAGCTAAGTTTAATGGACATGCTTCTTTTTTTGAAACAAGTTGTATTCTTATATCTGCAGATTTTGCAATTTTAGATTTATTATCGCTTGAAATTGAAACTATTTTTTTAGCATGTCTTTTTAAAGAAACAAGAATGTTTATTATTTCATCAGTTTCACCCGAGTTAGATATTAACAAAATGATATCCTTTTTATTAATTAGACCCATATCCCCATGAGCAGCTTCTGTAGGATGAATAAAAATTGATGGTGTTCCGGTGCTTGAGAGTGTAGCAGAAATTTTTTGTGCAATATGACCAGATTTTCCAACCCCCATTATTATAAGCTTACCTTTAGATGAGATAATTGAGTTACAGAGCTCTTCAAAAGACTTATCAAGTTGATTTGTTAAATCTTTAATTGATTCTGACTCAATCTTAAGAGTTCTTTTGGCTGATGCTATATAGTTAAATTTTTTCATAAAATTTTTTGAAAATTTATGTTTACTCAAATGCTATAATAGACCAATGTTGCATTTACATAAAAACTATTTCTTTATTTTTTCACTTATTTTTTTTTCTATTTTTATAAAATCAGAGCAAGATCCTTATTTATTTATTGATAAAAATGCTCAAAAAATGGTTGAAGTTCTTATTATAAACTCAGATCTCTTTGAATCTAATAGGTCAGAGTATGAATATAAGATTAAAGAAATATTTGAGCCAATGATAGATTTTAGAAGAGTTGCTGCAAGTGTTATGGGCAAGAAATATTACTTATTAGCTAATAAAGATCAAAGATCTAAGTTTTCATTAATTTTCAAGGACTCACTATTGGATACTTATGCAGAAACTTTAGCTCAATGGGGTGATTCAACTATCACTACTAAATTTCCGCAATCCAAATTAGGTTTAGATATAAAAAATGTGGAAGTAAAGCAAACCCTAGATACTGGTAATAGCAAATACCCAATTTCATACAAATTAAGGAAAAATGATGAAGAATGGAAGATTGTAAATATCATTATAAATGGAGTGAATTTAGGTTTAACCTTTAGAAATCAGTTTCAAGCATTAGCTATCTCGCATAATGATGATATTGATCTAACTATAGAAAATTGGGTTTCTGATGCAGGTGATGCAGGTATTTCGTAGATGCAGGACCATATTCAAAAAGTAATTTTAGAGAATATACCAGATGCTGTTTGTTTATTTGAGGGAGACTCATGCAACTTAAGATTGATTGTCATTTCAAGTAAATTTAAGGATATGTCTTTAATTAATCAACACAAAACAATCATGAAGCTTCTTGAGAGTAAATTTCAATCTGGTGATTTACATGCTCTTAGTTTGGAAACAAGAATAACTTAAATATGGAAAAGTTATTAATAAAGGGCGGCAATTCTCTAAAGGGTAAAATTGTCTGCTCTGGTGCAAAAAATGCAGCGTTGCCCATGATAGCTTCAACAATTTTATGTGATGAAAAAGTGACTCTTAGAAATTTACCTTATCTTCAAGACATTACAACTATGTTTGAGCTATTGGGCTCAATGGGCTCAGAAATTTTACTAGATGAAAAAATGGATTTTACAATTTCTTCAGCTAATTTAGTAGATATAGAGGCTAGATATGAGTTAGTAAAAACTATGAGAGCATCTATATTAGTTTTAGGCCCATTATTAACAAAATATGGTAAAGCAAGAATTGCTTTACCTGGTGGTTGTGCAATAGGTACTAGACCAGTTAATTTTCATTTAGATGCATTAAAAAAAATGGGAGCTAAAATAAAATTAAAAAATGGTTATATCGAGGCATCTTCTAAAAAATTAACAGGAGCTGAAATAAGATTTGATGGTGTTACAGTGACCGGAACTGAAAATTTAATGATGGCAGCAACTCTTGCAAATGGCATTACAAAACTTACAAATGTTGCAAGAGAACCAGAAATCATTGATCTTGCAAATATGCTTAACTCTATGGGAGCTAAAATTAAAGGTGCCGGTTCTGATGAAATTATTATAACTGGAGTGAGTGAATTAAAAGGAACAACATATGATATTCCTGCAGATAGAATAGAAGCTGGGACATATCTTGCTGCTGCAGCAGTTACAAAAGGAGAAATCACAGTTGATGGAATAAATCCAGAAAGGTTAATGAAAGTTATAAATAAATTAAAAAATACTGGAGCTAAGTTAAGTTATGATGCAAATTCAATTTCAATCTCAATGACAAAAGATATTCCTGAGCCGGTTGATATTACTACAGCTCCTTTTCCAGAATTTCCAACTGATATGCAAGCACAATTCTCAGTGATTAATGCAATTTCTAATGGAACATCTAATATTTATGAAACTGTTTTTGAAAATAGATTTATGCATATTTTAGAACTCAATAGAATGGGATGTGATATTGAGGTAAAAGGTAATCATGCAAAAATAAACGGCGTTCAAAATATTTATGGAGCAGAGGTAATGGCTACAGACTTAAGAGCATCAGCAAGTTTAATTCTTGCAGGTTTATGTGCACAAGGTGAAACAGTTGTTGATAGAATTTATCATATTGATAGAGGATATGAGCGTATCGAGGAAAAATTAAATTATCTTGGTGCTGATATTGTTAGACTTCCAAGTTAAACTAACTTTATTCAGGACTAAATTCAAAAGTTACAAATTTATTGGATGTAGTTAAGAATTCTAATTTAAGATTTTCACCTAAAGTTGCAAACCTCAAAGATTGAATTAAATTTTTCCAATTTCCATTTCCATCGTTAATACTAATTATTATGTCATTTACTTTAATGCCTTTGTCATATAATGGCCCAAAATCATCCATTTCAATTATTTTTAGACCACTAATAAGCTTGTTATTATTATTTAGTTTTACTTTGGCAACTCTAAAGTTTCCTATCCAAAGAGTTTTCACTTCCCCAAATCTAATTAACTGAGTAGCAATTTGAACTACTAGATTTGATGGAATGGCAAATCCAATTCCTTGATATCCGCCTGTTCTAGAAAAAATTTTTGAATTAATGCCAATTAAATTTCCATTTTCATTTATTAAGGCACCTCCAGAATTACCTGGATTTATTGCTGCATCAGTTTGAATTAATTGTAAGTAGGGATTTCCATAATCCCTCCCAGTTGCACTTATAATGCCATTTGATACTGATATACCAATTCCATAGGGGTTTCCAATTGCTAAAACTCTATCTCCAATTCTAAGACTTCCTGAATCGGCAATGTCAATAGGACTTAATTTTTCATTAGTATTTACTTTTAACACTGCTATATCAGCATTTTTATCTATGCCTATTACGGCAGCGGGATAATTATTACCATTACTAAGTTTTACATTTATGTTTTTACCAGAAATAATGTGAAAATTTGTAACTATATAACCATCTTCAGAAAAAATTACTCCAGATCCAATCCCATTTTGGTTTGCTGAGTAGGATAGATTATTTGAAGAAGAAATCGTTACAACAGACGTTATTGACTTTTCTGACGCTGATACTAATTTGTTTTTACCATTAGATATAAAGTACCATGTTCCTGCAAAAGTTAATAATATTACTAGTATGTAACTAAGCCCATATTTTTGAAGAAATTTCATAATGTTAAGTATCCAAAATATCATTGATGACCTAAAAAACCAAGGAGTAACCCTGGATTTAAATCAAATTGATTTATTACAAAAGTTAAGCAAACTCCATAATAGAAAAAAAAGTATATTTAATAATAAAAATAATAATCAAGGGATATATGTATGGGGCGACGTTGGCAGGGGCAAGACTATGATCATTCAGTCTTTTTTAAGAACTATTCAAAAGAAAGACTTTACTTTATTTCATTACATAGATTTTATTAATTTTATTCATAATGAATTAAATAATTATTCTGGTTTTAAAAATCCTTTGAAGAAAATCTCTAAAAAAATAAGCAAAGAAAATAAATTAATATTTATTGATGAATTTCAAGTTGAGGATGTTGCTGATGCTATGATAATAGGCGACCTATTGATTAGTTTTATGGAGCTAGGAACAAGAATTATTCTTACTTCAAATGCTCATCCAGATGATCTTTATAAGAATGGATTACAAAGACAAAAATTTTTGAAGTCTATAAATATTTTAAAAGATAAAATAGAAATTTATAAGCTTGAAGGAAATATTGATTATAGATCAAGGAATATTATTGAGCTAAACAAAAAAAACATAAAAGATACATTTTCTGATAAAAAAATCTCTGAACTAATTAAACAAAATTTTAGTATAGATGAAATTCCTAGTGATACTTTGGTCATTAATAAAAGAAAATTTAAATGTAAAATCGTATTAAATAATCTTTTATGGATTGAATTTAGTAGTTTTTTTAAAGAGGCAACTGGAGCACAAGATTATAAATTTATTTGTGATAAATTTGATTGGATTTTCATTAGTAGTTTTAGTTCTAATGACGATCATTCTATTGATGTTATTAGGAGATTTATATCATTTATAGATATAGCTTATAAAGAAAAAACAAAAGTTAAATTTTTCTTTAATGATTTAAATATCTCAAGTATATACTCTGGAAGACTTTTAGATTTACTATGGAAAAGGTGTGCAAGCAGACTAGTTGAGATGCAAAATTATGATTATCTAGATAATGATTAAATTAAATTTATAGAGATAAATATTGCTATATTTCCTAGTAAACATTAATATTCTCTTCTCAAATTAAATGATTATGAAAACTTACTCGTTAAAAAAAGAAGAAGTTGAAAGAAGCTGGTTTTTGCTTGATGCAAAAGATAAGGTTCTTGGAAGGATTGCTACGAAAATTGCTGATAGGATTAGAGGCAAGGATAAACCTACTTTCACACCTCATGTTGATGGCGGTGATTATGTAGTTGTTATAAATGCAGAAAAGATAAAAGTAACTGGATCAAAATTTACAGATAAAAAATATTATAGTCATTCTTTGTATCCGGGAGGACTTAAGACAAGAACGTTTAAAGAGCTTAATAAAACTAACCCGGAAAAAATTATTCAAGAAGCTGTAAAAGGAATGCTACCAAAAAATAAATTAGGCAAGTCAATGATAAAGAAATTAAAAGTTTTTAAAGGTTCAGAGCATGATCATGAATCTCAGAAACCAATTGAATGGAATCCAAGTTCATGAGTAAGGAAATTCATTATGCAACTGGCAGAAGAAAAACTTCTTCAGCAAGAGTATATCTTAAGAAAGGAAAAGGAAGTATTTCAATAAATAATAGAAAGCTGGATGAATACTTTGGAAGAAAGGTAGCACAAATGCTAGTAATACAGCCTTTAGAGCTTGTAGATCTAGTTGAAAAATTTGACATTGATATTAAAGTTAAAGGTGGTGGCAATTTTGGTCAGGCTGGTGCAATTAGACATGGTATTTCAAGAGCATTAACAATATATGATGAAGAGTTAAGACCTCAACTTAAAAAGGCTGGACTATTAACAAGAGACCCTAGAAAGGTTGAAAGGAAAAAACCTGGATTAGTCAAGGCAAGAAAAAGTAAACAATTTTCAAAGAGATAAATTTTATATTTTCTTTAATTTATCTCAATTATAAGCAGATTTTGTAATATCAATTTATGATATAATTCTGCTGTTATTTTTAGTAGCGCACACCCTAAATGCAAGAAAAAAGTAAAACAAGAAGAAAGGTTTTAATTGGCTTAACAAGTGCTGTCGGTTTATCAGGATTACCTTTTGCTGCGACACCATTTATAGCAGCTTGGAATCCAAGCGCAAAAGCTAGAGCTGCTGGAGCACCAGTTAAATTAGATGTATCAAAGATGCAAATTGGCCAACAAATACAAGTTGCGTGGAGAAAACAACCAGTTTTTATTGTAAGACATACAAAAGAAAGTTTAGCTAATTTAGATCTTGGAATACCTAAGTTAGCTGATCCAAATTCAGATCAGATAGAGGAGCTCTATAAAGGACTTAATGCTTCTAGATCTAAAAGCCCTGAATATTCTGTTTTTTCTGGTGTATGCACCCATTTAGGTTGCGCTCCAAAATATTTTCCTGAAGTTGAGTCAAAGCCTTGGGATGCTACTTGGAATGGCGGGTTTTTTTGTCCATGTCATGGATCAATGTTTGATATAGTTGGAAGGGTTTTCAAAGGTATGCCTGCACCAACAAATTTAATAGTGCCGCCACATATGTTTGAAGGAAGTATATTAACTATTGGAGAGGATAAGGAGTTATAGAAATGACTGAAATGGCTACTAGACTATTTTCTTGGGTAAATAAAAGACTACCAATTGTAAATACATTTGAAAGACACTTGTCAAAACACCCCGTTCCATCAAAAGTTAATTTCTGGTATTTATTCGGCGCACTGGCCGCTGTAACGTTAATTATTCAGATAGTAACAGGAATTTGGTTAATAATGCCTTATTCAAATACTGAAGAAGAGGCCTTTTCTTCTATAGAGTACATCATGAGAGATGTAGACTATGGATGGGTTATTAGATATATGCATACAACAGGAGCATCATTATTTTTTGCTGTTGTATATTTACATATGTTTCGGGGGTTGTTGTATGGCTCTTATCAAAAACCAAAAGAATTGGTTTGGATTTTTGGATGCACCATATATCTAGCAATGATGGCTGAAGGATTTTTAGGTTATGTATTACCTTATGGTCAAATGTCTTATTGGGGAGCGCAAGTAATTATTTCTCTATTCGGGTCTATTCCTTATATTGGGGAATCTTTAGAATTATGGGTGAGGGGTGATTATTATATTTCTGGGATAACTGTTTCAAGATTTTTTGCATTACATGTTGTAGCACTTCCATTAGTTTTGATAGCTTTGGTATTTCTTCATCTAGTTGCTTTACATGAAGTAGGAGCTGGTAATCCAGAAGGAGTAGATATTGAAAAATATCTTGACGATGATGGCATACCGCTTGATAGTGTTCCATTTTTTCCATATAAGGTTCTTAATGCTTTAGTTGCAATAGGCGTTTTTATGACAGTTTTTTCAATCATTATGTTCTTTTTTCCAGAAGGTGGCGGTTATTTTATTGAAATGGCAAACTTTGAAAAGGCTAATCCTCTAGTTACACCAGATCATATTGCACCAGTTTGGTATTATGCACCTTTTTATACAATGCTTAGGGCTATACCTGATCCCTTTGGTGGTTTAATAGTTATGGCGTCTGCTGTAGCAATATTCTTTATTGTACCGTGGTTAGATAGAAGTAAAGTTGCATCAATAAGATACAAAGGAATATATAGCAAAATTGCAATAACTTTATTTGGAGTAAGTTTTGTAACATTAGGATATTTAGGGACAGTAGGAGTTACAGAAATTAGAAAAACAATGAGTGTTGTCTGCACCATCATATACTTTGCATATTTTTTGCTTATGCCAATATATTCAAAATATGAAACTACTAAAGAAGTTCCTGATAGATTATGATCAAAAACATATTAGGTATAAATATTTTTCTAAATGCTATTTTTTTGATACTTTTCTTATTTTTTTCAAGCAATATTTATACAGCAGAGGGTGGCCCATGCAAAGATTATGGTGAATGCGATGTTTTTAAATACTCTCTTAATGATATTGAGTCACTTCAAAGAGGTGCTTCTACATATATAAATTATTGTTATGGATGTCATTCGCTTCAATACTCTAGATGGGGAAGAATAGCAGAGGATCTTCAAATACCTGAAGATATATTTTTTAAAAATTTAGTTTTTGATAAATCAATCAAGCCTGGTGATTTAATGATAGGTGCAATGCCGGAGGATTCAGTTAATTGGTTTGGAGTTACACCTCCAGATTTAACATTAGTGTCAAGATATAAAGGAGATGATTGGATTTATTCATACTTAAGAGCATACTATGAAGATTCTTCAAAACAATATGGAGTAAATAATTTGGTTTATCCAGGAACTGCAATGCCAAATGTTCTTTTATCACTTCAAGGTAATCAAAAACTTGTTTGTAAAGATATGCCAGTAATTGCTGATAATGGTGGAGAGAAAAGGAACGAATTAGGAGAGGCGGTAACAAAAGAAAAATGTGGTTTTCTTGAGGTAGAAGAAGGCACTGGTAAATTATCAAAACAGGAGTTTGATAATTTAATTTATGATTTAACAAATTTTTTAGTTTATGTTGGAGAGCCTAGTAAAGCCACTAGGGAGAGGATAGGATGGTATGTAATTTTTTATTTTTTAATTTTTACTGCTTTATCGGCTTTACTATATAGAGAGTATCATAAAGACTATAATAAATAATTGGGGAAAAATATGATTTTATATTCAGATAGAGATGACCACTATAGCCAAAGAGTTAGAATTGTATTATCAGAAAAAGATATATCAGCTGAGATTAATGAATCTAAAGCTGAAGATACTCCTGATGATATTATTTCAATTAGTCCATATCAGAAGTTGCCTATACTTGTAGATCGGGACCTCGCAATTCATGATCCTTCAGTTATGATGGAGTATTTAGATGAAAGATTTCCTCATCCTCCTTTATTACCTGTATATCCAGTAGCGAGAGCTAATAGCAGAACTCTTATGCTTAGAATAGATAGAGAATGGTGTCCTTTGGTGGATATTTTAATTGAAAAAAGTAAGCCTGAGAAAGAGTTGATGAAGTTAAGAGAAGAACTGCTTCATGAAATATCTTCTATAGCTCCAACTTTTAAAGAGTATAAATATTTTATGAGTGATGAATTTACATTAGTAGATTGCTGCTTTGCTCCTATTTTATGGAGATTACCCTCAATGGGAATAAAACTACCTGTTAATAGACATCTTAAGCCTTTAATTGATTATCAAAAATCTATTTTTGAAAGACCTGGTTTCCTTGACAGCTTATCTTCCTTAGAAAGAGATCTTAAGCCTGAAGAATAAGATTATTTAAATTAATTTCCCAAATAGGAAGACTGCGGTCAATACAACTATTTTTTTGAAATTTTGTATAACCTGACTTTAGTAAAATATTTCTCCTATAAAGATTATTTTGATTATTTTTTTCAATTGTTAAAAAATCTTTAATCATTAGTATCTCAAATTCATTCTTAATATTCGTTATCTTCTTTTTATCTATAATATCTTTAAAAATTTCAAACGATAAAGGGATTAAAGTCCCTTCAAAGTCAGCAAGTTTTTTAATATCAGTTGCTTCATGAAATAGTTCACTTGTAGAATAAAAGTCTATACCTAAAGCATAGTTTTTAAATATTGGTAGTATAGTTTTGCCAAAATCATAGTCTGTTAAGAAATAAATTTTTGAAATATCTTCTCTTACTCTAGGGGTATGTTGAATTTCAATATTTTTATCAAGATTTGAAATCTTTGAGTATCTTTCGATGCTAAGGTCTATACCAAGAATTTCTTTAATATCATTTTCAAAACTTTTTTCATCAATAAGTTGGTATAGCTCTTCTGGGTATTTATTTTTTAATGATGAGACCGAATCTTTATAATTATTAGAATATATTACTAGTATTTTTTTCTTTTCATATCTTTCTTTTTTAAAGACCACCAACTCTATAGTTTCTCTTTGTTCATCAACAAAGCTTTTACAAAAATATTTCATATTAGAATTTAAAACATCATCTTTTAGAATATAAGAATTATTAGCATTAAAATTGATAGAAAATTCTATATTTTCTTCTAATAAAGACTCGATAATAATCTCTTTATTTTTATTTGATGTTTGAAGATCAAAATTAAGTTTAATGTTTAATTTTTTTTGATTTTGGATTGGGATATTTGAACAAGAAACCACAAACATTATCAAACAAGACAAGATTAATGGTAAGCTGGATTTTATATATTTATTGCACATACATAAATGATAAATTTTATTTCAACTCCAATTGGTAATTTAAATGATATATCACTTAGGGCAATAGATGTTATTAGAAAATCAGATTTTTTATATGCTGAAGATACAAGGAACGTCAAAAAACTTTTAAAATCAATTAATTGCGAAATAAAATGTAAAAGTTTTCATGAACATAATGAAGATAAGATTTCTTTAGAGATTATTCAAGATGTTAAGAACAATAAAATAGTTTCAATAGTTTCTGATGCAGGAACTCCTGCTATTTCAGATCCTGGATATAAGTTGATTAGAAGATGTATTGATAAAGGCATTAGATATACTTTAATACCTGGACCATCTTCTGTGATTAGTGGCTTAGTAATGTCCGGACTACCTACTGACCAATTTTCTTTTTATGGTTTTATTCCTAAAAAAATTAATGATCAAGCAAAATGTTTTGAAAATCTAAAATATGAACAAAGGACTGCAATCTTTTTTGAATCACCAAAACGACTTGAAAAGACAATATTAAACTTAATAAAATTTTTAAGTCCGGATAGGAAAATATCTATATGTAAAGAAATGACTAAATTACATGAAGAAATAATAAGTGATAAATTGTCAAATATCTTAAATAAAATTGAAAAAAATAATTTTTGTATTAAAGGAGAAATAGTTATTGTTATTGAGGGTATTAAAAATAAAAAGAATAATTTAAAAATTGATAATCATATAAAGAAAGAATTTTTAAAAAGATTATCAGTTTCAGATTCAGCAAAGCTTATTTCACTTATAACAAAACAAAACAAAAGGGACGTATATAAATTTCTTATTGATAGCTAAAAGCCATTATAATGTGTTTGAGTTGGTTGGATGATCGCTGATTTGAAAGAGGAAAGCCCCAAAAGTTTTCACCACTATAATTAGAGGAAAGTCCGGACTTCATGGAGCAGGGCGCCAGGTAACTCCTGGGAAGCGTGAGCTTACGGAAAGTGCAACAGAAAATATACCGCTAATTTATTAGTAAGGGTGAAATGGTAAGGTAAGAGCTTACCGCTTAAGTGGTAACATTTAAGGCATTGTAAACCCCAGCCTGAAGCAAAACCAAATAGAAATCCAATAAAG
>MDSV01021629.1_pt1 | contig 14212 bp, 11 predicted proteins | sample 810851 | NCBI WGS metagenome assembly MDSV01 (sample SAMN05326640, study PRJNA326480) | marine metagenome | isolation source: seawater | place: Atlantic Ocean: North East | collected 2012 | reverse complement strand
CCAAACGTTCTTCCTCGGCCAGACGCTCCTCTTCTGCCAACCTTGCTTCCTCGGCTAAACGTTCTTCCTCGGCCAGTCGCTCCTCTTCTGCCAACCTTGCTTCCTCGATTTTTCTAGCAGCCTCAGCAGCTGCTCTTTTTGCTGCTGCTTCCTCGGCAAGACGGCGGATTCTGTCATTGATTGCATCTGCGTTTTTATTGCGATAGCGAGTAAGAATTGCCTCTCCCATCTTGATGAAATCTTCTTCGGAGATGGCGGATACCAATTCCCGAGTGGCCATCAAAATACGTTCAACGTCTTCAATGACGAATTCACCTTCATGCGCATTGAGTTCATTGCGGAATTGTTGATAAAATTCCCGTTGTTCCGCAGAAATCGCCCCGTCTTGGGTCATAAAATCCTGCAATGCGGTTAGGATTTCGGTCAAGTTGAGTTCTTCAATTTCCACGACTCGCCCTCCCCTACAGGCTGGGCAATCAGTGGGTCGTCATCAAGTTTCTCTCACACTCTGCTAGCCGTGTTTTGGCAACCGTATGGTTAGGGTCGATTGAGAGAACGGCTCGCCATGCTGCTTCCGCTTCATCAACACGGTCGGATTTGTGGAGTAATGCTGCGATATGGAGGCGGGCATCGAGGTGTTGTCCGTCACACCTAACAGCGGCTTCAAAGTCAGACAATGCATTGTCTATTTTCGCCCATTCTAGATAGAGAAGGCCGCGTTGATGCCATGCAGGTGCGTGTTCTGGAGAGTGGCGCAAGGCCTCATTAAGAGGGGCTTCTGCTCGTTCTGGTCGGTCCATACTCATGTAACACGCTGCGAGTTGAGTCAACGCATGTGTATGATGAGGGGCTGATTCCAATACATGACGGAATTGTTTGCTGGCTTGGTCCCATTCGCCCAGCATCATGTGTCCTTCGCCCTTTCGAACACGAGCCAGCCCGAGCATAGGGGCGAGATCCAAGAGAATCTCGGCGTCATCAAGAACACGTCGCCCTTCATCAAGCGCCATGGAAATTGAGCTGCGGTTCAATCGCGCACGGATGTGTGCAGGGTCCTGTTCCAAACATTCGGTGAAATTTTTGTGAGCTAAATCGAGGTGGCCGGTTCGTGCCGCAATGTTTCCCCGAACATAGGCCACGGTTGCACTCGCCCCGTGGACGTCTGCTGCATCAATGTACCCAGCTGCTGCATTTACATCGTTTGTATCCAATGCCAAGAGGGCTGATTCTGACGCAACCGACGCATCGTTTTCATCCATAAGTCTACGAGCACGAGCCAGTGATTCGCCGGCAACCTCAACCTCCCCAAGGAGGCGCTGAGTCCGAGCAAGGCCAAGCCACCCTACTCCCAATTCACGATCGAGTGCAAGGGCTCCATTGAATGACTTCAGTGATGCATCAAGCAGGGATGTATCGGTTTGTCCAGTCCCGTCTCTGTGACGGTCTGCATGAGCAAGGTGCAATCGTCCCTCAACCGCATGGAGAAGTGCGTGGTCAATGCCATCGGGAGTTTGAGAGAGAAGGTTTTGTGCCTCATCAATGCGGTGATTCAACAGGAGTTTTCCTGCAATGCGGGCACGTAATTCCCCGTTCATTGGCTGATTTGTCAATGCTCCCATCAGCGTTTCTTCGGCAGCTACACCTGAACCTTCCAATTCCAATAATTCGGATTTGAGGAAGATGGCGTCACCCCCGCCTGCATTCAATGCAACAGCATGGGTTGCTGCCTTGAGAGCGTCGCGATCATTGCCATTTCCGCCTGCCAACAACCGTGCTTTAAGCGCCCATGCTTCACCGCATTGTCGTTCCAATGTCAAGCAGCGTTCGTTTGCTTCAAGAGCAAGAGTCGGTTCACCATCGGCTTCCAAAAGAAGGGCGTAAGACAGCCAATCCTCATGTCGGCTTGGGTCTTCACCAAGTGCTTGTTCAATGGCTTCAAGTGCTTCTGAACGGGCTCCTGCACGCGCCCTCAACCCCGAAAGTAACGAACGGTCAGCAGCTGTATCCACTCCAAGGGCTTCCAAACGGCGTACTGCACGTTCTGCTTCTTCATCACCCATCGATGCTAAAAGATGGGCATGGGAACGAAGAAGGTTCGGATCATCGGGGGATATTTTCATGCGGGCCTCCAACCAATGTCGTTGCAAAGCCTCATCACCTCGTAGCCGCGCAATGTATTCAAGTCCTTCAACAATACTCGCATGGCCTGGCGATTGATGATATGCCGACCCAAGGGCGCTTTCCGCCCAGACATGATGTTGGATATTGAGTGCACAAAGACCGAGCCTGTGTGCCGTATCTGCGTTCATTCGGAGGTCGGTCATAGTAATTTGATGAGTATCGAGAAGCACGAGGAGTCTTCTTAGCATCGATTGGTGGGTCGGCGTCAATGTAGAGACTCCGACGGATTCAACGGTTTGATGCTGAACAATGCTTTCCAAAGCACGGCATATTTCGGAAAGTTCCATCGCAGGTGTTGATGATGTTTCGTGTCGGCTCAAAAAGGAATGAACCGTTAACGAAGCGTCAATTTCAGGATGAATGGCTCGGAGAGAATCCATTGTATCTTGCATGGTGTTTATTTGATGCTGTGCATCTTCCGCAGAGCGGTTGAGTTGATGGAAATGGGTCGCTTGTGATTCTCTAAGTAAAATCTGCATGTCCAAGAGACGGGTGACGTTTCTGCTGGTATTCAGCATCCAGTACCCAACTGCTCCTGCGACACTTAGAGAAGTTAATCCGATGGCGATGGCGAAAGCGCTCATTGACCCCCACCCGTCCAATGTGCCTTTATGGTCTGCGGCGAAATCTACCCTTGTCAGGGGCATTTACAGGGTGTTTTTGATAACCCGAATTGTACGAATTCAGCATAATTCTCCATTTTTACCCGCTGTCTTTGCTCACATTGAAAGGCTCCCTGCAACGGAGGAGGTTTGGTGAGGACCATTGGAAGGCGATACTGAGGGGGGTGTTTGGTACTCTGAGCGCCTGGAATCACTCGTCCGATTTGGGTTTGACAGAAAGCCCATTGAGGAATTCCTTAGTGAGGGGGAGGCAAATGTTGTTGACCGTTTAGCATGGCTTGAGGCCCGCCGGGAGCAGGCATCACATCTCGAAGACCGTATTGTTTCATTTCGCTCCAACCACCCACACTTGGGATTGGAGTTCTCAACAACTGCTGATTTACTTACCGACCCGTTCTCCATCAGCGAAGCATTCTCGGAGTTTGAACGGTTGATGATGCAGCATGCGCCATGGGAGCCCTCGTTGGAACGGGGAAAGGTTGCTTGGCATGAGCAGGAAAAGGGTGAGGATTGGAGTGCATTGTATGGGCGCTTGGCAAAGCTTGACCCCTCAAGTATAACTTCTGTGCAAATCCTCTATCCTCTGTTTGAGCAACCTGAGCGTTTTGACGAGTTGTTTCGTCATTTGAATACAATTGAAATGGACGAGTTGCGGCAACGCAAGGTCATGCTTGAGGGGGTTGAGTCATTGAGGTCAATGGGATATGCACTGCCACAGGTTGACGGTCTTGAGTTGATGGACGCATTCTCTCTCATTGAGCGATGGCAATCCTTTCACAACACTGCCGAAGAGTTGAAATTATCCATTAAACAACTCATTGCTCCATTTGACGGTCAGCTAAGTGACGAATTGGAGGTTCATCGTTTGTCCCTAAAGGATATCGAAGAATTGTCGAAACTGCATGATTTGGAACAAGAGGTGGCGCGCCTCGGTCAAACATTTGAAGAACGGAGATTGGAGCTTTCTACTCAAGTTCAAAATTGGCGTTCTCAGGGCATCGTTTTCCCACATGAGGGAGATTTGCATCCGAGTGAATTAATGGAATGGGAGTCAAACCTTGAATCGATCAGAGAGTCCATTGAATCTCACTTAATGTTGGTTGAACGGTGGGTGCGATTTGAGCGGTATTGGCCAAGCCGTGTAGAGGCAAGCAAGCATTTAGTGGGTCGAATTGAGCACAACGAAGAACTGCAGGATGCAGTCGATGGCCTGGATCAGTTGTGGAAACAACTGGAACTGGATGGGTTGTCTCTCTTGGAACACTATCAGGGGTCTGGAATGCTGTTGGAAGGATGGCGGCAACATTTGTTAGAAGACCCGTTAACTACGATGGAGTCCTTAACTCATCTACGCCCACAATGGGACCGAGCAATAAGACTGATTGAAGCGTTGGATGAATTGGACGTGTCGTTTGAGGGTGGCGAGGGGGTTGTGGGGCGAGCCCGCGTGTTGCGAGAGACTGAATTAAACGATGAAATCATGGACGAGATTCAACGATTCATCGATGAGCGTAAGCGGCGCAGCGCACGGCACAGAGACATGTTGGACCGAGAACTCGCCGACCTTCGTATTTCAGATAGAATCGGGGTTGAAAGAGACACTGCTCGGATGAGTATCAATGAATATGAACATTACATTAGCGCGTTGCACCGTTCAGAACATGAAGTTGTTTCCAACGCTGAATCGTCCTTGCCGCCACGATTTATTTCACGGTTGGAACGAGAAATTGAACTTCTTAGTGAATCGGGGTGGGATGTGGATGATTGGGCAACGGCCCTCTTATCGCAGCCCGGAGATGTTGCTCGTCAACTCAATATTGCTCGACATTATATCCAACATCATGAAGTGTTGAGGAGGCGTTTACAACATTTGCCGTGGAATCGTGATATCAATAGGGCGCTCCAGATTGAATCGGATTTGCGCCGCCCCTCCCGTTTGCAATCGTTGAGCGAGAAGATCCCAGCACTGTCCCGTCACCTTGCACAACGAGAAATAGAAGATGCAACATATGAATTCAGTTTTTGGCAGCCAAAAACGCCCCGGCCTACGCTCGTTCCAGTATCTGCGCCAGTAGAGCAGTTTCAATTGCCGGGCGATGCGCTTGAAGATGCCCATGAGGCTATTTTAGAGGAAATGGAACGAAGTGACGGAGAGGGTGTTGATGCGGCCCTTTCAAGCCCCGAGCCTCTTTCTGCTTCCACAAGAGACTCGCCTAAAGAAGAGGTGTTGGTCGCTGACAAACCACATGCAAGTGATTCCGTTGCACCGCCAGAACAATCCGCTGAAGAGAAACCTTCGGAATTTCCTCAAGAAGAGGCCCCTATGGCTGCTGCTGAACGACCTGTTGCAACCCCGAAATTAGACCAATCCGCTGTTGAGGATCGTTCACTTGCTGGTGGAAGTAAGGGGACTGAAGATGCAATCAAGGCCTTGAGTGTGCTGCTTGCTCAATTGGGATTGACTGAAGCAGCGCACAGTGCAGAACATTCCGGACTTGAAGCGATTCAAGACATTAGGAGAACCGTTGCATCCCATGTGAACGTAGTTCCAAGAGATGTCCGAGTTGCTCGTTTACTGCGAATTGCCCTAAGGTGCCTCCCCGATGGGAGTAGCGATGATGCCGCCCGCGGAGAGGTGTTGACATTGCTTTGTGGTACGATAAAGCCCCTCAAGAAATGGATGCGACACCGATTGGAGAAGCGACATTCTGGCGCCAGTGGCGACCTGTTGAAGGACGCTGCTGAACTGGGCACGGCACTAACACGAATACCGGGGCCAGGTCGAAGAGTTCCGATGGGGCCGGATGAATACGTGCTCCCTCACGACCTCGCTGAAATAAAAGCGGAAGCAATGCTTCTCCGTGAAGCAATTGTGTTGCCTTCAGCGGGCGGAGTCACTGCGTAATCAGTCCCAAAGTGGATCGTTTTCCAGTGCACTAACTGGAGCAACTGGAGGAGGCATGGGCGGGGGCGGTAACGAACTGAGGGGTAGAATCTGGGGGGGTGCTGGTGTCGGTGCCACCGGAGGTGGTGGGATTTGAGCTGGCGCAGGTGGTGGTGGAATCGGGTTTGCTTGTGGCTTGGAAGCCGGGGGCCCAGAAGCGATCATCGGTTGAAGGGGCAAAGGCATAGGGGCTGTTGCTGCTTCTGGGGGAGCCGGTAGTTGTTTGGGCTGTTGTGGAGCCGGTGCCGCAGGAGGTTTCGGTTTTGCCATAGATTGAACGATGACATCAATGTGTTTGGTTTCAAGTTCTCCGTTGCGCAAAAAGCCTACGAAAGCAGGGCCAAGCAACGCAGTACTGTTGTAGATGAGGTAGGGTTCTTGCCTCCATCCTGAGAGATAGAAATCATGTCGACCTCCGTGGTCAGAAAAGGAAATACGATGCAGATCGAGTTTAGCCAAGAGGATCCCTGTGAGGCCAGCCAAAATGAACATCCCTCCCCCGATGACGGGGATGGCTGTGAACATCAAAATCCATGCAAGGGCACCGAAACCGGCTGAGAGGTACCAAATAGGCATAAGGCGTTGAAAAATATCAAGGTGGGTATGTGAATAGCCGGAAATGTGTTCTTTGACCAAAGCCATACGGACATTCAAACGACGAATGCCATCTTCATCGTAACGTGATTCAACAATTCGCATGAGGTTTTCATCAACGATGAGTGAAGTGGACTGATGGCCAGACACATGTTGGCTCAATGGAAACTCCGTCACTGTTTCTCCTTGGAGGGCCAAAATGGGCGCCGCCCGTACCGGAAAACTCCAATCTGTTGATGGTGCGTCTTCCTCGTTTGAGGAATCGTCTTCAACTTCAGATTCGGTGATTTCAAGCTGTTCCTCTTCCACATCCGAGGCCTCTAAAGTCTCCTCAACTTCATCTTCTTCTTGGCTAGGCCAGTCGGCGGAAATGCCTTCGTCCATAGATGGCCAAAGGAGATGTTGCTTTTCAACAAACCGCTATTCAGCGGTGGACTTCGGAAAGCCAAATCTTTACGCCCTCTGGGGCTTTGAAATCCTTACCTTCCTTGGTTCCAATCAATGTGGATGCAGTGGATTGGTGGATGTAATCAAGAACTTTACCGGTCACGGGTCCATTGAAAATAACTGCTTCAGCAGATTCTGACTCACTCATAGCTGCTTCCAGTTTGGATGGTCCGATCTGTTCAGAATATGTGCCGTCTGCAAAGCGGATGATCGCTTTGTTCTTGCCAATGTCATCAGCCATGTCAAAGAGTTCTTGGATATCAGCAGGGGCTGGCTCTACCTCTTCAACGACGAATTCTTCGTCCATGTCCTTGTCCCAATCCTTGTCCTTTTTCCCGTCAAACTTTTCGTTGTCCTGGGCTTCTTTCTTGTCGAGTTGGTGCTTAAACTTGGAAGCGTCAACCTTCTTCTGAAGGCACATGGTAACGGTTTTTTGTGGCAACAATTCCCACTCTTGTCCGACCGGTGCTTGAGCAACATGGTCAACTTTCATGGTGTCGTAAAGTTGGAGGAACAACATTTCTCCCCCGCGGTCGCCATCAATAGCAACGGTCACGAGTTCCTTGCTGTTTGCTAAATCAATCAATTCTTGCTTAATGTTTCCAGATCCGTCTGCGCTGATGGCATTCTTTAATCCGCAATTGAGAAGGTTGCGGACATCGTTTCGGCCTTCCACGATGATGAGAGATGTTGATGATTCAACATTCGGCCCACAGGTTAGCCCATGGAACGAAGTCGCTGTACCGGTCGTAAGGACGGACCGGACTTCTTCGATGACCGTTTTGGAGGCGGCCTCACCTGAATTGACGAGTGAGAGAAGGAGTTCCTTCGCTCGGTCAACGACTGCAGTTCGCTTTGTAGCACGGATGTCGCTAATTTCTACAACTTTGATGATGGAGTTGCAAGGGCCAATCCTGTCAATTGTTTCCAACGCACTGCCAATAATCGCAGTTTCCACATTGTCCATGCTGCTGGGGATAATGATCGTCCCGTGCACCTTTCCATTTTTTGTTTCCATTTCAACATCAACGTGACCGATACGAGCGGTGCGTTGTAGTTTTCGAAGTTCGAGTTCATCGCCAAGAAGTCCCTCGGTTTGGCCCATGATGGCCCCGATGATATCCTTGCGTTGGACCGTTCCGTTCACTTTAATATCGGCTCGAATTTGATATTTCATAGCCTTGCCTTTTGAATTTCCACCGCCACTGCGGTTGTTGTTTCTTCCCATGAGAATTCCTCTTTCTTACGAACACATACTCTTTGCAAAGTCGATGTCAAACAAGTCGTTTGACGCATCATTTGCAGCCATCCCCGAGAGGATGAAGTGAATGTGAACAGTACTTCCAGTAGCCGTCCCCTTTTGAATCCTCTCCACAAACAAAACCCCAACATTGCGTTTTTTTGAAACGGTTTCTTCAAGAAGCGGAAGGTCTTCGGGTGTAATGTGTCGTCGCCAGTAACCGGAGCTTTGGATGTTTTCCGTTCCACTGTTGAGGTGATGTTGCTCGATGGAATATTGACGAGAGAAGAAAAGCGGCTGATCATCAAACTCGCAAGCGTCTTAGGCCTTGAACCCGATGAGCCAGCCTACATCTATGAAGCAATTCAATCCAAGAGCGAAACCCGGCCAGGGAGCCCAATCTCTCCCGAAGTCATGCGATCAATCTACACCAAGGTGTTTGAAGTTGCAATCGTTAATGCATCTCTTTCTCGTGATGAATTTCGTGTCCTCGCTCATCTGCGTTCTCAATTTGATATTAACGACGAGCAACATCAAGAAATTGAGGCCGAGCTGCGTGAGATGGTAAAAGAAAAATACGAAGATGCTGCAGTAATTGATACCCTCATGAACACGCTGCGGGACTCCGTAGGTATGGTGGGTGACCTCTTTGATACGTTTCGAAAGCGAATCAATGATGGTGAGTCACGTTGAACCCCCATCTTGACGACTGGTTGGCCGCTCAACCGCCTCGACTGTTGAAATCAAAACGTAAGACCCTGAAATTTCTAAAACATGCATATGCTGCTTGTGTGGGAAATTTCGCCAACAAACCCCGAACAGACATCACCATGCAAAGTGGAAGTTATTCGTTTCACATGGGGAGTCCTCTTCCCGATCTTCGCCAAATCAGTTCATGGATGCTAACCAGTGCGCCCTCAAAACGAAGGTTGGCGCGCCTTGTTCCGGCTTTGTGGAGGCGTCACGGTAGAGAAGACATCACCATGGCTGCACTTTTCCTCGCCAACCTCTCGTCCGAAGACCTCGGTCAAGACCCCTGGATGGCTTTCATACACCTCTTGCAAAAGAAAGAACCACTCTCTGCAGTTTTAGAAGTCGCTGAGGAGCTTGTTCGGAGTGGAAACTCTATCCCAGACGACGATTGGTTGGTTGCAGCAAGTGAACAAAGTCCTCACTGGCATCAATACTGTGTTCTTTTCCTATCGCTCCGAGATTACAGGACTGAACTTTCAGATCTGCTGGTTTCAAACGCTCCAACTGGAGGCGAATTGTTTGAGCGAATCCGAGAACGGCTCCTGGAATCGGAGCATTGATGGACATCCTGTAGAGTGAGATTATCATGACGGAGCGGTTTCTTCCTGCTGAAGACCCTGTTCTTGAAAGTGTTCTTCGTTGGACGGTTGAACGCGATGCTCGCGACGTCCGGCGTTTGTTGGAATGGTTGCCTGAGGCCCGTTCAAGTCGTGAACGTAAGGCTCTGCTCGACAGAGTCAGAGGGTTGCTTGAAGAATTGGAACATGCATTGAATCAACTGGACGGTATGCACTGAGGGGCCGTTCATGTCATTCACTGGATTGCTATTGGCTGGCGGCAAAAGTCTGCGGATGGGCCAAGATAAATCACTCATGTTTGGGGGTGTTGCTCGGAAGAAGGAGTTGCTCTTTCGCATTGGTGCCTGTCGTGTAATTGTACTGTGTGGGGAGGCGTCTCGCATCGATATGTTCGAAGGGGAAGTTTGGCCCGACCCTGAGCATTGCAACGGCATTCATGAAGTGGTTGAATGGGCCATTGGAGAGTTGGATGACGATGTTTTGTTGATGCCGTGTGATGCTTTTCTACTGGAAGAGAAGGCATGTGGTGCCTTTGTGGAATTGGCGAAGAACGGGGGCGTTCCAGTTGATAGAGACGGACGAAGACAGCCGTTATTCTCGTACATTCCAAGAACGTTTGATGTTCCAAAGACGGCGGGTTCAATGCGGGAAATTGTGAAATCATTACCAACAATTAACACGCAAAAATACGGCCTAATTTTCACCAATTTCAATCGTTCAGAACAGCTTAAGGAATATCGAGATGAGTTGTCCCGTCTTTGATGGTAACATTCCCTTCAGCGATCCAGTCGAGAACCCGTGGATAGAGGCGGTGCTCTTCTATCTTGACCCGTTCACTCAGTGTCTGCTCATTGTCGCCGCGAAGTACTGGCACGGTTGTTTGAGCGAGTATTGGCCCTGTGTCCATTCCCTCATCGACCATATGAACGGTGCATCCAGTCAATTGAGCGCCGGATGAAAGAACATCTCTGTGAGCATGTGCTCCTGGAAAATGCGGCAAATAGGACGGGTGGATGTTGACGATTCGTCCGCCCCATTTTGAAAGAATGTGAGGGGAAAAAAGCCTCATGTATCCGCAAAGGACGAGAAATTCAACGTTATGGCGTTCAAGAACAGCCATAATGGCGTCCTCGTGAACGGTTCGCTGCCCTGCCCCTGCTTCGGTTGGCAACGGTACAATTTCAACGTCGACCCCGAGTGCCTGCGCCAATTTGATCCCTCCTGCGTCAGGGTGGTTTGAGATAACAACACTTGTTGTGTGGGAACGTTTTCCATTCTGCTGGGAAGTAACCAATGCTTGCATTCCAGAGCCAGACCCCGAAATGAAAACTGCACATCGCAGGGGAGAGGCGTGGGTTGCCACTCTTCTCCCCACGGGCATTGCACTCATGTTTTCTCCAAACCCTGCCTTCATTTGATTACTTCGCTCATACCGAAGGGGTTTTTGAATACTCATCGCTACGCAGAACGGGGGCTGGATGATGGAGAATGCCATGGATCTCTCCCCTAAAGCGGAGCGCTCTCATAGGATCGCAGAGAAATATGCCCTAATGGGGGACGAGGAGGTTGTTTCCTTGGTCCTTGCAGAACACAAACCCAGTGCAAATGCATTTGTTCGCGGCATATGGATTGCCGTTGGAAGTTTCTTTGTTATGCTTGCAGGGATCGGTGTGTTCATTCCCGGGTTGCCTACAACATCGTGGCTCGTTGCAGCGGCTTACTGTTACGGTCGTTCATCGCAAAAACTGTTCCACTGGCTCCTGACAAATCGGTGGTTTGGCGGCCCACTTCTTGAGTATTACCGTTCAGGAAATGCCCTTCCATTTCACTCAAAGATCGTCATATGTGGACTTATTGGACTTATCTCGGCATCATCGATTTGGTTGGTGACTAAGGCAGGAGACCCTGGTTTTGGCCAAGTCACCATTGTTGTTGTTGCAGCCCTTGGAATCTGGTGGGTTGGATGGCGGGTACCAACCACGGCATGATGTTCAGTGGCGGAACAGACGATGTCCTGTAAACATCATAGCAATATCTCGGCGATTCGCTTCATCGATGACCTCTTGGTCACGAATTGAGCCACCGGGTTGGACGACGACTGCCGCTCCTGCTTCCGCTGCTTGTTCCAATCCGTCTTTGAATGGGAAAAACGCGTCTGACGCAAGCACACAACCTTTCGCCTTGTCTCCTGCGCGGCGAGCGGCAATACGGACCGCCTCAACTCGGCTGGTTTGGCCAGGCCCAATTCCAACGGTTGCGGTTCCTTGGACCATGACAATCGCATTTGATTTGACTTGTTCACAGACGCGGACTGCAAAATTCATGCTATCAATTTGCTCTTGAGTGGGTTCCCGGTTCGTAACCGTCTTCGCTTTCGCCCAATCGATGATTGGTGGTTCTTCTGTTTGAACGAGCATGCCCCCTTCAACCGGCTTCCTAACCAGAATTCGTTCCAAAGGCGAAAGGCGGTCGCCAGGAGATTGGATCGTAAGCAGGCGCCTGTTCTTCTTTTCCATTAAGAGCGCCTTAGCATCTGCTGAGAAAGCAGGCGCCATCAAGACTTCAACAAAGAGGGCGCCTATGGATTGGGCCGTGTCCAGTTGTACGGGTTCATTAAAGCAAATGATAGAGCCAAAAGCTGACTCTGGGTCGCTGGCCAGCGCCATATCAAAGGCTTCTTTCTGTGTTGCACCCAATGCTGCTCCGCATGGATTGTTATGTTTAACAATCACGCAGGCATGTGGAGTGTCTGGCCATTCATCGGTAGAAAGAGAACGACAGAGACGCAAGGTCGCATCAGCATCTGAATAGTTGTTGTACGACATCGCCTTGCCACCTTCAACGATAGCCGTGACCAAGGTTGAATGGTCGCCTTCGTGCAGTGGGTCAACGTAAAGTCCTGCTGCTTGGTGTGCATTTTCCCCATAACGAAGCGTGTGCATGAGGTGGTTTGCTGAAAGCATGGTTGCTGGTAAACGGGCGCTTTGCTCTTGGACATCGGAAACCGTTGTTGGACTTCCTACAAACCGTTGATGCAATTCACTAGCGATGGCCGCATCGTATGCAGCAGTATGCTGGAAGGCCTCAAGAGCGAGTTCTCTGCGAGTCTCCGAAGGCACCTCGGTGACTTCTCCAGCATCCCGGATGGCGTGAAGAAGCGATTCGTATCGGTTGGGGTTTGTTACGATAAGGACGTGTTGGTGGTTCTTTGCTGAGGCACGCACCATCGTCGGACCACCGATGTCGATCATTTCCAAAAGGGGTTGGTCATCCATCGGAGGATCTTGAGCTGCTGCACTTGAAAAGGGATAGAGATTGCAAGCTACAACTCGTATAGGAGCATATCCAAGCCGATTCAATTCGGTGCGATCTTCGTCCTGGTGGAGGCGTGCGAGGAGTGGGCCATGAATGGCAGGATGGAGTGATTTTACTCTCCCATCAAAAATTTCAGGATGGTGGGTCAAATCGGAAACATGGAGTACCTCAAGACCCGATTCTCGCAACAAACGAGCGGTTCCCCCCGTGCTGACCAATTCAAAGCCCAATTCAGCTAAACCCGTTGCAAATTCAACAATTCCAGTTTTATCCCAAACGCTGAGTAAGGCTCGGGGACGGGTCGATTCTGTACCGCTCATGGTGGATGCCCGTTATCGTATTGCCCCCGTCCAATGCTCTTGAACATAGCGCCCAACGAATTTGGGCGCCGAAATCAGTCGCCACGAGCAGAAATTACTTGGTCCACTCGCAGTAATCCGCATGCGGTTTCCGTTGCTGCTTCCAGACCATGTAGGAGGGTGTCGGTTGGGGACCAGGCTGCTTCTACGACTTCAACGAGGCCTGAGGGCGCAATGCCCGAAAGGTGCTCTCCGTTCCGGTGTGCTGAACGAAGCGCGAGCAATGTGTCCAATTGATCGGCGCCTGCGTTGGTAGCAAGCGTGGAAGGTATTGCTTCAAGTGATCGTGCAAAGGCCTCCATTGCCAAGCGTTGCCGGCCGGATTGTTGTTCTGCCTCTTCCTTAACAGCGAGCGCAGCCGCCATGTGAGCGCAACCGCCTCCTCGTGTTAAGCGACGCGTTTTCATTACTTGAGAAGTAGAGCGGAGGGCGTCGTATAGGCCGCGAATTGCTTCTTCAGCGGCAACGCCGTCGCCACCGCCGACATCGATGGTGCAGAGGCCGGCAGACGCTCCAAATCGCAAACACAGGCGTTCTCTTCTCCCGTCCAGCCCTTCGCTTGTTTCTACGAGAAGTTGTTCAAAGGAGCCGAGGGATGATGGGGAAAGATCGTCGAGATGGTCGCACATCGATGCTCCGGAAGCTTTGGCAATGTCTTCAATGCCCGCTCGCTCCAAACCGCCAAGAACAAAGCAACCTGCGTCGGTTAGGGCATGGGTGATGCTTTGCTCTATGGTTTCAGCAGAAAATACCGCTGTTGCGCCTGTACTGAGTACTTGTTGCACTTTCTTCTGCAATATCGCATCCTTAGCATCAACAAAAGCCATCCACTCATCAGCAGTTTCAACCTCAATATCGGAATCCCTTGAGGATGATTCGTGGTCAAGAGGGCAGGTGAGGGCCACCAAGGTGCCGTGCTCAAGTTTTCGCGGAAGCCGGTCAAGAATTAACGACGTGTCCACGATAAGCCCGTCAACAAGCCGTGAATCCAGCAAGTTGCCTTGTGTCCGCTTGGCCATTCGGATGTCTTCGTAGTTTGGTGACTCTGACTTTTTAGAAATCGTTTGTAGGCCATCAACGACCAATTCGGCGAGGAAGGTTCCATTGATGTCTGCTGCCGTCCCGTTCATTGCGGTTTTAGCGACATGTATCAACTGGTCACGCGAATTGTCCCATTG
>MDSV01248710.1_pt1 | contig 14213 bp, 6 predicted proteins | sample 810851 | NCBI WGS metagenome assembly MDSV01 (sample SAMN05326640, study PRJNA326480) | marine metagenome | isolation source: seawater | place: Atlantic Ocean: North East | collected 2012 | reverse complement strand
CCAGTGGGCTTGCCCGGCCCACACGCCAGTTCCCGAATACATCCGACTCATTGCAGCCAAGCGCTACTCGGATGCCTACATGATCAACTGGCATTCAAACGTCTTCCCCGGCATCCTTGGCCGCACCTGCGACCGTCCTTGCGAGCCCGCCTGCCGACGCGTGCGGGTTGAAGAGCAACCGGTTGCCATATGCCGCCTGAAAAGAGTTGCAGCCGACTTCAAGTCCGATATCAAGGACCGCCTGCCCAAGGTACCCGACCAGAAAAACGGGAAGCACATCGCCCTGATTGGTGCTGGCCCCGCCTCATTAACAGTGGCCCGTGATCTCTTGCCACTGGGCTATGAAATAACCCTGTTTGAACGTGATGCTGTTAGCGGCGGCGCCATGCGTACGCAAATACCCCGCTTTCGATTGCCTGTAGAGGTGCTGGAAGAGGAGCTCCACTACATTCTGGACATGGGGGTGAATTGCCGGTTTGGAGAAGAGATCACCAGCATGCAGGCCATGCTGCAGGAACATTACGATGCCATCTTCGTGGGCACCGGCGCCCCGCTCGGCAAACGCCTCGAACTGCCCGGTCACGAAGAAGCCGCTGAGAATATCCATACCGGCATCGAGTGGCTCGCGAATGTGGCCTTTGAGCATATCGATGCAATCGGTAAGCGGGTGATCGTGCTCGGCGGCGGCAACACAGCCATGGACTGCTGCCGTACTTCAAAACGCCTGGGAGGCGAAGATGTCACGGTTGCTGTACGCAGCGGCTTTGATGAAATGAAAGCCTCTCCCTGGGAAATAGAAGATGCTATCGCGGAAGATATTCCTATTCTAAATTTCCATGTACCTAAAAAATACGTGCTTAAAAACGGCAAGCTTGTGGGCATGGAGTTTGAGAAGGTTCGCAAAGAGTTAGATGACAACGGACGGCGCCTGCTGATCCCAACCGGAGAAGACCCAGTCATCATTCCCTGTGATGATGTGATCTGTGCAATAGGTCAGGAAAACAGCTTCCCCTGGATCGAGCGCGATATCGGCATCGAGTTTGATCGCTGGGAAGTTCCTGTACTGGACAAGAAAACCTTTCAGTCAACTCATGAGCGAGTGTTTTTTGGTGGCGATGCTGCGCTCGGGCCTGACAACATTATCACTGCCGTAGCCCATGGCCACGATGCCGCGCTGTCTATCCATCTACATTGCAATGACCAGGAGCTCAATGAGCGACCTGACCCCCTGACTACGCTGGAGAGTCAGAAAATGGGTATCCACCAGTGGTCGTACGACAACGACATCAGCAATGACGTACGTTATGCCGTACCCCACGCCGCCAAGGAACAGACGCTAAACGACATCAACATGGAGGTCGAACTGGGCTTCGACCCGGAGCTTGCGCTCAATGAGACCATGCGCTGTCTCAACTGCGACGTGCAGACCGTTTTCACCGATCAACTCTGCATCGAATGTGACGCCTGTGTTGATATCTGCCCTACTGACTGCATCACCTTTACCGGCAATGGCGATGAGCAGGATTTAAGACAGCGCATGCTGGCACCGGCGGAAAACCTGACCCAGGATATATTTGTGTCCGGGACGCTCCCTACCAAGCGCATCATGGCCAAGAACGAGGATCTTTGCCTCCACTGCGGCCTCTGTGCCGAGCGCTGCCCTACCAGCGCCTGGGACATGCGCAAATACCTCTACAACACAGCCAAGGCGGTGAATGTATGAATAATCCCGCCAGCGCCAAGGTCGAGGCAATCACTCGAATCAACGATTTTGTAGTCAAGTTTGCCAACGTCAACGGCTCCGGTTCAGCCAGTGCCAACAATATGTTTGCCAAGGCCGTCTTTCGCATGGGTATACCGGTCAGCCCGCACAACATATTCCCCTCCAACATCCAGGGCCTGCCTACCTGGTATGAAGTGCGCATCAATGAGCAGGGTTATCTTGGCCGCCGGGAAGGCGTAGATCTGATGGTGGCAATGAATGAGCAAACCATTGCCAAGGACATTGCTGCCGTGGTGCCTGGCGGATATGTGTTGTATGACTCATCCAAGCCTCTGCCAGAGGATCTGTTTCGCGACGACATCCAGTATTTGCCAATACCCCTAAAAGACATTTGTATTAGTGAGTTCGACAAACCACCCCAACGTCAGCTGTTCAAAAATATAATTTATGTTGGCGCTCTAGCGGCACTGCTGAATATAGATTTCGAAGTGCTCACCGGCCTGGTCAGCGACCAGTTTCGCGGCAAGGAAAAACTCATCCTGCCGAACATCCATGCTCTGGAGCTTGGCCATCAATTTGCCATGGATGACTTTGATTGCCCACTGAAACTACAGCTAAAATCATCTGACAAAAACGACAACAAAATTCTCATGGACGGCAACGCTGCAGTAGGCCTGGGATGCGTGTATGGCGGCGCTACCGTGGCTTCGTGGTATCCATTGACCCCGTCCACCTCCGTAGTCGACGCTTTTGGCAAATACTGCAAACGCCTGCGCATTGACCCCGGCAGTGGCAAACAGAAATTCAGTGTAGTTCAGGCTGAGGACGAACTAGCCGCCATCGGCATTGCCATCGGCGCCGGCTGGAATGGTGCTCGTGCCTTTACCGCCAGCAGCGGCCCAGGAATTTCTCTCATGCAGGAATTCCTTGGTCTCGCCTATTTTTCTGAAGTACCGGTTGTCCTTTTTAATATCCAGCGAGTCGGCCCTTCCACAGGAATGCCTACCCGCACCCAGCAGGGCGACCTGCTAAGCTGCGCCTATGCCTCTCACGGAGACACTAAACACATCCTGCTGTTTCCAGCGACACCCAAAGAGTGCTTCGAATACGCAATCGATGCCTTTGACCTGGCTGACCGTTTGCAAACACCAGTGATAGTAATGAGCGATCTCGAACTGGGCATGAACGAGCAAATCTGCGATCCGCTCCGTTGGGACGAAGACAGAAGCTATGATCGCGGCAAGGTGCTGGATGCAAAACAGCTGGAGGAAATCGAGAAATTTGGGCGCTACAACGATGTAGACGATGACGGCATCCCCTACCGCACATATCCCGGCACCCATCCCAACAAAGGCAGCTACTTCACACGCGGCAGCTCTCACGATGCCTATGCCGCCTATACCGAAGACGGCGATGTTTATGCCGAGGTGATGGACCGCATTGCCAAGAAATTCAGAACCGCTTTGAATTATTTACCGGAACCAGAAATTGACAACAGCGGTAACAATCTTGGCTTGCTCTATACCGGCACCACCACCAGCGCCATTCAGGAGGCCCGCGACCTACTGGCCCGTCAGGGCGTCGAAGTAGACACGCTTCGAGTTCGGGCCTTTCCCCTGCACGACTCAATCAAGGCGTTTATCGACGGGCATGACCGGGTTTATGTGATTGATCAGAATCGCGACGCGCAACTCAAGAGCCTGCTGAAGATCGAGCTCAATGTAAATGAAGAGCAGGTAGAGTCAATCCTCAGCTACAACGGGGTATTGATAACCGCGCAACATATCGAACGCGCAATCCTGACTTCAATGGAATCTCAAACAGCAGCTGACAAGGTTGAATCTTAGGCGACAGGAGAATTTAATGACGTATATCAGCAAGCCAAAGTTTCAGCACCCTCAGCTACAGGCGAACAACATGGGCCTGACCCGCCGCGATTATGAGGGAACTCTCACGACTCTCTGTGGGGGCTGTGGGCATGATTCCATTAGCGCTGCAATAATCCAGGCGGCCGCAGACATGTCCTTGGAGCCCCATCGGGTTGCCAAGCTTTCCGGCATAGGTTGCTCATCCAAGATTCCTTCCTATTTCCTCGGTAAGGCCCACGCATTTAACGCAGTACATGGCCGCATGCCCTCGGTTGCCACCGGCGCCAACCTTGCCAACAAGGAACTCTATTATCTGGGCATTTCTGGCGACGGCGACAGCGCCTCTATCGGTCTGGGCCAGTTCTGTCATATCGTGCGTCGCCGCATCAACATGCTTTACATCGTCGCCAACAATGGCACCTATGGCCTGACCAAAGGCCAGCTCTCTGCAACCGCCGATCTTGGTTCAAAAACCAAATCCGGCGAAGAGAGCCTGTACGACAACATCGATATGGCCACACTGGCAATCGAGTTAGGCGCCAGCTTTGTCGCCAGAAGTTTTTCCGGGGACAAGCAACAGCTTGTGCCGCTAATCCAGGCGGGGCTCAGCCACAAGGGCTTTGCGTTTATTGACGTGGTGTCACCCTGCGTAACCTTCAACAACACCGACGCTTCTACCCATGGCTACAAGAATACCTGGGAAAACAATGTAGCTTTGAGTCAGGTTGATTTCGTGCCAATGCGAAAAGAAATTACCACCAGCTACGATGCTGGCAAGGAAAAGGAGATTACGCTGCACGATGGCTCGGTGATCCATTTACACAAGACGGGCAGCAACTATGATCCCTATGATCAGGAAAATGCCCTGCACCATATCAACCAGCACAAGAAACAAGGCAGAATTGCCACCGGCTTGCTCTATATCAACCAGTCTACCTCCGACCTGCATGAATTGACTGATACGGTAGACAAACCATTCAATGCGTTGACGGAGCACGACCTCTGCCCGGGGGATGAAGTCTTGATGGATATTAACGAGACGTTCCGTTAACAGCTTTAAGTCAGTTTCGCGGCAACTGGCTAAGGCGGCAGCATCACTGGGTTCCCAAACTTATTCAGGCACGGTGGGATTTTATCAACTCGTAGGCTGATTTTATGTCCTGGGTCTTTTGCGTCGCGATATCAATCATTTCCTCGGGTAAGCCTTTGGCCACTAGCTTGTCGGGATGATGCTGATTCATCAGGCGTCGATAGGCCTTCTTGAGCGCCTGATCATTGACCGATGCATCAATCCCCAGCAACTCATAGGCTACGGCCAGCTTCTCCTGCGCCGTCTGCTGTTCGCCAAATTGCGCCTGCCCTGACACCATGCTAAGCAGCTGTTGGAAATCGTCTGTGCTCCAACCCAGATCGCTGGCAAGGGACTCCAGAATATCTTGCTCGCGCACGTTCAGCTCACCGTCTGCCAGAGCGGTCGCAATCACGATCTCGAGGAACATCTGCACCAGGTTGCGGCGTCGGTGACTCTCTTGCTTGAACTGAGCAAGAATTTCTTGGACTGGGAAGCCATCTTTCTTGCCCTCGTCAAACAGCCTGATAGCAAGCTTGCGCTGCTCAGCATTGAGCTGCATTTGCTGCATGACCTGCTCAGCAAGTGCAATCTCATCACGGGTGACCTGGCCGTCTGATTTAGCGACATAACCCATGACGGCAAAGGTGGTCGTAAAGAATACATACTGCACCCGTTCGGTGGCGCCAATGCCAAGGGTCTCGTCCATGGAGATGCTGTCCAGACCTCCATCAAAGTAGTTGCCTAATGCAGCACCTAACAAAGCCCCTATGGGGCCACCCATCATGAATCCGAATGTTCCTCCAACTAACTTGCCCCACCAACTCACTGAGTAGCTCCTCTCCCCAAAGTTTGACTATTAATGTGTACCGAAGATGCGATCAGTACCGAACGTGGTCGACAGACTGGCTCAGCTATTCAAGCGTTGAAACCAGTTTTTGTCCAGGTCCGACCGGCAACCGGCGAGTTGGCTGTCAAACCGAACGGCATTGGATTGTACCCGATCTGCGGCCTGTAAAAGCCACTCCTTGCTGCGATAACTACCGCGCTGAAAACCACCGATGCCCTCATGGTAGGCATAGTAGAGATTACGCGCATCAGTATTGGCGATTCCGCTAAAACGCTGGGAATTGGCGTTATACCAGGCGACGAAGTCGATCGCGTCGGCGAAATCGGCACGGGATGCACGGTAGTTGCCGGAACGGTTCTCATAGTCTTCCCAGGTGGAGTCAAGCGCCTGCGCGAAGCCATAGGCGGTGGATGGTCTGCGGCCAGGCAGGATCCAAAGAATGCGGTTGCGTTCCGGGCGCGCCCGGGCCCGGAAGCTGGACTCCTGATAAATAAACGCCATGTTGACTGCAATCGGCACCTGCCATCGGGCTTCCGCGGCTTTTGCTGCCCGATACCAGCTGCGTCGTTCCTCGAATATGGAGCAGACATTCGCGACATTGCGCGGCGCGGAGCTGGCGCAGGCACTGACAAACAGCAGCCCGACAACGAGCCATACCGGTCTGATCAATCTCGAGTGGTCACACTCGCCAGATATAGCCGTCTGCTTAACTTTTGCCTTCATGAACACACGCTCATCATTAAGATACGTCCGTCTTGTAACCACTTGGATCAAGCGCCAAGCCCAAGCTCTGTTTGTGTTTACAGTCCTTGTCAAGCCATCCTGGATACAGAGGAACGAGCGGGACCGGTCAGCTCGCTAGCCTACTTGGATAGACTGTCAAGCAAGGACAAAAATTCCCCTTCATCGATGATTTTTATCCCCAGCTCTTCCGCCTTGGTCCGTTTGGAACCCGCCCCGGGTCCAGCCACCACCACATCGGTGTTTTTCGATACGCTGCCGGCAACTTTTGCACCCAGCGCCTGCAGCTGATTCTTGGACTCTGAGCGCGACATTTGCTCCAGCGTGCCGGTAAGCACGAACGTCTGTCCGGCAAGGACATCAGCATTATCAGCTTTTTCAATGACCTCCCACTCCACTCCCTGGACCAACAGCTCTTCAATTAGCGCCAGGTTTTCTTTGTTGGAAAAGAAAACCGCAATATGCTGAGCGACGATCGGACCAATATCAGCTATCAGCTCATGATCTTCTGCACTGGCGTCGATGATTGGTTGCAGATCGCCATAGTGCTGCGCCAGGGCCTGTGCCGTCGCTTCCCCCACTTCCCTGATACCCAAGCCATAGAGAAATCGCGCTAGGTTTGTTTTTCTGCTCCCGGCTATGGCTGCAATCAGGTTTTCAGAGGACTTGGGGCCCATGCGCTCCAGCGCGCTCACCTGCGCCACCGTCAGCTTGAACACATCAGCAACGTTGTTGATTAGGCCTGCATCCACCATCAATTCAACCAGCTTGTCACCAAGACCCTCGATGTCCATGGCGGAGCGGGAAGCAAAATGCTTGATGGACTCCTTGCGCTGTGCGGGACAGATAATGCCGCCGCTGCATTTATAGAGTACCTCACCCTCTTTCTCGACTGATGAGCCACAGGCTGGACAGGCAGACGGCACCTCGATGATGCCGGGCTTTTTGTTCTTCTCCGGTGTGATGACCCTGATGACTTTCGGAATCACATCCCCGGCCCGTCGCACGATCACCATATCCCCGATTCTTAAACCCAGACGCTCGACCTCATCCATATTGTGCAGAGTGGTATTGCTAACAGTAACGCCACCTACAAATACGGGGTCGAGTCTGGCCACGGGAGTGATGGTGCCGGTTCTCCCAACCTGGAATTCAACATCCAGCACGCGGGTGGATTTTTCTTCTGCTGGAAATTTGTAGGCCATCGCCCAGCGCGGGGTGCGCGCGTTTTGCCCTAACTCTGACTGGATCTCCAGATCATTTACCTTAAGCACCGCGCCATCGATCTCGTAGTCCAGGGCATTACGCTTGTCTAACAAATCGAGACAGTATTTCAGACAGCCCTGCATACCCTGCTCCGTGCTGCGATCGGGATTCACCGGCAGTCCCCAGCTGTCGAGTAGCGCAAACACTTCGCTGAGACGAGCCGGCATCGCGATGTCGTCCGTGATACCAATGCTGTAGCAGTACATTTGTAGCGGTACCCGCGCAGTATTGCGGGAATCCAGCTGTCTCACAGCACCGGCTGCGGTGTTGCGTGGATTCACAAACACCTTGCTGCCCTGCGCTTCGGCCCGGGCATTCAATCTCGCGAAGCCGGCTTTCCCCAAATAAATTTCGCCACGCACTTCCAGCCGACCACGCATGCCGGACACATCCAGCTTGAGCGGAACACTTTGGATGGTGCGAACATTGTGGGTAATGTCTTCGCCGGTAATACCATCACCGCGAGTTGCAGCACGCTCCAGCAGGCCATCGCGATAGAGCAAACTGACGGCTACACCATCCACCTTGGGCTCACAGCTATATTCGATCCCTGCCTCTGATCCCAGACGCTTCTTGATGCGGGCCTCAAAGTCTTCCAACTCCTGCTCGTTGAAGACCTTGTCAAGGGACAGCATGGCCTGTTCATGGGTTATTTGAGAAAACTGGGGCAGGGGTTCCGAACCCACCCGCTGAGTAGGCGAATCTGGCGTCACCAGATCATAGCTTTGCTCAAGCTCCTGCAGACGCACAAACAGCGCATCGTAATCTGCATCGGGAATCTCCGGACTATCGAAGGTGTAGTACAGACGGTTGTGGTGATTGATTTCGCGGCGCAGGTCGTTCACTTCCTGCTTAATCTGGTCAGGAACTTTCATAGGTAGTCTATGTTAAAGAGGTTTTTTGTAAAGCGGTTGCTGGCGGGCTTACGCGCGGCCCCCGGCCTCCTTCAATTGTCGTAGCTCAAAATCTCTGATGCGTTGACGGTAATGCTCAATCGTTTGAGCAGTCATGACGTTACGATGATCGTCTTTCAGTTCGCCGTCAAGCTCTTCTTGGATGCGTTGGGCGACACCCAGCATCAAATCGAAAGCCTCGAGGTTGTTGATGGGTGAAGGCAATGCCAGGAACAGGCTGACACCAACGGTGCTGAATTCATGGATTGAGTTGAGATCGAAGGTCCCAGGGTTGAGGATATTAGCCACACTGAAAATAACCGGGCCGTTATTAGTGCCGCGAAAGCGTTGATGAAAGATATTCATCTCACCGAACTTCAAACCACTGGTGATTAAGACTTCGAGCAGATTATCACCCCTGAACTCACGACCGCCTCTGGCAACCACGTTAAGCACGATCACCTCAGAGGGCTGCGCCGCCGGCGTCTGCTGCTTGATTTCGGAAGGCTGGCTAACTGGCGACTGCTGCCGCGGCTCCGACTTGGCAGTGCCCGCCCAGTCAATCTGGTGGCTATCATGACTGACTTGGGTCGCTTCAGCCTCGCTGTCCTCGAATACATTGTTATCCTGGGTGACGGCTGGTTCTTCATGCGCGATGCCCCAATTCGTTGCCGGCTCGCTGTCTTCAGTTTCATCCCAGCCTAGCGTGTCCCGCTCATTAAATTGGGAATCGGCAGCAACCGCCGGCTGCTCGGAGGGCGATTCTGGAACAGGCTGTATGCCGGCAGCAGGTTCGGTAGCTTGCGCCGGCGCTGCCACGTACTCTTCTGTATCCCCTGCAACACTCTCGGCAGTACTCTCGGTAATACTCTCTGCAAAAGTATCCTCAGGAGGATCAACGAGGTCGAGTTCAGCACTTTGTTCCGACGCGGCGTTTGGCTGCACCGGACTGGATGCCGACAATTCTTCGTTGTCTGCATCCGTTGCCGTAAATCGACGCTTGAGCGCAGCAAACAGAGAGGGTTTTTTCTGCGTATTGCCCCGATCTGCCAATGCGGCTTGCTCGGACTCATCAAATTGATCGAACAGGCCAGCCTGCTTTTCAGTGTTCGGGTTACCGCCAATGCGCTCACCAGCCGTCATGGGAAATTCGGCAAATTCGTCTTCAGACGCCGAGGACTGATCAACTATCTCGTGGGCGTCGTCTGCATCGATGTCGTCATCTTCGTCATCGTAGGTCTGATCTTGGGTCCCTGTGTGAGCCCCTTCGTAAACGTCTTCGTAATCTTGTGCGTAGGATTCTTCACCGGTTTCGGCCCGTGATCTCTCGAAGAAGACTTCTTCCTTCACAGGTTCCTGCGCTTCGCCGTGCGAGTCAGCAGGTGGTATCCGTTCAACATGAGCATGCTCGGAAAGGAACTCAGAGCCGCCTTCCGTCTCTTCGTCATCTTCGTAAGCCTCACCTTCGTAAGCGTCGTCCTTGTAGGCTTCGCCTGGGTCGTGCTCATCGGCTTCTTCGTTGTCATAGTCGAACAGCACATCATCCGGATGTTCAGCAGCCATGGGTTCTGTTACAGCATCTGTATCACCGAGTCCCTGCGCGACTGTGGGCGTATCAATGCCAATCTCATCGCGGGATTCAGCCGGGGCTACTTCGTCATAGTCATCGTTGTTGTCGTAATCGTCATAGCCATCATACTCGTCGGCTGATTCGCCATTCGCGTTTGCTGTGGCTGCTTCATAAGACGGCAAATCACCAATTCGCGGATCCTGTTTCTCGCCGGGCTCGTCGTCAAACAGGTCCTGGGACGTCACAGCTGCGGGGGATTCCCCGCGCTGGCTCATGGAATCAGGCTCGCCAGCTATGCGGCCTGCCTCGAATACATTCTCAGGAGTGGCCGCGCCCGCATTGACAAAATCGGCCTCATCTTCCCGTTTATTGTCCTGTTCACCGTCCCAATAGTCTTCTGGCTCATGGTCCCGCTCGCTGTCCCAGTCATCGCCTTGGTCACCATTTACGGAGCGCTCATCATCATGGGTCGTGTTGGAAGCGGCCGTGTCAATTTGAGCCACCTGACCCACTTCAACAGAATCCATCAACACCGGGACAGCCTCATCCTCAACGCCAAGACTGAATGACTCAGCGCGCTGATTGGCCGCATCCAGGGAAGCTAAGACGGGCGATTCATCATCTGCCGACTCTCGACTCACCACGCGCGCGCCGCCGCTCGGAAGCTCTGCCAGCTCCAGGGCTTCCAGATCGATATCAGTTGGGATGGTTTTGTCGATAGCAATACGCAGCTTGCCGCGCCTGGCCCGAAGCGCCACATACAAGCCCCGCAGGATAATACCCACGATAGCGAGGCCAAGAAGGAGAATAATCAGTTCGCGTAAACTCATGCGTAGGAGAGAGTTTGGTCAGGAACCTAAAGTCACAAAATTATTAGTATTATCTTACTGTTAAGGTAATTTCTTTAGCATCCATGCTGGGCTTTTTAGGCCTGCGGCATGAAATGCGCTGCGCACTCGGCAATGTGCGCATGGTTAAACCAAAACTACATGGCTGCCAGCTCTGCCGCCTCGTCAATATCCACCGCTACAATACGTGACACGCCCGGCTCATGCATGGTGACACCCAGCAGCTGATTCGCCATTTCCATGGTGATCTTGTTGTGGGTGATGAAAATGAACTGCACTGTCGCCGACATCTCTTTCACCAGATTCGCATAACGCCCCACATTGGCGTCATCCAGCGGTGCATCTACCTCATCTAACATACAGAATGGGGAAGGATTGAGATGAAAAATTGAGAACACCAGGGCGATCGCAGTCATGGCTTTCTCGCCACCCGATAGCAGGTGGATGGTGCTGTTACGCTTGCCCGGCGGTCGCGCCATGATCGCCACGCCGGTATCCAGCAGATCCTCACCGGTCATATCCAGGTATGCATGACCCCCGCCGAATATCCGCGGGAACAAGCTCTGCAAACCGCCATTGATCTTGTCGAAGGTCTCTTTGAAGCGGGTACGTGTCTCTTTGTCGATCTTCCTAATCGCATTTTGCAGCGTCGCCAGCGCTCTTTCCAGATCGTCGTTCTGCTTGTCGAGATAAACCTTGCGCTCGGACTGGGTCTGATACTCGTCGATTGCCGCCAGATTAATTGGACCGAGGCGCTGGATCCGATTGCCGAGTTTTTCGAGCGCAGTTTCACACTCTTGCTGGGTCAGTTCCTCAGGTAGCTGTTTAATCACCGCTGCCAATTCGAAGTTCGCTTCCTTCAACTGTTCAATCAGGCCGTCGCGCTTGACCGTGGCACCCTCGGATTTAAGTCGGTTCTGCATCAAAGTCTCACGCAGCGTATTCTGATGTTCCTGTTTCTCGCTCCGCTCCTGCTCCAGCTTGCGCATGGCATGCTCATTCTCATCCACGCGCGCCTTGGCCTCACCTAATTCTTTTTCCACTTCCAGTCGCAGCTGCAGCAGGTTTTGCAGGTCTCTGCGCATGGTTACAAGCGGCGCATCAGATTCTTGAATCTGGGCGGTCAGGCTCTCCATCCGCTCCTTGGAGCGCTGCACCTGGCTTGCCATGCGGTCCATCGTCTCTTTGGTTGACTGCAACTGTGCAGCTAGTGATTGCTGTTTCAGCGCCAGCTCATGAGCCAGATCCTTGTCCTTGCGGGACTTCTCCCTGGCTGTCGCCAGCTTGTTGCGCACCTCATCACGCTGGGCTTCCAGGCGCTCTCTGCCGCCCTCGTCCTGCGCCATGCTGTCCACAGCCTGCTGCAGCCGGGCGCGGGCCTCGCCAACCTGGTTATCTTCCTGGTTTATCAGGCGGCCCAACTCCTCCAATTCACGCTGCAGCTGCTCCTTGCGCGCCGTCGATTCCTCGACCTTGGCCTGATGGGCACTGATGCGCGACTTCACCTCACCCAGCTGCCGGGTTTTATCGGCGAGCTCAGACTGGCCGGAGTCACGCTGCCTGTCGGCCAGCTTTAACGCTTCCTGCAGCTGAACCCGCTGCGCCTGCAAAGTCTCAACGTTTTCATTTAATATTTTTATGTTCAGGAATAAATCAGCAATGAGACCGCGTCTTTCGACAATCGAATCCTGGGCGCTGATATTACGTACCTGAATCCAATTGGCGCCAAGCCACACGCCATCTCTGGTGGCAATGGATTCTCCCGGCGACAGGCTGCTGCGATGTAGCAGCGCCTCTTCGAGGGTGTCTGCAGCATAAATACCCTGCATCAGGCCGCCCAACTGCCAATCGCAACCTACCTTGCTGCCAAGCGCCGACAGACCGAGATCGCCCGACACCGCGCCCGCGGTGGTATTAACATCTACGAATGACAGATTGCCCTGGGGCAAATCCGCCAATACCTGGGCGACGTTATCCAGGCCCTCGACGCAAATTGCTTGCAAGGACTCACCCAGTACCGACTCAACCGCTAGCTCCCAGCCACTATCAATGCGCAGGCCTTCCGCGAGTCGCAGCTGATTATTGAAGCCACGAGCCTGAAGCCACTCATTGAGTTTCGGATTATCCTGCCCCAGCGCCGCCTGCTGTAGGGCTTCGAGGGAGGTGAGTTTGCCCTGCGCGGTCTGCAGCTCACCGCGCGCCTCATCCAGCTGCGACTGGGTGTCGTTTATAGCCTGGCGTTTGTTCTCTATGACAGCGCCTGTTTCAACCAGCGTTGCCTTGATCTCTTCCAGCTCGGCATTTAGCGATTCTCGCGCCGCCTCGGCCTGGCTGGCCTCGCTGTTGGTGGGCATTTCCAGCAGACGCTGCTGCTCCATGCGCAGGCGCTTGCGCCGCTCCAGAGCGCGCTCGATACTCCGATCCAGTTGCTGGATGCGGGACTGCTCAACCTCGGCGGTTTGGCGCGGCACTTCCGCGCGCTGATTGAACTCATCCCACTCCTGCTGCCACTGCTGCAGGCCTACTTCCGCCTCGGCTAGCTTTGCCGCCGAGTTCTCCTCGTCACTGCGGGCGGTTTCAAGCTGTGGCTCGACCGATTTCAGATCTGCATCCAGCTGGGTAATCTTGCGCAGGTCTATATCCAGCTCTTCCCGGGTCTGCTCCCAGCCCTCTTCCGTTTCTGACAAGTCCAGCTTGAGCTGCTCCACCCGTTCCAGGTTGTGCTCAATGGACTGTTCGATGCGAGCGATATCGTTACCCAGACTGTAGAAGCGCGCCTGCACTTCGCCGAGGGCATCAGTGAGTTCCGCGTTGTCCGACAGATGCTGCTCGACACTGGCGTCCAGTGATCGCTGTTCAGCGATAGTCGCCTCGATCTGGATTTCAAGCTGGCTGATGGTTTCCTGATTCGCCTTGAGCTCGGCGTCCAAGGCCTGCCAACGCAGGGCACTGAGGTTGGCGCTGGTCTGGCGTTCCTCGGCCTTTAACTCGCCGTATTTTTCCGCCGCGACGGATTGCCGCTTTAAATGTTGTAACTGGCGCTCAAGCTCTTCCCTGATATCTTCCAGGCGCTCGAGATTTTCCTTGGTGCGCTTTATACGACTCTCAGTTTCCTTGCGGCGCTCCTTATATTTAGAAATACCGGCTGCTTCTTCGATGTAGATGCGTAGCTCTTCCGGCTTGGATTCAATCAACCGGGACACCATGCCCTGTTCGATGATGGAATAGCTGCGGGCGCCGAGGCCAGTGCCGAGGAAGATATCGGTAATATCCCGGCGGCGGCATTTGGTGCCGTTGAGGAAATAGGAAGACTGGGCCTCGCGATCTACCCGGCGCTTGATGGACACCTCGGTGAAATTCGCATATTCCCCGGTCAGCTTATGGT
>MDSV01135572.1_pt1 | contig 14214 bp, 14 predicted proteins | sample 810851 | NCBI WGS metagenome assembly MDSV01 (sample SAMN05326640, study PRJNA326480) | marine metagenome | isolation source: seawater | place: Atlantic Ocean: North East | collected 2012 | reverse complement strand
TAATTTAGATGCTTTTTCAAGATTTTGAATATTTTCTGCAATATTGTACGGTATGTTTAACCGTTTATAAGTGTTAACAATTGCATTTATATTGCCAGAACCATAATTGATTATTGTGATCACCTTTTAATTGCTTTCTCTTTTCCAAAAAACTTTAATATTCTGGCACCAAAATTGAATAGCATTACTTGATTTTTATAATCCCAATAATACTTTTTAGGCATTTCAAAATATTTTTTCAACTCCTTTACCGTTATTCCTAGCTTTGTAGCTATATATTCAAATTCGTCAACAATCTTTTTTGGATTATATGACCTAATTTTCAACATTTCTAGAGCTTTATTCCTTGTCAATTGCCCCGTCAAAATAAGGCTAGAGTATTGAACTTTTCTTGTATCAAAACCAAATCGCTCGGGTAGCCAATACCCTTCATAAAACTTAGTAAATCTCGATTCAAAATGTTTTTGAGGATACGGTTTCCAACCATAAGCGGTATTTAACAATTTCAAAGCATCCTCTTTTATATAGTTTAGATAATCTAGAGGTTTAATAACATTAACACCTTTTATGTATCGTAAATAGAACTTGTGACGTAAGACCGAACTAAATGGATAGGTTTTCATAGAATTCTTCATAAATTGCATTCTAATATGCCTAATTTGTTTCATGTCCGTACCATAGTATAACCACTCCATTGGATTACGTACACACTCAGTAGATATGTTTCCACCATTTAATATATATTTAATATTATACTTCTCTGCAAAGTTATATAGTGTTGCAATAAACGCATGGTCTTGAGGAATATCAATATGTGGGACTCCTGATTTAAAAAATGCCAACTGAAAATCTTTCATTTCTTCCCAATTAATTACTTCTGTATATAAGTCTAACCCAAGCTTATCTATCATTACCTGAATATTATTAACTGCTATTTCCGAATTCCAGCCACCATCAACATGAAAGACCAGTGGCCGAAGTCCAAATTCGTTTACAACAAGATGTAACATAAATGAACTATCTACCCCGCCGCTCATTCCCAATAAACAATCGAAATCTCTGTCTTTACCATCTTCTTTTATTTTAGATATTATTTTATTTAAACGTTTAGTGCCCTCATCATTAGGATACCAATTAGGCTTTACATTTTTTTTAAAATCAATACAGTGGTCACAAACTCCATTTTCATCAAAGGAGATACGTGAATCAGTTGTATCCATTACACAATTAGTACAAATCTGATAATCTCTTTTAGTCATGGCAACTTAATTATTGATGATTTCATTTAAGCCATCTTGCAATGAATACCTAGGCTCCCATTTAAGTAATTTTTTAGCCATTTTGATATCAGCCACAGTATCCATTATTTCATCTTTGCGCCTAATACCTGAACTTTTCACTAAGCACTTAGTATTTTTAATATCTTGGATAGTATTTATTAGTTCCTCAACTGAATGACTTTTCCCAAAACCAATATTAATTGCAGTAAATTTATCTTTATATTTCATAGATTTTACAATTGCTCTCACTACATCCTTAATGTATACATAATCCCTTTTTGGTTCAAGATCCGAAACCTTTACAATTGAATTAGAGTCAATTTGATTTATAATCGATGGAACAATAAAGTTAGTCGATTGATCAGGGCCGTAAACATTAAACAAACGTAATACTGTCACATCAATTTGGTGACTTTTTGCAAAGAACTGACATGCTTCTTCAGCCATTTTTTTTGATAAAGCATAGGGATTATTTGCATATAATTTAGAATTCTCATCTATTGGAAGCTTCGTTGGATTTCCATAAAGATATGAACTTAAAAATACCAAATGCGCTGAATGTTCTTTGCAATATTTCAAAGCGCAGATTGTACCTAAAAGGTTAGTTTTAAAAAAGAGAGCTGGATCATTCCAACTGTGAGGCACATAGGTAGCGCCTGCTAGATGGATTACAGTATCATTTTTAGGTATGCTATGCCATGTCTTCCCATCACATATATCTCCAGATTTGCTATTAATTTTGGTTACCTTATACTGTTCTTTTGATAATTTTGGTAAAAGATTTTTTGCTATAAATCCAGATGAACCAGTTACAAGTACATTATTCATTTAAAAATTTTGACTTCATATTTGCAAACTCTTCAATTGCCTGTATATAATCATCTGGCCTACCGATATCCAACCAATACCCATTATAATTATTAACTTTCACTGGTTTATTTTTATGGATCATCTCTAACATTAGATCATCAAATCCAAATTCTTTCCCCTCTGGAATATATTTTACAACCTCCTTATTGATCATATATATTCCCATACTAACTTCATAATGTTTTTCAGGTTTTTCATTAAAACCTGTTAATGTATCCTTATTATCTTTTTTCAGGACACCGTAGTCTACCTTATGAGATCGAAGATAGGATGAAATTGTAAAAAGATTATTTTCAGATTGGTGTTTTTCAAAAAAAGAAGCATAGTTTAGGTCAGTTAGAATATCACCATTCATCACTAAAAAATTGTCAGGCAAATCTTTAATTTGTTTTAATGGACCCATAGTACCAAGTGGCTCATCCTCCATTGAATAATCAATCTTAACATCCCACTTTGAACCATCTCCAAAAAAAGCTTTAATTAATTCTGCCTGATGATTCACAGTAATTGTAATATGATCAAAGTCAAACCCCACAAGTTGTTTAATTACCACTTCCAAAATAGGATATTCTCCAATGGGCATTAATGGTTTTGGCAGGACAACTGTATAAGGCTTTAAACGTGTACCTTTACCACCTGCTAGTATTATTGCTCTTTTGCTCATATGTTATAATTATCACTTTTGTAGTTTTCCAAATTGAATGGCTGTGTAAACCATTCAATTGTTTTCTCTAACCCGCGCTTAAATCCATCAAGACCATAAAAAATTGGTGACCAATCCAAAAGCTCTTTTGCTTTATCATTACTTGCAAAAAGCCTTTCAACTTCACTTTTCTCCGGTCTAAGTCGCTCTTCATCATTTATTATATTAATTTTAACATCCATTAAATCTGCTATTTCATTTACAGTATCACCAATTGATATTTCAAAGCCACTCCCCAAATTTATTACTTCCCCGTATGCATGTTTAGAATTTAAAGTGGCAATAAAACCATTAACTGTATCTGATATGTAACTGAAATCACGAGTTGGGTTAGTTGAGCCAAGCTTAATGTTATTTTGACCATAGGCAATTTGAGAAATAATTGTTGGTATTACTGCTCTTGCGGATTGGCGAGGACCATAAGTATTAAATGGCCTCAATATAACTACCGGAGTATTAAACGATCTATGAAAAGATAGAGCAATTTGGTCTGCTCCTATCTTACTTGCAGAATAAGGCGATTGGCCTTGGAGTGGATGATCCTCGGTAATTGGTATAAATTGTGCAGTTCCATAAACCTCACTAGTGGAGGTACTTACAATTAATTCAACTCCTAAATCCCTACCCGCTTGCAATATATTTAGAGTGCCTTTAATATTGGTATCTATGTATGAGTCAGGGGAATGATAGGAGTATGGAATAGCAATGAGTGCCGCTAGATGTAAGACCTTATCACAACCAACCATTGCAGTGCGAACACCATTAGAATCTCGAATATCTCCAGAAAAAACTTCTAGCTTATTTTTTATATCTGAGTCAATCTTATCTAACCATCCCCATGAACTAAAAGAATTATATTGTACAAAAGCTCTTACATCATAACCCTTACGAACTAGTTCTTCGGTCAGATGAGATCCTATGAAACCATCCGCTCCAGTAATTAAAACTTTTCTCATCTAGTTTATCCCATTTTTAATTATATATCTAAAATTGAACTTAATTATAAATAGTAATCTATTTGTCTAATAATTCAACAATGGCTTTAAATGATTCTCTCTGATCAAAAAGGTGCAATGCCTTTTCAGAAGGGACATACGGAGATTCTACTATTTCATTTGCAGTGTGAATTGCCTTTCCAAACCAATTATCATCTTCCAAGTTTATTAAAACAATACGAGATTGCATACACTCAGGTAATAGATCATAATATTTATTAAAAGTGATTGCTACAGCGCACCCTAAAAAGATTGATTCATAAACACTTTTTGGAGAAGAATCACTGAATGGAATTGAGATTACTAACTTTGTCTTGGATAGGCGTTTGTGTAAAGAAACCTTATCTAATCGTCCTAAAAACTGATCGTATGTCTCTAATTCTTCTATAATTACGTTTTTATAATCATTTTCTGCAAAAGGTGCTGTAAATGTTAAAGGAGTGATTTTGTTATCTTTGGAAGTGTTACGACCTTTTATAATTTTTTCAATTCTATATATTGGTGTTATTCCTCTTATAGATAGAATGCCACTCCGATGAACTTTTTGATTCTGTTTTGGAACCTTAACAATTTTCAATATTGATTTAATATCAATCCCATTTTGAATGATTTGCGGTTGGATATTGCATAAAGTTTCCATCTTATTGGACATATTTAATGAATCGACAGTGACTGCTTTTGCTCCAAGAAGTGCTTTAATCGTAAAGTATTTATATAGTTTTGATTTGTAAGGTTTAATTAAAATGTCGCTTCCCTGTGGTGTGCCAACGTACTCTACTCTACCTGCCCATGCTAAAACCATATAATACATTGAGTGAGCAAAGTAAATTGAATTTGAGAATCTTTTAGAAAAAGTCCTAAGTAGATAAACTTGGTATGGAAATATTAATAATTTTATAATGTTTCGCCAAATATTTGCTATCTTGGATTGCGCGCTGAACAATAGTTTATCAATTATTAATAATCTATAAACCTTATCCTCCTCATTTATTAATTTTTTGAAGCCCTCTCCTGCAATGAGATCTGTCAAAATTACTACATTTCTATCAGGTATAATTTTCAAAGCAGTTCGATACCAATCCATCGCATGAAAATCACTCGCTCCACAGAGAAAGACTACTGTTTTTGAAATTTTATTTGATTTCATATAAATCTAGTTAAGGTTTCAGCTTCTTATCACTTCATCATCAATCATAAACTTTTATAAAAGTTGTAAAGAAATATAGAATTATTATTTTGAAATTGAATTAAGCTCTAATTATTTGATAATTTTTTCTTTTAACACTTTTTGGCCAAAAAATAAAGAAGCTTAGAAAGCCACATATATCAAGTGCAATATATATGTATAAATATTTAACTATCTCTTTTATGCGCTTTTTATATATCAACTTTAACAAAATAGAAAAAAGGTATAAACTTAAGTAAATAGTATTACTTGATATATAAACGAGTGCCATGGAGAGTATTAAAATCATTAATGTTATTTCTCGCATTACTTCTGGAATTATATATTTGTTAAACAGATTATATTTAATTAGCAATATTTGATAAAAAAAGTTACCGGTGAAAAGGTCTTTAGTAAATCTCCCAAAATAATTGTAATCAATTGTGTGATGCAATGCAAGAGGCGTGGATCTTAATAATATTTTATTACCTGACTTTGCCATTCTCATGGCTAGGTCATAATCTTGCGAACGTCTAAAACATGTTCGCATTCCATTATTTTTGAACCACAAATCACGATTTATCAAAAACATACCACCCGCTAATGTCTTATTTGAATCTTTAGTTACAGTGCTATAAAGTTCTTTAGAAATGAGAGTATTATCATGATATAGACAATGATAAAAGTTTCCTGCTATATATTCACCACCAATTAATTTCCCGTTTTCGTAATATTGCTTGAAATTTTCAGGTATTAACTCCATATCTCCATCAATGAAAAAAAGGATATCCCCTATTGATTTTTTTGCTCCCACATTCCTAGCTAATGCAGCATTTATATCACCTTTTATTTTAAAAGCCATTACATTTTTAAAAGACTTTATTATTTCTATGGAATAATCCGTTGAGTCGGAATCGATATAAATAATTTCACAATCTACTATCTTATTAATTTTTATTGTTTCATTTATACTTGATATACATTTAAATAAGTTTCTTTCTTCATTTTTACCTATAACAATAAAGGAAATCATAGTCTGATAAAATAGATTAATAAATTACCTTGCCCATCGCATTTGAAAGAGTGCGATGACTTTGAGGTTTAATTCTAGGTGTTTTGATTGTAGGATACTTATCATATTTAAGTTGATATAATTTTCCAAAAAAAATAAAAAATAGCAATGAATAATGAGGCAAATAAAGGGTTTCCCAGCCTAGCATTGAAATGAAATAACATATGTAAAGCGCAAGTAAAATTCTTAATAGATGTAAACGCATAGTATCATTCCTATACATTTTAAAAACGGTGCGTAGCTTTAATCCTACAGCAATACAAAAACCTAAAAGAATCGAGAATCCAATGATTCCATGATTGAATAAAGATCCTAGCCATTGGCTATGTAATTCAGATGCACCTCCGAATGTATAGCTAAAGGGCTTATTCCCTCTTTGAGTGTTTTTCTTATAGCCTGTCCCAATAATAGGGGATTGAATAAAATAATTAAATGCCGATTCAAATACACTGAACCTTCCCATAACAGCAGATTTCATATTTGTAATACGAGAAACTCTTTCACCAAAATATTTATCATTAGCATAGGAATTAAACATAGAAAACATAACTAACCCTGCTGAGATAACAAGTGCAGGCCCTTTCCAACTTCCGTCTCTCTTGTTTATTATGAAAAAGTAGCATATCAAAAAAGTTAGAAGTACGATAAGGTTTAATCTAGATGTTGTGAGAAAAATAATCGTTGCACCTGCAACAATAGCTAATGCGACCTTTACTTTTGATTTTCCTAATGCAATGACAGATAGAATAGTTAAAATAGTAGCAATTTGGCCAACCATATTTGGATTCGGGTCTAAAAACATAAGCCTTCCAGAAATAGATGCTATATTGGGTTGGCCATAAAATTTTGCTAAAATTAATCCATATTTTGGTGATAACATGGCAAGTAACGACATGATAAATAAAGTTGCTAAAGAGATTGCTGCAAATCTGTTCTTCAAAATATTTTCGCTGGAAAGATTAACACCAATGGCTATTGCACCTAAATATGAAACAAAGTATTTGATAATTGTAAAATTTTTTAAATTAAATCCATAGCCAACAATAATCATTCCCCACAAATTTGAGATTATTGTAACAGTTACAAGCAATATCAGCCAAACTATTAATTTCTGGGCTTTCCAGCTGTTATTGAACAATAAAACAAGGCCTAGCCAACAGATAACATCGATAAATAAAATTCTTATTCCAAATAGGCTCCCAACAGGTGGCGCAATAAATGCTATTGGTAAGAGAGTAAATAGTATGGTGGCTAGCTTAGATTTTTTCATAAATAGCAGTAAAAGGTAACTGTCAAGAATATGATTTAACTAGTAACTAAAATGTTTTAATAATATGTTTAAAACTTGATATAACACGAGGAAATTTAAATAATCTACCTTCGTAAAATCGAATTTTAATATGCACAAAAAACCAACCTAGAACTAAATTGAACTTTGAAATAACATGCTTATTGATTATCGCTTTTCTTATCAGGATTCCATTTTTTTCAATTGTGGATAAATGTACGGAACGGGTGGACCTATCATCTCTTTCAGTAAATTTAGAAAAGTAATTTTTAGAGTGCTTCCATTTTTTAACATGAAATGATATTCTTAATAACCAATCATAATCCATGCTCAATCGTGGAAAGTTTTTTTCATCTAGAGTCCCAGATAACTTGTGTACCCTTTCGCTCCAAAATGTTGCATCGGTTGGCAAAACTCTCATTCCATAAAGCATATAATGTTTAGGATTCATTTTAGGGAAATACTTTCGGCCTATTTCATTTTTATTTATATCCATAATAATTCTTTGCCCATAGTAAAGATCTAAATTAAGGTTATTCATAAAATATGTCCCAACTTCCAACAAGGTTCCAGGTAAGTATTCCTCATCAGCATTTAACCATGCTCGTACTTGTCCTGTGGCTTTAGCAAAACCTTTATTCAAAGCATGGGTCTGACCTCGATCTTTCTCACTAATGAAGTAAGCTAGTCGTTCAGCATAATTCTCAATGATTTCTGACGTTCCATCGTTTGAGCCACCATCAATGACGATGTATTCTAAATTCGGGTAATTTTGATTTAAAATAGAAAGAATACAACTTTCAATAAACTGCACGTTATTAAAAACTGGAGTAATAATTGTTATTTTAGGAAAATTTTCTCCCATTTGCATTCGACTTTTTATTTGTAAACCTACGGCTTAATTGATAATTGCTATCTGTTAATTGATGAATGAATAATATTTATAATCTTTTCACCATATTTTGCATGATTATAATTTAGTAATCTATCATAACCACGTTGCCCTTTTAGCTTTATCAATTTATCATCTTTTAAATACATTATCATTTTATTTGCAATGTCAACTTCATCATGTGGATCAAAGAGAAGTCCTGCTTCTCCAACTTGTTCAGGTAGAGCTACAACATTCGAACAACAGACCGGAATTTTCAATGAAAATGCCTCATAAATAGGAAGGCTAATACTTTCAAAAAGCGAAGGCATAATTAGAAACTTAGATAGGGTATATAAATATGGTATATCTTCGTAGTCAACATAGCCTAAATATTTTACAGAATTATCTAGGTTGAGTGTTTTTATCTTATTAATAATGTTATAATAATTATTATCTCTATTACCAGTTAGCAATAAGTGTAAATCATCAAACTGCTCTTGGACAATAGCAAAGGCATCCAATAACTTAATATGGTTTTTGTGATACCATAATTGAGCTGGATAGTATATAAATTTCTTTGGTAAATCATATTTGTTAATTATGCTGTTAAAATAAAATCTATCAACTCTATTATTTATTAATCTCGCTGGTGGCGGAGACTCCACTATTTTAACTTTTGATTCAGATATATGTAGGAACTTTTTTATATCATTTTTAACAAATTGGGATTCACAAAGAATCTTATCAGCATGTTTAGCTAATTTTTTTCTAACAATATACCGTTTAAATAATTCATACTTTGTAAAAAACTGTGGAAAATATCGCTCTTGCATATCATGAAGAGTAAAAACAAATTTTTTATTAAGATAGTAGTGAGGATATAAAGTGGTTGTGGGAGATAAGAATAAATCTATATCTGAAAAAAGACCTTTTTCTTCTTCACTAAAAAAAAAAGGCTTTCTAATAGAAAATAATAGTTGGAATAACTTGACTAAAATTTGAAATATATTGTACGTTGGGGCTTCTAATTTTCTTTTAGAAAAACTGTACTTATTTAAAAAATCTGCTTCATCATCGTAAAACAGAATGAAGTCATAAATTTTAGATCTATTCATGGCATCAAGAATAGATTCCGTATATTGAAACACACCGCCACTCATTTGGCCACCAGAAACAACTATTCCTATTTTCTTTTTTATGTTAATCGCCATCTAATCTTCATTGAGTGCGCAAATAAGCTTGGATTAAATGATACAAAATATTTATTAAATATAAACCTGTTTAGCAAACTCAAAAATCTTGATTCCCCATAATATACAGGCTTTTTATATTCAATTTTAGCCAACTTCAAGCCGAGTTTATCACCGATCTCAAGCATTTCATTAGGCCTAAAAAACCTTATGTGATCGTAATTGTAACTTTTAAACTTTTTATAATTTTCTTTGCCATAACATAAGTTGTCCATACTAATAACACTTCCTGTGAAAAGAATTTTTAACCTGTCTAATAAATCAAAATAAAGAGGAACAGAGATTATTATTGAACCGTTTTTAGATGTTATTTTAATTGCCTCTGAGATCAAAGATACAGGATCAAAAACGTGTTCTAGAACATCCAAGATTAATACTAAGTCATACTTTTCTTTAATATCAAAACTCTGAGTTATATCTTTTCTAAATACTTTATAACCTTTTTTTTGCAAACTTTTAATTGCATCATCATTAATTTCAACACCAGAAACATCATATCCTTGTTTGATTAATTGATGACATACCCCGCCATGACCGCATCCAATATCAATTATCTTTTCTTCCCCATGGAGTTCAGGAAGCATACTTTTTATTTTTTTAAAAGTATTACCTTTTTCATCTAATTTGGATAAACTTTTATAAAAGTTATTGTAATAGTCTAAAAGAGAACTTTCATTGCTAAAATTTGAATTGTTTAGATTTTGCTTCATATGTTTATTGTGATAATCCTAGGTTGAATTATAGCATGAAGTTGTGTCAAATTGATTTAACATTATCATAGTTGCATTTAGTTAAGTTGCATGACACTAGGTTATTCATATCAATTCTTCTATAAGGATATTAGAATTTGTTTCTAGGTCAACCAATTTAAGATTTGAAATTTCATTTAACTGTTCCTCGCGCCTTAGATAATTAAGCTTCCCTTCACTATTCCTAGTTTCACGAATTTTAGAGAACTCAAAGGTATTATCTGAATTCACAATTAAATCAGGAATATATTTTTTAGCAATATCACTTTTTACAAAAAAAGCATTTAAGTTTTGAATATTTGATCCAATGTATGAATACCCCATGTCCTTTAGAAAAGTTTCAAAGGCTTTTAAGTTAGCACCCCAATACAAGTTGGTATGTGAATATCTAGATCTGGAAAATTCAGGATCATATGGAACAGTAAAAGGTTTTTGATTACCAAAAAGCGAGTTGTATTCACATATAATTATTACTGGATTAATTACATTAATTTCTTTCAGTACCCAATAATCTACACCATCAATATCAACGCTTAGTATTCCGATATTGTTATCAATCTTTAATTTTAATAGTTCATTACGAATGATTTCATTGATATTGTCCTTGGTAATAAAATGATTTAATGCATGTAAATCATATTGCCAATATATTTTTTGACTCTTTATATCCTCGACATTTTCTTTTGAACCATCAATCACTAAACCAGACCAATTTCTATTCATCATAAGAAATCTTGTATTTGATTCTCTATAGTTTTCAACACCAAACTCTACAAAAAACTTATTAGATATAGGTATATTACTAAGTAAAAACTCTATGATTCCATCCTCACCCCATTGGGAGAACACTTTAAATTCAACATCAGAAATTTTTTGAGGTTTTACTCTCTTTTGAGCAAAGCATAAACTTTTTCCCATCATCAATTTTATATCATCAAATGAATTAGTATCTCTATTTATAATATTATTTAAAATAGATTTCAATCTACGCTTCATAAAATGTCTTTCAATGTTTGGCAAATGACTTCAACCTCTAATTCTGATAGATCATAAAAAGTAGGTAAATTTAATCCCTCTTTATATAATTTATGGGCAATGGGCGTTTCAGTGCTTGGATACATTGGCATATCTGATATGGGATAAAAGTATGGACGCGAATCAATATTTTTAGCTTTAAGATTTCCACATAATTTATTTCTCATAATTTCGGTGTATCCATCAATCTCAATACATACCTGCCAATAAACATTTTTTGCCCATGAAGCTTGGTAATTCAATTTTATTCCTTGGATATTCTTTAACCCTTCTTCATACCAATGCATGATTTGTATTCTTTTATTTATAAATTGGTCAATTCTTTCGAATTGAGCTAATCCTAAAGCAGCTTGTAGATTTGTCATTCGATAATTATATCCTACTTCATTATGCCAATAACGCTTATTTTTGTCCATTGCATGATCACGAAGGTCTTTTAGTCTATGGTAAAGCTTTTTATTACTAGTTGTAATCATACCTCCCTCACCAGAAGTAATAATTTTATTCCCATAGAAGCTAAACACCCCTACATCGCCTAGACTTCCTACTTTTTCACCATTTATTTTAGCGCCATGCGCTTCAGCTGCGTCTTCGATAATAATTAAATTATGTTTTGCAGAAATTTCTTTGATCTTATCCATTTCAGCTGGGTGCCCATATAAATGTACTGGAATAATTGCTTTAGTATTTGGAGTAATAGCCTCTTCAATTTTTATAGGATCAATACACAAGGTATCCTGTTGTATATCAACGGTTATAACTTTTGCCCCAGTGTATTTTACACTATTAGCAGTTGCAATAAACGTTAAATCAGGTATTATAACTTCATCATCTTTTTTTATTCCCAAACCAACTAAAGCTAAGTGGAGTGCGTTAGTACCATTCGAAGTTGAGATAGCATACTCTGTTCCACAATATTTTGCAAATTCCTGTTCAAATCTATCAATATATTTACCTAAAGAAGAGACCCATCCTGATTCAACTGCTTTAGTAACATAATCAATTTCTTTTTGCGTGATCGAAGGCTTTGATACAGGAATGAATTCATTTAGTTCATTTAAGATACTCACAAGAAATGCTCCTAATAATTAATTTTTTTAAGCATTGATTTTAGTTTTGGATATACTTTTTTATAAAGTGGAATTTTATACTTTAGTAAAAACTTATTGTAATGTAAACCGTTAACTTTTTGTTCTTCTACTTTTATAATTTCCACTTTAATTTTTTTTTGATACAATTCACCGTCTAATGGATCATTTTTTCTTAGTTTATAATTTGTTGCGACGTCACTAGCTCCAATATGGTAAACAAGGGAGCGATAAGGGTATAAAGTGTATTTATTTTCTAAGAAAGCAGATGCATACCACCTAATTGCCCATGAATCATTTACACCATCGATTTGATCTTTCAACATTTGTAAAAAGGGATATGAATATTTCCTATCAAACAAATATTCTAACTTTTCTTTTTTAATTCTAGATAATAATCTTTCACCATTATCATCAAAAATGCTCCAATCATCTTTCCAGGTTCCCCATCCTAAATTATCTGCTGTTTTGAGAAAGTATGTATTATCAGAACCCTTACTTTTAAAATAACTATAACCATTAATTGATATTACATCAGTATTTTTTTCATAAAGTTGAAGTGCATCATTCATAAATTTTAAAAAGTACTTTCCTGTTACTAAGTCGTCTTCTAGAACAATTATCTTACCATACTTGCGAACTATTTGACTCACACCACTTATTATATTTTTCGCCAATCCATAATTTTTTGATCTTTCTATTAATTCTACCTTTGCGAAACCATCAATAGTCTTTAAATATTTCCTTACTTTTAAAACAGCTTTTTGATGATTTTTATCCTTAGCTCCATCAGAAAATACGTATAGGTTACTTTTATCAGCTAGTTCATTTTCCTGGAGTGATTCTATTGTTTCAATTAAACAAGAACATCTATTATAAACAAATAGAACTATAGGAGCTAACATTTCACTTTAGATTCCTAGACAATTTTCTTTTAGATAAAATATTGAAGTACAATTATTTCTGATACTACCAGGACTTAGTCCCCAAAAGTCTAGTCTTTTATAATTGTTTTTTTTTAAATATGTATATGCTTCTGAATAATCAGGTCTATTTGAATCATCAAAAATTATTACACCTATATCATTCAAAATTTTTGGCGCATTTATTGCACAATCATTACGAAATAGCCCATCAATTAAAACTATATCATAGTCCCCTTCTAAGCTCGTATTTAATACGTAGTCATCTTTATTAGATAGTGCGCTGATAATATTACAGTTTAACGATATCTTATCCTTAAGAATATCAATCCAATCATTATCATGTTCAATGCTTGTCACATTCTTAAAATATTTACTGAAAAATAAAGTTGAATAACCAGCTCCATATTCAAGTAATGTAAATTCTTTTGATAATCTTGGAATCAAAAAATCCATTGAAGAATATGTTAACCATGGTATTGGTTCATTATTTTTATTTCTAGGAGATCTAGAAAGCATACTAATGAAAAATCCTTTATCAAATAAATAGCCATCTGCAAGGACCTTACGGAGTAATAAGATTTGTTTTAATTTTTTGTTTAGAATACCCACTAACTGATGTCCTTTAATATTACTCTTATGAACAGAATTAATTTACTTATGCAGTATTCCATAAAAACTAAAATATTATTAATTTAAAAGTGATAAGCTTGTTTGACGAAGGTTTTTAAAAGAATATATAATTACCTTTTTTAAAAAACATTGTGAAATACATAAAAAGTTTTTGACTTCTTTTGTATTAGATCAATCAAGGTCACAATACATGTCTTTTAACATTAATTAAGATCAAGATTCTCCAATTCTAAAAAGGTTATCGAGAAACACCTTCCAACTTAATGAAGTAAAAAAAACTGAAAAATCT
>MDSV01080579.1_pt1 | contig 14214 bp, 15 predicted proteins | sample 810851 | NCBI WGS metagenome assembly MDSV01 (sample SAMN05326640, study PRJNA326480) | marine metagenome | isolation source: seawater | place: Atlantic Ocean: North East | collected 2012 | reverse complement strand
TTTAAATAATTTATAGCATCATTTCTATGATAATAGACAGTATTAAGAAAATAGATTTTTTGATTTTAAATAGTCATAGGAATAAATTTATTGTTCTTACTTTTTTAGTTTTCTTTGGTATGCTTTTAGAAGTAATTGGTTTAGGAGCAATAATTCCGGTTATATCTTATTTGTTAGATCCAGAATTAATTAAAGAGAATCAATTTTTTTCTGATATAATTTATTTTGCTGGAATAAAAAATCATAAAGATGTTGTGTTTTTTTTTCTTTCAGTTCTTTTATTTATATATGTCTTTAAAACAATATATTTAGTGTTTTTAAATTATATACAAAATAAATTTATATATAATTTGAGATCTTTCATTTCTTCAAGACTTTTTAATTTATATATGGATAATTCTTATGATTTTCATTTAAGGAATAATTCTTCTATCTTAATTAAGAATTTTCAGACTGAGATTCCTAATCTTGGAGGATTTTTATCATCAATTTTACTTTTGTTTGTAGAAGGGTTGTTGTTTCTTTCAGTTGTTATAACCTTAATTTATATTGATCCAGTTGGAGCAATTGGCTTAGGATTATTTTTTGGAATTTTATCTTATCTTTTTTTTTCATTTACAAAAAACAAAATTAGAAATTCAGGTATTTTGAGGGAAAATATTGACACGAAACTATCAAAGCTTTCTTTTGAAGGGATAGGAGGAATAAAAGAAATTTCACTCTTAGGTAGAATAAATTACTTTAAGGAAATGTTTTTTTATAATAGTTTTGAAAATGCTAAAATATTATCTTATTCAATAACATTTACTCAATTAGGAAGATATTTTTTAGAATTGGTTTGTATAATTGGTCTAAGTGGATTTATTATTATTATGATATCAAATAATGTTGAAATGAATTCTATAATTACAATTTTGACAATTTTTACAGCAGGAGCATTTAAAATGATCCCTTCATTGAATAGAATGATAGCAAGTTTTCAAAATTTAAATTTTTATAAGCCCGCTGTAGATAAAATTTATAATTCTTTTAAAGTTTCAATTAAAAATGAAAATCATGAAATAAAAAAAAATAAGATTTATCTAATGAATTCTATTAATGTTAATAATTTGTGGTATTCTTATGATAGTAAGAGTAATTTAATTCTAAAAGATGTTTCATTTAAAATTAATAAAGGTCAAATTATAGGCTTTATAGGAGAGTCTGGATCAGGAAAAAGTACATTAATAGATTTGCTTATTGGTATTCTTAAACCGATTAATGGCGAAATCTTGGTAGATGGAGTGAATATTAACAATAATTTAAGATCCTGGCAAGATAATATAGGATATATACCACAATCAATATATTTAACAGACGACAGTATATTAAAAAATATTGCAATTGGCATTAATGAATCAAAAATTGATTTAAAAGCAGTTAAGAAGGCTATTAAAGCATCTCAATTAAATAAATTTATAGAGTCCTTAGATAAAGGAATTAGAACAAATGTTGGAGAGAGAGGTGTGCAATTATCGGGGGGACAAAAACAAAGAATAGGTATCGCAAGAGCTTTATATCATAATCCTGAGGTTTTAGTTTTTGATGAGGCTACTTCTGCTCTGGATGATAAAACTGAAGAAGGGATCATTGATTCAATAAGATTCTTAAAAAGAAAAAAAACAATAATTGTAGTATCACATAGAATGTCTTCTTTAAAAGATTGTGATAAATTATTTATTATTAAGAACAAGTCAATATATTTAAAAAAAAGTCAAAAAAACTATAAACATTTATGAAAGAATTTAAAATTAGAGATATTTTTTTTGGATATAAGCATAAGCCTGTTGTTTTTGCTGAAATAGGAATCAATCATAATGGGTCTTTAAAAATTGCAAAGAAAATGGTAGATTCAGCATACAGAGCAGGGGTTAAAATAGTTAAGCATCAAACTCATATTGCAAGTGAAGAGATGTCTAAAGAGGCAAAAAAAATAGTTCCTGTTCATACCAAAGAAAATATTTTTGATATAATTAAGAATTGTTCCCTTACAGAAAAAGATGAATATAAATTGATGAAATATGTAGAAAAAAAGGGAATGATTTTTATTAGTACACCATTTAGTAAAGCTGCTGCTGACCGATTAAATAAATGGGGTGTTCCAGCATATAAAATTGGTTCGGGAGAATGTAACAATTATCCATTAATTGAACATATATCTTCTTTTGGTAAGCCAATTATATTAAGTACGGGTATGAATACTATTGAAAGCATCAAAAAAGCTATAAAAATTATTAGAAGTTTTTCGATCCCTTATGCAATAATGCATACTACGAATATTTACCCTACTCCAGATAATTTGGTAAGACTAGGTGCACTTTCTGATCTCATGACTATTTTTCCAGGAGATATTATAGGTCTTTCGGATCATACTCTTTCAAATCATTCTTCATTTGGTGCTGTAGCACTTGGAGCATCAATAATAGAGAGACACTATACTGATACTAAAAGAAGAAATGGACCAGATATTGTTTGTTCAATGAATGAGAAAGACTGTATAGATTTATTAAAAGGAATTGAAATCTTGTATGAACAAAGGGGAGGAGAAAAAAAACCTGTCAAAGAAGAAATTGAAACTGCAAAGTTTGCATTTGCATCAGTTGTTTCTACTAAAAAAATTAATAAAGGCGAAATTCTTTCAGAAAAAAATCTTTGGGTAAAAAGACCTGGAACAGGAGAAATCAAAGCAGAAGAGTTAAAATTCTTGTATGGTAAAATAGCAATTAAAAAAATAGGGGAAGATGAATTTTTAAAAAAAATAGATTTTAAATGATAAAAATTTTCATAATAACTGAAAGAAGAGCAGATTATTCTAGATTTAAGCCAATTATGGATCTAATTGTCAAGGATGACAAATTGGATTATATTCTTGTTGTCACGGGAGCTCATTTAAAAAGAGAAATGGGATATACTAAAACAGAGATTTTAAAAGATGGTTTTAAAATTAACTACGAAATTGATATGTTTAATGAGGATTCTGATTCTGGGGCAGTAATGGTTAGAGCTTTTTCAAAGGTAGCAGAGAAAGTAACATACTGTCTTGAAGATTCTAATCCAGATTTGATTTTAGCTGGATTTGATATAGGTGCAAATTTAGCTGTTACAATTGCAGGGGCTCATATGAATATCCCTGTAGCACATATCCAGGGAGGAGAGGTTACAGGGACAATTGATGAATCTATAAGACATGCAATGTCAAAATTTTCTCACTATCATTTTGTCTCAAATGATGATGCAGCTCAAAGGCTTATAAAATTAGGAGAGATGCCTGAAAGAATATTCGATGTAGGATGCCCTTCTATAGATGCAATTATAAATACTCTTGATAATAAGAGTATTTTAGATAAATATCAACTTACAGAAAACAATTATTTTATTTTACTTCAGCATCCGGTTACATCTGAGTTCAATAATGCTGAATTTCAGATCCGAACAACTTTATCAGCAATAAAAAAAAGTAATATAGATGCAATAATTATCTTACCAAATAATGATGCAGGGTTTTCTAAAATCATAAGAGAATTAAAAAACTCTAAAATAAAATTTGTTGAGAGTCTAACTATTAATGAATATATAAATTTAATGAAGCGATCTACTGGTTTAATTGGCAATTCAAGTAGCGGAATTCATGAAACAGCAACGTTTAATATACCAACAATTAATATTGGAACAAGGCAAAATGGAAGATTAAGACCTAAGAATGTTATTGATGTTGGTTATGAAGAAGAAGAAATAATAAATGCTATTAAAAGTTGTATTAAAATTAAAAGAAAAAATATTAAATATGAAAATCCATATGGGGATGGCAATTCTTCAATAAAAATAATTGAATTGATAAAAAGAATCGATTTGTCCTCAAAAATTATTCAAAAGAAAATTACATATTAGAATGGAAAAAATTATTATAACAGGAGGAAGTGGAACTGTTGGAAGCAGTTTTATTGAGAATAACGTAGGTAAATATGAAATTTTTAGTTATGCAAGAAATGAAAAGTCTCAAGTTGCACTAAAAAGATTATTTCCTGGAGTGAATATAGTTTTAGGAGCAATTGAAGATAAAATAAATTTTGAGAATGTTGTTCGAAAGATAAATCCAGGAATTATCATACATACTGCTGCTCTTAAACATGTTGATTCTGCTGAAAAGCAGCCATTAGAAATGGTGAAAACTAATATACTTGGATCAAAAAATATAGTTGACACATCATTAAAGTTGAATATCCCGATTACAATTGGAATTAGTACAGATAAAGCTTGTGAACCTAAAAACATGTATGGATATTCAAAGCTTATAATGGAAAGAATGTTTTTGGAAGCGAATAATAAAAAAAATATTTTTTGTTGTACTAGGTTTGGAAATGTATCTGGCAGTAGTGGTTCGGTAATTCCATTTTGGTTAAACCTAAAGTGGAAAGGAGATTCTCTTCCTTTAACTGATCTAGGAATGAATCGTCTTATGATAAACAGGAAAGATTCTTCAGCAATAATTGAAAGGTGTATTCTCGAGGCAAAGAAAAAAAATGGAGGATTTGTTTTATCTAAAAAAATGAAAAGTGTAATTATGCATGAACTTGCAAAACTAATTTCTGAAGACATTAATCTGATTGGAGTAAGACCTGGAGAAGGACTTAATGAAATTTTAATCTCAAATTCTGAATTACCCTTCACAAAAGTTGACAAAGATTACATTTTTATTTATCGAAAAATAAATAATGATTTAAAATCTAGACTTGATAAACCTATTTCAAGTGATAAATCGTCAAAAATGAATAAAAAAGAATTATTGGAAATAATAGAGGAAGTAAAAGACCAGCTTAATAACTCACTAATGTATTGATTAGATTTAAAAAATGAATATTTTAGTTACAATTTGCGCTAGGGGTGGGTCAAAGGGGATTCCAAAAAAAAACATATTGAATTTGGGGCAATACCCTTTAATATATTATTCTATAAAAACAGCTAAAGAATTTTTAAAAAATAAAAAAGGCTCTATAGCTTTATCTACTGATTGTAATGAAATTAAAAAGGTTGCTAGAAAATATGGTGTTGATACAGAATATAAAAGATCTGAAAAACTTGCTGATGATATAGCAGGAAAAGTAGATGTAATAAAAGACATTTTTAGATATGAAGAAAAAAAGAAAAATGAAAAATTTGATCTATTATTAGATTTAGATATAACATCTCCTCTTAGAACAGTAAAAGATTTAGAAAATGCACTGGAGATTTTACTTTCAGACAAAAAAGCTAATAATTTATTTAGTGTATCACCGGCTAGTAGAAACCCATATTTTAATATGGTTGAAAAAAGAGGTAAATATTTTTATAAAATAAAGCATACTAAAAATTTTAAATCAAGGCAGTCAGCTCCAAAAGTATATGATTGTAATGCTTCATTTTATTTTTATAATAGGATCTTTTTTGAAAAAAATTATGATTCTGTTTTTACTGATAAAACTTTAATTTATAATGTTCCTCATATATGTTTTGATATTGACGAACCGATAGATTTAGAGTTTATGAATTTCTTATTTGTTAATAATAAAATAGAGGGGCTATTATGAAAATATTAATTATTGGATTAGGATCTATAGCTATAAAACACATGAAAGTACTAAAAGAAATTTCTAAAAATTTTATTTTTTATGCATATCGATCTTCAAAATCTTCTTTGAATTTTAAGGATGTTATAAATATATATAATTGGAATAAGTGTTTAGCACACAACTTTGAATTTTGTATAATTTCCAGTCCGTCATCTTTACATCTTACTCATTTAAAGTTAGCCGAAAAACTAAATATACCTCTCTTTATTGAAAAACCATTATTTATAAATAAAAAACAGATCTCAGAATTTAATAAACTAGAATTAAAAAATATTAGAATTTATGTTGCTTCTAATTTTAGGTTTAATCCAATAATTCAATTTTTAAAAAATGATTTTAAAATAAGTTCAGAAGGAGTAAATGAAGTTAATTCATATTGCGGATCTTATCTGCCGAATTGGAGGCCACAAAAAGATTACAGACATGTTTATAGTTCAATAAAAAAACTTGGCGGAGGAGTTCACATTGATTTAATTCATGAGCCTGATTATTTGAGTTATTTGTTTGGACTACCAATTAAATCAATAGTGAAAAATAAAAAAGTTTCTTCTTTAGAGATAGACAGTATGGATTCTGCAAGCATCTATTTTTTATACGAAAATTTTCAAGCACATATTTTTCTAAATTACTTTAGAAGGGATTCCAAAAGAACTCTTGAAATAGTTAGGGAAAAGGATACTATTTTTGTAGACTTTTTAAAAGGAACAGTTACAGAATTAGTTGCCAATAAAGTTATTTATAAAACTAGCAGTAATTCAATTTACCATTCTTATAAAAAACAAATGCAGTATTTTTTAGATTGTATTAAGAATAATAAAAAAAACATGAATTCAGTTAGTGAAGCAATTTCAATTTTAAATTTTATAGTATGATTTTAAGTGATAAAGTTATTTTAGTTATAGGAGGGTCTGGATTACTTGGCAAAGCATTTATTGATGATATCATTAAAAATGGGGGTATAGCAATAAATTTAGACATAAATAACCCAAATATTTTGGATCGTAATATTTTATATTTCGATATAAATAATGATGATTCAATTAAGGATTCTCTAAACATTATTATTAAAAAATATCCTAGAATAGATGGCTTAGTTAATAGTGCTTTTCCCAGAACGAAAGACTGGAAAAATAAATTTGAGGATGTTACCTTAGAATCTTTCTCTATGAATGTTGAGATGCAACTTAGCAGATCGTTTGCTATATTAAAACCTGTTTTGAATATTATGAAAAATCAAAAATATGGATCAATTGTTCATATATCATCAATTTATGGGATTGTTGGAAATGATTTTAATATTTATAATGGTACAAACCTCACATCACCAGCTGCATATTCAGCTATTAAAGGTGGTGTAATAAATTTCAGCAGATATATTGCTTCTTATTTTGGCAAACATAATGTAAGATCTAATTGTATATCTCCAGGCGGAGTATTTGATCACCAGAATAAAACTTTTGTAAAGCAGTATATTGAAAAGGTTCCATTAGGTAGAATGGCAAAACCTGATGATATTGCTCCAATGGTTTCTTTTTTATTATCATCAAAATCAGAATATATTACGGGTCAAAATATTGCAATTGATGGAGGTTGGACAGCTATTTAGATAATTATAAATCACGTTAATTTAATTAAATGTATAAATGAAAATTTCAGACCTTTTCCCAAAAAAAATTAATTATGAAAAATATTTGATTGATAATGATTTGGAGAGTTTAATTCAAAAAAAGAACTCTACAGGAACTATTCAAAAAATAACTAATGATGATCCTTTGCATAATGTCAATTCTAAAAATAATGCACCATTACCTCCAGAATTTGATGATTTGATTAGACTTCACTTCTTAATAAAAAGTAGAAAAGTTACTACCGTTTTAGAATATGGAGTTGGCTATAGTTCAATAGTTTTAGCAGATGCAATTTTAAAAAACAGTTTGGACAATTATATTCCTAAATTAAGATGTTCAAACCTATTTGAATTGCATTCAGTTGATACATCCAAAGAATACATTGAAATTACGAAAAAAAGAGTCCCTAAAAGACTATCTTCTATAATCAATTTTCATTTTTCTGAAGTTATTATGTCTGAATTTAATGGACGCATTTGCACATTTTTTGATAAAAATCCAAATATATCTCCTGACTTTATATATGTGGATGGGCCTGATCAATATTCACCTAAGGGAGACATTAGAGGGTTTTCAACTAAGCACCCTGATAGAATGCCAATGATTGCAGATATTTTATCAATTGAACATTTTCTGTGTCCTGGCACATTAATTATTTTTGACGGCAGAACAGCTAATGCCAGATTTGTTAGATCAAACTTGCAGAGAAATTGGGGGTATTTATATGTTGAAGAATTTGATCAACATTTTTTTGAATTACTTGAAACTCCATTAGGAGAGCATAACAAAAAGAAAATAGATTATTCCTTGGGAGAAATTTATTATGATAGATTAAATAAAAATTTAAAGAAATGAATTACACTAATAATGTTAGGCTTATTTCTAGGATAGATGTGAAAAACAACTTTGTTATTAAAGGAATTCATCTAGAAGGGTTGAGGAAAGTTGGAGACCCTTTATTAGTTGCTAAAAGTTATTACGAAGAAGGAATAGATGAAATAATTTTTATGGATGCTGTTGCGAGTTTATATCAAAGGAATAATTTATTTGATATAATTAATAATGCTACTAAGCATGTATTTGTCCCAATTACGATAGGTGGAGGAATAAGAAAAATAGAAGATATTGAACAAGCTCTTAATTCAGGAGCTGATAAAATCGCTATAAATACTCAAGCAATTAAAACCCCAGAATTTATTCAAGAAGCTTCAAGAATTTATGGGTCCCAAGCAATTATTGGATCTATTGAAGCTAAAAAAAGGGGAGATTCATGGGAAGCATATGTTGACAATGGTAGACAAGAAACAGGTATAGATGCTATTAAGTGGGCAATTGAATTAGAATCAAGAGGAGCTGGGGAATTATTGATAACCTCCATTGATAAAGAGGGAACAAAAAAGGGTTTTGATGAGGAATTAATACAATTAATCTCAAAATCAGTCTCAATTCCTATAATATCCTCAGGAGGTGCAGGTAATTTAGAACATATAATTTCTCTTTGTAATAAAACAGATACCTCTGGGGTTGCTATAGCTTCAATTATTCATTATAATGATTTTAAAATAAGTGATATAAAGAGTAAAATGGTTATTAATAATTTAAATGTTAGATTATGAAAACAGTATGTATTCTTGACTATGGAATAGGAAACTTAAAGAGTTTAAACAATGCTTTCATTAAACTTGACACAAATGTTATTTTAAGTTCAGAATATAAGGATATTCTAAAATCAGATTATCTTATCTTACCTGGAGTTGGTGCTTTTGCAAATGCAATGGAAAAGTTAAAACTTCTTAATTTAGATGATATAATTTTAGAATTTATTAGCTATGGCAAACCATTTATAGGCATTTGTTTAGGTATGCAAATGTTATTTGACAAAAGTGAAGAATTTGGAATTACAAAAGGAATTGGATTAATAGAAGGAAATGTGGTTAAAATACCAATAGAAAAAAAACACTTAAGATTACCAAATATAGGTTGGAATAATCTTGTTCCTAGTAGATATAATAAATGGAAAAATTCAATTTTAAATGATTTGAGTAGAGATGATCGAGTTTATTTTATTCATTCATTTTGTTGTATGCCAAAAAGTGAAGAAAATATTTTAGCAAAGACATTTTATAGAGATATAGAATTCTGCGCATCAGTTCAAAAAGAAAATATTATTGGTGTTCAATTTCATCCAGAAAAAAGCGGTCCTATTGGCTTAAAAATATTAAATCAATTTTTAAATATTAAATAATTAATTATGAAAAAGAAAAAAGCTTTATTTGGGCTTCCTAAAAATGTAATTTTTTGTAAAAAATGCGTTATTTCAAATCAGAGGCCTAATTCAACGGTTGAATTTAAGCATGATATAACTGAGAAAAAAGAGGTAATTAATTTTAATAAAAATGGAATTTGTGAAGCATGTAGATATAATTATGAAAAGGAAAAAAACATTGATTGGGAAAAAAGAGAAAAACTTCTTCAAAAGCTTTGTGACAAGTATAGGAAAAATGATGGTTCTTATGATGTTTTAATTCCAGGGAGTGGAGGAAAAGACAGTGGATTTCAATCACATTTGCTTAAATATAAGTACGGGATGAATCCTTTAACAGTTACATGGTCCCCTCATTTATATACTGATATTGGTTGGAAAAATTTTAGAAACTGGATTCATGTAGGAGGATTTGATAATATACTTTACACACCTAACGGAAAACTACATAGACTGTTAACAAGGCTTGCATTTAAAAATTTATTACATCCATTTCAGCCTTTTATTTTTGGACAAAAACAAATTGGCCCTACAATGGCGTCAAAATTTGGCATAAAACTTGTCATGTATGGAGAAACTGGTGCAGAATATGGAAATAAGGGAGATGAAAATAAAATACCTACAATGGATCTTAAATATTATTCTTATGACCAAGATATTTTAGAGCTTACTTTAGGAGGAATGAAGATCAAGGAAATAATTAAAAAATATGGATTTGAGTTAAAAGATTTTATACCTTATCTACCCATGACATTTAAAAAAATAAAAGATTCTGAGATAGATTTTCATTTTTTGAGTTATTATAGAAAATGGGATCCACAAGAGGCATATTATTATTCAGTTGAGAATACAGGGTTTTCATCAAATACTGAAAGAACCGAAGGGACTTATTCAAAATATAGTAGTATTGATGATAAAATAGATTATTTCCATTATTATACTACATTAATAAAGTTTGGAATAGGGAGGGCAACTTATGATGCAGCTCAAGAAATTAGAAATGAAAAGATTACGAGAGAAGAAGGACAATTATTGGTTAAAAGATTTGATGAGGAATTTCCTAAAAAGTATTTTAGAGATTTTTTAAAATATATAGATATGAGTGAAGAAGAATTTAAAAGAACAGTTGACAGTTTTAGATCTCCTCATATATGGGGTAAAGATGATTCTGGAAATTGGAAACTAAGGCACAATGTAAATAAAACAGGTCTGGATGATTAATTATAAGATCTATAAATAGTTTTTTTTGGATAAGTATTATAAATAATTATTAAGAATGTTAGAGGAGGTAATACAAGAGTTTAATAACTCACTAATTTATTGATATGGCAGGGAGGTATCTTGTAACTAATGCTTTAGAAGAAACATGGCCAAATCACAAAGAAAAAATTATATTTCTGGGAGAGTGGTGTAAATTATATTTAAGAAAAAAATATTGGCAAAATTTAGACTATGAAGTTTTAGATTATCATTGGGATGACAAGATAAAGTTTGAAAAAGATTATTATTATTTGATTGATTTTTATGAAAAAACTTTAAAAAAGATTGCTGTAAAGATGAATATGATTCATCAAGTTAACTATGGTTTAAAATATTGGAGAATTCTTTTAGGGCCATGGCTTTCTCTTTTTATTCAATCCGTTTTTGATAGATGGGAAATGATTCAATTAGCAATAAATTCAAACCATAAACTTAAATCAATTATATTAACTGAAAAGGAGTATAAATGGACTCCATATGATTATGAAAACTTTAAAAATTTTGTAACACAAGATGATGGATGGAATAATTTTATCTTTAGTAAAATTGTTGAGTTTCATAACAATAAAATAATTATAGAAAACAAAAAAACAGAAGACTTAAAGATTAATAATACTAAACCTAAACAAAATAGTTTTAAATTAAGAATATTTCATGTTTATCAGTCTTTTGCAAATCTTATTAATTCAAACAGCTCTTCTTTAATTATTTCTTCATATTTAAATAAAATAGATGATATAATGCTCTCTTTAAGTTTGTTTCAGTTGCCTTTATTTATTAATGCAAAAAAGAATATTACCTCTCCCCCTGATATAAATAAAAGAAAGTGGAAACTTGAATTTAAAACAAATTCTTCTTTTGAAAAATTCTTATTGAAAATTATTCCTATACAAGTTCCTTCCATTTATTTAGAAGGATATGATGGCCTGACAAAAAAAGTTAAGGAATTAAATTGGCCAAAAAACCCAAAATCTATATTTACTAGTAACTCAATATATGGAGATGAGCTTTTTAAACATTATGCAGGCATAAAGATAAACAAGAGTATACCTTTAGTAGTAGGACAACATGGTGGAGGTTATGGTATATCAAAATTATCATTTCTTGAATATCACGAATTATCAATTGCTGACAAATATATTTCCTGGGGATGGACAAAAGGATTAATTAATTCTAAAATTTACCCTATAGGTCAGTTTCATTACAAACCTAAAAAAAAATCAAAATCTAATAAAACTAAATTGTTAATAGTTACTGGTTCATTCCCAAGATATAGTTATTTTATGGAGATTATGCCCATTTCTTCTCAATGGTTGTTTTACTTCAAAAATCAAATAGATTTTGTTAATCAACTAAACAATTCAATTGTTAAAGAGATTACTGTAAGGCTTTATCGGCATGATTATGGTTGGAATCAAATTGAAAGATGGAAAGATTCTTTACCAAATTTAAATTATGATATTGGCACCTCAGGAATAGAAAAACATTTTAGTGATACAAGATTATATATCGCTACCTATAATTCTACATTTTATCTTGAGTCCTTTAGATTAGATATACCCACAATTTTATTTTGGAATCCATGTCGTTGGGAAAATAGAGATTCAGTTGATCCAATTTTTAAAGAACTAAAAAGAGTAAAAGTCTTCCATGAATCAGCAGAATCAGCAGCAAAACACATTAATCAAATATGGGATGATGTTGAAGGATGGTGGAGCTCAAAGGATGTTATAGAGATAATTAAAAAATTTAATAAATCTCTTAATAAGCATAGTAAAAGTCTAATTTCTGATTTAAATAAAATTTTAAAATAAATAAATTTTTTATTGCAGGTGAATACATTTTTAAGTACTTTTGTTACTTAAAACGCATATGTTAGGAAAATTAATTACATCTAAAACAAGACTTCGGCTTTTAATAAAGTTTTTTATATCTCAAGCTAATAGTGGATACTTAAATGGTTTAGCTAATGAAATGGGAGAGTCAACTAACTCAATTAGAAAAGAACTCAATCATCTTTATGATGCAGGTTATCTTAATAGAACTAAATCAAATAATAAGGTTGAATACAAAGCAAATACAAAGCACCCTTTATTTAATACTTTAAGAAACGTTGTATTAAAACACTTAGGTCTTGAGGATATTATAGAGACTGTTCTTGATAGAATGGGAAATGTAGAAAAAATTATAATTACAGGTGACTATGCTAAGGGTATTGATTCAGGTAGAATTGAAGTTATATTGGTTGGAAAAGATCTTAATTTTAATTATATCAATCAGCTTGAAGAAAAAATTGAAAAACTTATTGGAAGACAGGTCAATTTCTTTTTGACTTCTAGTGTTCCGTTAACTAAAGGAAGCATAACAATATTTTCAAAATAAATAACATGAAACATATTGAAATGGAAGAGAGGCCTTGGGGTAGATTTTTTGTAATTCATGAAGAGCCAACTTATAAATTAAAAAGAATTGAGGTGGATCCTTTTCAAAGATTAAGTTATCAGTATCACAATGAAAGGTCAGAGTCATGGATAATTGTAGAAGGAAGTGGAATAATAACTATTAATGGTGAAGAAACTGATGTAGCTCAAGGAGATACGATTACTATAGAAAAAAAAGATAAACATAGAATTGAAAATAAGACAGACCATTTATTAGTTATTATTGAAGTGCAAACTGGATCTTATTTTGGTGAAGATGATATTGTAAGAATTCAAGATGATTATAAAAGAATATGAAAAAGAAAGGAATAATTGTTTCAGGATATTTTAATCCCCTTCACAAGGGACATCTAGAATATTTTTCACTATCTAAAACTATGGGAGATGAATTAATAGTTATTGTAAATAATGATTTTCAAAGACAATTAAAAGGTTCAAAAGAATTTATGTTAGAGGATGAAAGATATATAATAATCTCAAACATAAAAAATGTTGACAAAGTTTATATTTCTATAGATAAAGATAAAAGTGTACAAAAAACAATAGAATTTATTTTTAATGAATTAAATGAAGAACTTGATTTATTTTTTGCAAATGGAGGAGACCAGGTTAATGATTTTATATTGGAAAGAAATATATGTGGGAAATTAGGAATAGGCCTTATTGATAATTTAGGAGAAAAGGTTCAATCATCATCTTGGTTATTAAAAAAATTAAAATGAAAACAAAATCAATTTGTTGTATTGGAGCAGGATATGTTGGAGGACCAACTATGGCAGTAATTGCTCTTAAATGTCCAAAAATTAAGGTAACGGTAGTAGACATTAATAAAGAAAAAATTAAACTTTGGAATTCAAATGATTTTTCAAAACTACCGGTTTATGAACCTGGATTAGCTGATATTATAAAAAATACAAGAAATAAAAACTTATTTTTTTCTAATGATATAGATAAAAGTATTGATGAATCTGAAATAG
>MDSV01051628.1_pt1 | contig 14214 bp, 9 predicted proteins | sample 810851 | NCBI WGS metagenome assembly MDSV01 (sample SAMN05326640, study PRJNA326480) | marine metagenome | isolation source: seawater | place: Atlantic Ocean: North East | collected 2012 | reverse complement strand
CTCACATCCACCCCACGACCAAACCCTCACCCTCCACACTCAGTGGAAGGCCCACGAACCCCCAAACAGTTCGCTCTTGATCAAAAGTAAGCTGCCAGCCCAGGTGAGGAAGCCCTGAGAAGCTCTGAGAAGCTCTGAGAAGCCCTGAAAAGCTCTGGCCGTCACCAAGATGCTGCGCATGTGAGCTTTGAGAAGCTCTGAGGAGCTCTGAAAAGCTCTGAGCAGCTCTGAAAAAGCTCTGAGAAGCTCTCTTGTGTCTCTCTCTCACATATATATATATATATATATATATATAGGGATCCGATCGAAGAACGACGACAGAGCACGCGATCGAGCTTTCCGAGTGATGAAGGTCGACGACGCCTCGTTGTTCCAAGCGTATTCTCACCTGATAAAAATCCTCCTCGTCGGAGACTCCGGCGTCGGGAAAACCTCCGTGCTCTCTCGATTCATCGACCCGGAGGCGGATTTGGAAAACGTATCGACCACCATCGGCGTGGACTTTAAACTGAAGTACGTGACGTCGAAACGCACCAACGAAACGGTTAAACTCACCGTGTGGGATACGGCTGGTCAGGAGAGGTTTAGGACGTTAACGTCGAGTTATTACAGAGGCGCCCAAGGCGTGGTTTTCGTTTACGATATTTGCTCGAGAGAGAGCTTTGACTCGATAGAAAACGTCTGGCAAAAAGAAGTGGACATGTACTCGACGATACCAGACGCGATTAAGATTGTGGTTGGGAATAAAATAGATAAGGAGGAGGAACGGAAAGTGAAGAAAGAAGACGCGATCGCTTTTGCGAAACGGAACGGCTGTTTGTTTCTGGAATGTTCGGCGAAGACGAAAGTAAGCGTGAAGGAGATATTCGACGAGTTATTGCAAGCGATTATGGAGACGCCGAGCTTGTTGAAAGATGGGCCGAGTAGTGGAAGAAGAGGAGGAGGTGTGAATTTAAACGATGCGAGAGGGGATGGGAATATCGTGACTAGAAATTGTTGCTCATAGCGTAAATGATGTGTATCACTTTGTGCCATACGCTCGCGCGCGCGCGCGGAAAAATTCTTTAGATGATATCGCGTAGGGGAAATGAAGACGCGCTGCCTTGTATATTAATAATATTTCTACTATATACCTTTTGTGTTATTACAGATGAGCGTTATATATGTGTGTATGTGTTCAATCAGACCGGGTTGCCAATCAAATGTTCAACCTTTTGAATCTTCGAGAGCAAACTCAAATCTAAATATTTTTCCCCGATGCCAACCGTCATCCCGCCGACGATTCTCGGATCTACCTTTGTACTCACGACCACCTTAGCATTCGCCGGCACGTGCCCCTTCAATGCATCCGTCACATCCGCCAACATCGCCGCATCCAACGGTTCCGCTGTCGTTACCACGCACTTCACTTCCCCTCTCGACGCCATGCACAACTCTTCGAAGCACTCCGCGATTTTCTCTAATTCATTCAAGCGACCATTTTCGCCAACAACCTTAATAAAATTCGACGTCGTCTCCGAAAACTTCCCACCCTTGCAAAACTCGTCTAATCCAGCCATTTTTTTCTTTCTAGCCATCGTAGGATCTTCCATGAACTCTTTGAACTTTTTGTCCGAGTTGGCAAGGGCGACGATTTGCTTGACTTCTGTTTCAACCGCGGCTAAGGCGGACTTCTTCGCCGAGGCGGTGTACAACGCTGACGCGTATCGAGCAGCGGTACCGAAGAGTTTGATTGGAGGCTGTTAAATAGGTTAAAGAAGGATGTATATCGTCAGCGTATGCATTCGCGTGAAGAGTCAAAAATGTTCCTTCTTCCTTGGAAACACATTCATTTTCAAAGCTGCTCTTAAAAATAAAAATGCCAAATCCGGAATCCACCGCTCCACCACGCCTCGCGATCGTATAAATACGCATCAAAAGACATAAACGCGTACCTGATACTTATCTTCATCCGCGGTCGATGCGGCGGCAAAGTTTCTCTGCAGAAAAGAAAGGACATTCCGGTTAGTTTTCAATCATTTTTCTGCTTCAAATTCTACAGCGCACAAACACAGCTCCCCCCCGGACGCGAGACCACGCGCGAAAACACACGAAAAACAACAACACGCGAACAACAAGCGCGCACCTTCGACCCGTAAACGACCGCAGCGCGCATTTGCGCGCTCTTCGAGACCGTCGATCGTGCGATTTTTCGTAACATGTGTGCGTGAACTCGCGCGTCTGCGAACGATATACTTGTGATGATGAACTTTCTCTTCCTCCACGTTCCTTCTCTCTCTCTCTTTTTGGGTCTCTTTCCGAAGAGAGAAAAATTCGGGAAAAAATCAAAAAAATAAAGAGAGCATTTTTAAAAGAACATTTGGCACAAACGCACGCGCACGGAAAGTAAGCATGCTCGGATTTATCACGAATCGAGTGCTCAACGCGATGAATTGCACGTACGCGCCGTACGCGTCGTGCAAAGCGTTGATGTCAGTGGAACACGAAGACGACGTGAAATGGTGAGCGAGACTCTTTTTATGTTTCGCTTCGCACGAATTCAAAAATTTCGTCACCCGAGTAACTAACTTTTTACTTTTTCTTCTCCTTCTTTGGTTAAGGTTGATGTATTGGGTCATCCACGCGTTATTGACGGCTTACGATGCGTACGTGCCGATTAATCCGATCCCTTTTTGGGACGAAGTTAAAGCTGCCCTGTATTCTTCCTTGCTCTTTGACGGACCAATCCAAACGACCACGGTGTTTAATCGGCTTGTAAAACCGTATTTCTTAAAATACGAAAAGGTACTTGACAAACACTTGGCAAACTTACCTGCAGACGCGAGGAAGTACATGCAAAACGTGAAGGATTCAGACGCGGTGAAGAATGTGATGACGATGACGAAGGAGCAAGCTGATAAATTAATCGCAGAGCATGGGCCTGAGGTTATGAATAAGATGATGACCGTCGCGAGGATGCAAGCCGACGGAAGCCTCGAGAAGAAGATGAAAGAGACGCTCGGCGAGACGAAGAAGGAGTAATTAATTGAGTGTAGTGTATTTATTATTATGCGCACGAAGTCGTGTAAGTGGTTTTCATTGAGTTATTACAAATAAGGTTCCGTGTAAATATGGTAATCTTCCTCCTCTCGTTTTCGATGTCTCTCTCGATGCGCTTTTTCCGTCTTTGTTATTTTTCATTTTATTAATACACGGCTTTTCAGCCGATGTTTTCATACATGTCTGCATGCCTGCGTGCACATGCGTTTTCTTCTTCTTGGGTACACTCTTCTTTAGTATACGTATCCCTTCTCTCTCTCTGCATTATAATAAATTAATTAATGGTTTAATTCACGTTTGCGATGTCTCTCAATAATGGCAAACTAAACGCTGTTAGATGCGGGCACACCGCATTTGCCGAGGGATAGGGCACTCCGTTCCACCTCCCAATGTACTTCTCCTCTCTCCAGGATTGCTGAATGCCAATTTTCTTATAGTACTGACGCAACAAGTCCAAGCATTCCTCTCCGTTCATCCCATCTGGAATGATCATCTCGTCGCGGCAAAAATCTCTAACTAAATACAGCGGATCAATCAGCAACAACGAACGGTTGTCGTTAACCATATAATCCGCCATATCAATCATCTTCAACGGAATCCCAAGACCGAGAAATCTCGAGTCCAATACGGTCATTTTCTTCACGAGCATGCACGCACGTTGCGTCCATTCCTCGTTTACTTCTTGCAAATCGCTCAAAAACGACACCATCATGGACGTGAAGTCCGCGTGAAAATTCAACAACTCCGAGGTGTCGATGTCCCCGTACCTCCCTCGCGAACTGTCGTGTTTACGAAGCTTCGTGCACTCCATGAGTGCCGCCACGGAGGAGTGTCCTTCAGAATCCACGAAGGACAACGTTCCGACCCAATCGGTTACCGTTATTCCGATTGACGTCCAGGCATTCTCCGTCGACCACTCTTGTCGCACTCCTCTCGAAGAAGAGGAAAATCCGGTTGAAAATCCATTTTGGCACTTGAAGTCCAACACCAACCGTCCTGCATCAGGCGGCAGGAGTTGGCCTTTCACTTGATACGTCTCAATTCTTTGGTAATGGCGAGGAGGAGCAACGATAGCTTGCGGTTGCGCCAGGGTCATCGGTGGAGGCTGAGTTGCGTAGGTAAATCGCGGCAGTCCTGGATCCCCGGTATTTGTCCCGCGCGTTGTTTCCCGGTTTGCCGCCGTTTCATCGAATCGCAAATTCCTCGCGCGGTCCGACCACGCTTTGTGCATGTTAGTCGCAATTTCTAGGTATAAACCGTCCGAGAACTTGTCCTTGTGCTCGTCGATGAGCGCCATGGTCCGTTTGAGAGGATCTTCGTTTTCGTTTGGCATGTTTATCACGGGAAAGAGACAGCTGCGCTTTTTTTTTCTGACGCGAGAATTGGATAAAGCGGAGATATTTCCAAAAAAGTAAGATTTAAAACAAGCGGCGCTGCTATACTTTCGTCGTCCTCGTCCTTCCTTCTCGTCTTTCTACGCTTGGATTAGGTCGGCCTTTTCTTCTTTCTCCACTCGTTCTTCCTCCTGTTTCGCGCGCCGAATGACTCTTCGTTTGTGTCGAATTCATCAGGCTGGAGCTCTTCCTTCGGGACTTCTCCGACGAGCGCGACTTTCTTTCTTCCTCTTCTGCTGAAGGGCGTTCTTCGTCGTCTACACCTCGTTCTGGAGCGCTCGATTCTTCTTGTTTTTGTTCTATTACTTCTTTGTGTTCTTGTTCCTCTCCTCTCTCGGCGATGATTTCTTTGGCTTTCGACTCGATGACTTCTTCGGCTTCTTCCGTGGCTTGCTCTTCTTGAGCTTCACGGATTTCTTCCAACGCTTCCAACGTGTCTTCTGGGACAACTTCGTTCTTGACCACTCCGCCCGATGGAACAACCGCCTCTTTTTCTTCTACGCTTTTCGATTTCCTCGTGGATTGACCACGAGTCAGTTGTTTTTCGGATGCGACCGATTCGTCGTCATCGCTTGAGGCAGTCATGTCTTCTATTTTGTTCTCTTCTTCTGACACTTCTTCTTCTTTCTGCTCCTTTATCGAATGTGTCTCTCCTCTCGCGTGTTTACCAGACGTGAAATCAGCTGTCGTAGGGGTCAACTTTTCCCCTTCTTCCTCTTCTTTCGCTTCTTCTCGACCAACCTCCGTGTTGACGCCACTTTTCACGGAAGCGCGCGCCTCCGATTTTTTTGATGACTTGAACATCTCTGCGAACTTTGCGTCGTCCGAAACGCCAAAGATGGCTTCACCCGTCATTTGACAAGCAGAACCCTCCACATCCATATCTTCTCTGGTTAAACCACACGCTTCGCAAATCGGCAAGTGTTTGTTAGACCACGGCTTGAAGGCACCTTGTAAACTGAAGCCGTTGTCTTCTAAATTTTGCGGCACGCCACCATGTCCGAATCCCCTTTGAGCGACCATATCGAACGTCGATGCTGTAACCTGGATATTGTGATCAGTTAAACCGAGAATATATGCGTCCACGAAGGACATTATGAAAGGATCTTTGCTGTAAATTTCCTTTCCTTCCAAGTCCGGTTCAATCGGAGAAGAATCTTCTTCGCTGTTGTAATCGAAGTCGTCATCCTCGCTCAAAACGTCATCGTTGAATTCCGGATCGGGATCGAGATGTTCGTTCGCATTGTGATCTGCGTGATGAAATTCGCACGTTCCGATGCACCCAACGACGATGTCTTTCAAATTGGTCAACTCAGAGGTTAGCTTTTTCAAATATGGCGAGTCCGTTGATACATATATGCCGAATTTACCTGTGCCTTCCGTGGCACGATCCGTCGCCGCTTTCTGTGCAGCCCTTCCAATGCAAGTGAAGTACGGAGATAACCCAGCATCGTTCGATTCACCGAGCGTGAAATAATCACCATTTATTTTCGGGCACGATTTAATAACAATGGGATCCTTATTCGTCCTTGTGAACCCACCCTTTTTAATCAGCGCGTTGAAAGCGTTGAATCGTTTTTCTGCCGAACCGGTCTTCAATTCCCCAATGCTCGTCCCGGCATTTTGTAACAAAGCATCGATGCTAGCTACTTTGTCTTCGAAGGTTCCTCGGCCATCGTGTTGTTCCAGTAGCGAAGGCGTATTTTCATCCGACCAATCGCCGGTACGAATATGCACCCCGCCGATGGCGTCAAATTTGTCGAATCTGTCTATATATGGTATTAACACGCTCGCGAGTCGTTCTGTCGGTCTCGAAGTTAAGTGCCACAGACACCCTCGTATTTTCTGGTGCGCGAACTTGTTTTCGTACGTAGCATAGTTTGCCGAGTTGAAAAACTCTGTCGTACCTTCCTGTGGTTCCTTGAATAACGACGCTCCGAGCTTCTGCGCTAAACGAATATAGCCCAATCCAATCACCGCTTGACCGACATCCGCGCAAAACTCAGTACCAGCTCCCGAACTCTCGCCGCCACCATCAATGGCGCACGTCTGCGTCGACCCGGGAATCAATCCGTGATCTTGCCCGGAAGTATGCAACTTGAATTCAATCCAAGGATGTGCGTTCATAAGCATATTTTCCAACATCCTGAATGTTTCGTTCGTGGATTTCGAGAAATCGTCTGGTGAGATGACTTGTTTCGGCCCACGGCCGACAGAATCGAAGATTTCCTTACGCGTTCTTGCGTCCAAATTCCACGATTTACCGTTTGGAAGTTGAAAATACAAACCCATGTTCGCGCGGTCTTGACACGTCAACGCTTTGGTTTCTTCTTTGCACTGCGATTTGTGATTATTTTCTTCCCTCAAGAAGCTCCAATCTTCGTTCAAACCTTCCTGTTCCATCTCTCGGAGCGCGCGATCTTCCTCTTCTTCTTTCAACGCTTGCGCACGATCGGCTAATTCTTGTTTCAGTTTGTTCTCGCGCTCTATCTTTGCTTGCTCGGACTCGACTTCTTCTGCGAGCGTGTCGCTGTTGTCGTTATTTCCGTTATCTTCAGCTCCGATACTGCTAGCACCTAGCTCCATTTTTTCTTCGCTGTCATCAACGACGCGGTGATCAATCGGCGGCATCATGAGATCCGCGCCAGTCATACTAGCTGTGCGTCCCGCCAAATCGCGCTCGCGGTCCTCTAAATCTTGAATAACCTCCGGCCTTGGTCCTCCTGTCCGTCGCATTTCTTTCAATCGTTTCACTGCTAATTCGTGACGGTCTCGTTCAAAACTATGAATTCTGTTGCGTTGCGATTGCGACAACTCCGCTTCACTCGAAGCAGAACCAGACCCATCCAAAGCAGACCCTTCCATCGATTGATCTAACGCCTCCTCTTCTTTTACAAGAGCTTCGCGTTCCTTCTCGTGACGCATCTTCACATCCTCCGGCGTTTCTTCTCGAGCCTTTCTTTCTCTCTGAAACATGTCCTCTTGATTTCTTTGGGATTCTTCGTCATCTTTCAACAACGACGACGTCGCCTCGCGCTGCAAAAGCTTTCTCGACGGAGACATAGTCGATGGAGACCGTCGGCTACTACTTTTTATCTTACTCAACTCGTCCACCTGTTCGCCTCGAGAATTTGTTTCTGCCTTCATCTTCTCCATCTCTTTCTTCTTCTTCATAAAGTCTCGTTTTACCTCTCTCCTCTCCTTCGAGTCCATCGCTCTCTCCTCGACGAACTGCCCGTGCTCCTCGTCACCGCAATCCGTAAATCGAACGTACACCGCCCGTTCAGACGCCATCCCCCACGCGAACCAGGCTAAGAAATCGCCCAGATAGTTTCCAATCCCATTCGCGTGTTCCGAACACGACGCGTCAATCGTCAACACTCTCGCGTTCGTTTCGTACAACTCCAACCATCGGTCTTTGTGAGACCCGAGTATCGGCTCGCACTGCTCTTCGAATCGCTCCACATCGCGAGCGATGGTTTTCTTCTCCCAAAAGACATCGCTGCTTCTCGTCCCGACATTCTCTCCAATGTTCTTTGCGTTTCCCAAAGACGCGTCCCCGGCGACGAGACACGCGCGCGTCGCCAAGTGCGGTAAAACGAACAAGAGAATCCGCGTCGTTCGCGTGGTCGTCCAGCGACGAGAGTCCTTCTTCTTTTCGCGGCCGCCGTGGGTCTTCATCGTCGCGCGCGCGTGCGTGATGTCTCGCAAAAAGATATCGTCCATCTCTTTCTCTCTTTTCCCTCTTTTTTTTTTCTTTTTTAAGTTTAGGGTTTAGAGGTGGGAGAAAAAGAAAGACTTTAATGGGGAAAAGCGAACACCCCGTCATTTGCGTTCGCGACGACGCGGGACGCGCTCGTCCCCGGGACGCGCGGCGATGAAGAACGAGAGCGAAAGGGTTCGACGAGACGATTCTTTTTCCGCGATGTCGTCGTCGCCTTGGTCGTCGTCGCTCGTGTAAAAAGCAACAGCATTCCAACATGAAGCGGGCGTCGGTCGACGTCGACGAGACGAACTGTGTCGGCGGCGGGGCGTCGGCCCCGAGCGCGGACGGGACCATCCGCCGAGAGATGAAACAGCTCGCCCGTCTGACGTGGCCAATAGTCTTACAAATGGGCTCGCAACAAATAATGCTCGCGTGCGATTTAATCTACGTCGGCAGATTAGGTCGATTTGAAATGACAGTCGGGTCGTTGTTCACCGTCTTGTTCTTGTTATGTTGGTACTTCTTGGCTGGATTGACGTCGGCAATGGACACTTTAGCGAGTCAAGCGCACGGCGCAAACGACCCGAGAGCGGTGAAAAGTTGGACGATAGTTGTTCTTTTGGTGGTTACCGTCGCGTGTTTCCCAGCCGCGGCATTTTTGTTCAGCTCGGAAGCGATAGTGAGAGACGTGTTAAAACGCCCGGACGCCGTCGCGAGAGAAGTGGGAAGAGCGTGCGTAATTCTTTTCCCAGGACTGTGGTTTATGTCGTGGAGTTTGGTGTACCAGAAGTATTTGCAGATGCAAGGACGGGTAAATCCGGTGGGGATTACCAGTTTTATGACGCTCATGTTGAACATTGGATTGAATCAGTTGTTCATACACACGTTGGATTTTGGTTTGAGAGGCGCGCCAATCGCGACGACGATTTCGAGGCTGGCAAATCTGATCTTGTTAGGCGCATACAGCGCGTCGAGTAGTTTAGCGTACGAAACGAGCGAGAATAGGAAAAAGGAGTTCGAGGAGTGGATGCATGCGAAGAAAAATATTACCAAGAAGATGTTTCAACGCGCGGGGAGTTTGTCTTTTCACGGCGGCGTGATGTTGGCTGCCGAGGCCTGGGCGTTCGAGGCGACTGTAATTACGGCGAGTATGCTTGGAGAGGTGGAATTAGATGCGCACAACGCGTTGTTGTCGGTATGTGGTTTGACGTTTATGACTGGTCCGATGGCTTTTGGCATCGCGGCGAACATTCGAGTGGGTAATCTATTGGGCATGGGGAAGCATCAAGTGGCGAAAACGGCAGCGAATTTATACATTTCAGTTGGTTTGACTTGGATGACAATATGTTCTGTGTTGATTGCTGTTTTCGCCAGGGACATAGGAAACGTGTACACGGATGGGGATAAGGATATTGCCGATTTAGTTGTTGTGTTAGCACCACTCGCGTCTACGTTTCAGGTGTTTGACGCTTTGCTCGGGATTTGTAATGGCGTTTTGAGGGCGTGCGGGAGGCAGAAAATTTTGGCAATTACAAACATGATTTCGCTGTGGGCGATTGGGGTGACCTTAGGCACGTCGCTTGCATTTGCAACTTCCTTGCGCACGAAGGGTATTTGGATTGGGTTAATGAGTGGAGTAATTTTCAGCGGGACGACGTTGGCGGTGATGGTATCGCGGGTAAAATGGCAGGACGAAGCCGAACTGGCGAAAGAATCCGCAGTAAACGTGCACAATACTGATGAACAAGAGGATGGAGCAGTAGCGGCGGTGTAGATAAAAAAAACGCATATAGTGGTATAATAGTTTAGTGAGCAGACATTCTTGACAACGATTGCGTTACTAAGTATTTATATATAGCTTACTATAGCATCGGAGCATACACGCAGGCGCGCAAAAACGAGAGGCAAAAATTAAGCGCGCGTTTTTTGTGGTCCATTTCCCATCGTCTTCACTAAGAACGCCACCGCACCGGCCCCGATACCAATCGCCGCAAGCTTATTATCCTTCAAATTCGCCAACGTGTTCTCCAAAAACGACTTCTCGCCACTCTTCTTCTTCTTCTCTGCTTCCTCGCGTTCTCGAACGATTTCAGCAATCAACGGATTTTGATCCAACTTATCCTTCGCCGGCGTGAACGTTCTCTCGATGAACGATTTTCTCTCGATTTCCGCTTTTCTCTGCGGTGTCGGGACTTTTGACTGTTGTTGTTCTTGTTGCTTATATTGCGAATTTCTGCTCAAGGGCGACGGTTTTCTGGTCTGCGACGGTGGAGTCGGCGCTTTCGGCGTCGGCACCTTCTTCACATCCGGAATGCGCGACGGCGGTGTCGCCTTGGTGATCACTTTTTCCGTCTTCCCCGGGCTTGCTTCCGTCAATTTCTTCGGCGATTCTTTCGCCGCGGACTGCGGCGTCATCGACAACCGCTTTCCTCCTGACATCGACGACGGCGGCGCGTTTTCGCCTTTCTCTCCTCGTTTAAACATATCTGAATCCTTTTGATCCGCCCACGCGCTTCCCGGTTCATACGGTGCCTTCCACACGTATTCCGGCGTTCTCTCCGCGTCTTTCCCGTTGCTTTTCGTCGGCGTCGGGAACGATTCGAGTTTGTCCAGAGACGCCGCTTGTTCCGCCGACGGTAAGCGTATCACTTTCGAAGGGGAAGGAACCACCTTTTGTGTTTGTTGGTTCGAATCGTTCAGCGGTTTCGATGCGTTTGAAGCCGCCGCCGTCGCCGCCTTTCTTTCGTTCCCGCCAGAACCCCCCGCCGCCGCCGCCGCGGCTCTCTTCTTCGCCCGCTTCTTGTGCCCTTTTGCCATCGTCTCGTTCCGCAATATCGATGCCTGCGCGCGCAAAAGCGACCCCTTTATTTTGTTGCTTTTTTCCCCTCTTTTTTTTTTTTGAATTTTTTGAAATTTTTGATACATTTTTGAGTCGAACGGGAGGGACTTTAGAAAAAGAGAAACAAGGGGGTAAAAATTAAACTATTCTGTTGTGCGCGTCGCGTGGTTGAGTAATACAAGTACAAGATGCGCGCGCGCGCGCGTCTAGAAACACGTCTCGATTGCATGTTTTTTTTATCTCTGCTGCTGTTTGGCCAACGCGTCTTTCTCTTGCTGATTGGCGCCTCCGACGGAAACTCCCCAGACGCCAAAGGCCTTCGAAGGCCCGTCTTCGCCGCCGTCTGCCATCGCGTTGTCTTCCGCGCATTGCATTTGCGGAGTCCAATCGGCCATTCTGTCGCGTTCGTAGAAACGGGACGTGTGGACGCCAACGTTGGCGTCTTCGGCTTCATCTTCTGGTTTGCGTTCGGCCTCGCCGGTGTATTCTTTGGCGGCGAGACCGCGGAAGATGGCCGGGAACATGGCGGTGAGCGAGCGGTCGGAAGTGGTGACATTTTGGAAACCTCCTAGAAAACGTTGGTTTATAAGGTCGGCGTTGCTGTAAGAGAGATTGAACCGCTTTTGTTTCTCGCGGGTGCCGAATTCGATCTCGTCTTCGAAGAGCTTTTTGAAATTTTCCGACCAGTCGCCGTTGTTTTCAGTGTCCGCTTGGAAAGAGGCACTTTCAAAAGCGCGTTCGAGCGCAGCGAGAGCGTCTCCTGGGTGGCGAAGGTCGCAAAATCGTTTATTTTGGTTTTGCGAACGCGAGCGAGGGGAGATTTCTGGAATGGCTTCAGAGATATGCGTGAATACGAGCTCCTGTTGGTGCCGCTGCTGCTGTTGCTGCTGAGTGGTGTCCTCCAAGGTAATTTTCGAGACGTTTTCTGCGGCCAACTGATGTTGACGGCATCGTTGTTGTTCTAAGAGGTTGTCTTCAATTTCGTTAGAAGCACGACCGCCACTTTCACACGCTTTCTGAAAGTATGCGTGGTGCGCAATCTCCTCGCACGTCGGTCGTCGTCTCGGGTCGAACGCAAGCATGCGCGTGAGTAAATCGAACGCATCGGCGTCCACACCGGAAAAAATTTGGTGCAACATCCCGGACCGTCCACTCATTTTTGACAAATATCGACGCCATTTTTCAGAGGGCAAACTTTCTATGTCAAACCAGCCAGGTGTACCGATCGTATCGAAATATTTATCCAACTGCATGGAACGTCGACTGTCATCGCTTTCAATCTGTTCGTATGTTTTAGGGGTTTGGAACACCGCAAATTCGTCGTCGAATTGAAAGAGTGGCTGTACTTGCAACTTTTTGTTCAAAGCGCCCGCGGAGTGCATTTCGCGTTGCAAAAGCTCCGCAAATATGCATCCTAATGACCAAATATCCACGGCTGCGGTATACGCCCCAACTCCTGAATTCATCACCACCTCTGGTGCGCGATAACAAGGGGTCGCAACGACGCCGGTTAAAGTCGAACTCCCAAACGCGCCGTTCTTCTTCATTCTTTTCGAGGGCGATGAGGGTGTGATCTTCCTTCGTCTTACCGTTATTGTTGTTCCATGGTCTCCCATCATGTCTTCATCGTGGTCTTCTTCTTCTTCTTCTTCGGACGTCCATCCTCCGTTCCTCTCACCTCCCTCTTCTTCTCTCCACCCGCCTCTCGGTGGGGCGCCTCTCGCACTCCCGAAATCGCAAATCTTAATCACCCTCCCACCTTCGCCAATTGCTCTCAAACTCCCTAACAGTGCGTTCGCACTCTTCAAATCTCTATGCCAAATTCTATTCTCGTGCAAGTACCCGCACGCGCTCACCAACTGTTTCATCAGCGACCGCACCTCCTCGCTATCCAACTGCCCTTTCAGATTATATAAGTCGCCCCCTTCGGCGAGTTCGAAGGATAAGTACACGTCCAAACTCGTCGCCACGAATTTCCCGCCGATAAACTTCCTCGCTCCCGTCGTCGCCGGTTTGACGAACACGTCCAACAGTTCCGCCACGTTCGGGTGCGACACTCGATTTAAGGCAACAATTTCCCGCAGCGTTCGTTTCGCGTTCTGTTTCGAATACAGCGCGTTCGAGATTCGTTTCAGCGCGACGTACATCTCGTACTTCTTATCGAACGCTTTGACGACCGTGCCGTACGATCCAGACCCGAGCAGAGACACCAGCGCGTACCTCTCCGCGTCCACGTTCCACTGTTCCGAGAACACTCGGTACTGGTCGTTAGAGGTGCGCGAAATGTTCGGGTCGTCGACACCGCCCCGTTCGGCGGCGGCTTTGTTCGGCGGCGGCGTTCTGGTGGTTTTCCCCGGTGTCGTCTCAGTGTCTTCTCGGTCCCCCGCGTCGTCGTCGTCGTCCATACCGTCGCGCGTTGGTCTCGGCCCTCTCGGTGGTCCCGTGGTCTCGACCGCGTAGCTTTCAAGCGACGACTCATTTAAGGGAAACACTCTCAAGAGAGAAGATACAATTTTTTTAGGGTTTGTAAACCCTAATTTTCTTTGCGTTTCAAAAGAAAAAAAAAAGCGATGAAAAATCGAAGGCGATTTTTCCTTCCTTCAGACACATTTAGGAGCGACATCGCGCGCGGTATACTACTACGGTCGCCAAAAGTCGAGGCGGGAAGAGCGAAAAACAGAGAGAGAGGCCCCGCGAGAAAGGAAGACGGTCTTCTCGGTTTCTCCTTTTCCTTTTTTTCTTTTTTCTTTTTCTTCTTTGTCGTCGGAAAGTCGTTTCTCGAGGCAGAGAGAGAAAGAGAGAGAGAGAAGACATTCTCTGCTCGAGAAAAAGATTTGGTGCCGGCGATTGTGGTGAAGAAGAACGTTTACATGTCGTTGGGGAGCGAGACGCAGGATTCGGAAACCGGGCCGTTCGTGTTTTCGAACGCGGGCGCGGCGTCCGTGACGTCGTTCCGGGAAGGAGAGGAACCGCCGACGACGAGAGGGAGGGAGAGACAAATAAGTTTGAGCGGGAGATGCGGAGTTTTGGTGCACGTGGACGATGAAAGTGATGTGCGAGTTTTCGACGTCGATGCGGTGGGGAAAGACGTGATGGCAATGAAAGGGAAGAAAGAAAGCGAGGCGGTGCTTTTTACGAACGGAGAGGAACACGACGGCAAGAAAGAAGTCATCGAAAGAAACGTGAAAATTGTCAGCGTGCGACCGGGAAGTGAAGATGTGGTTGCGGTCGTGAGT
>MDSV01178715.1_pt1 | contig 14215 bp, 17 predicted proteins | sample 810851 | NCBI WGS metagenome assembly MDSV01 (sample SAMN05326640, study PRJNA326480) | marine metagenome | isolation source: seawater | place: Atlantic Ocean: North East | collected 2012 | reverse complement strand
TTGTCACATGTAAAAAGAAAGTCTATTAAGCATATAGCTTAATGGATCAAGAAATTATAAATTATTATTCTAGATTAAATACTTTAAATGTTTCACGTGAAACATTTTTAGACTTTGAAAATTACATATCTCTAATATTAGAAAAAAATAAAAAAATAAACATAATTGGACAAAAAACAGCTTCAAAAAAGGCCATAATTGACCGCCACATTATAGATTCAGCGCAAATCATTGATTTTGTTGATTTAAATAGTAATACAACCACTGATATAGGCTCAGGAGGAGGTATGCCTGGAATTATAATAGCAATTATACTAAAAAATCTAAAAAATAACATGAATGTGCATTTATATGAAAAAAGTTACCATAAAAGCCATTTCCTAGAGGAAGTTTCAAAAAAATTGAAGTTAAATACAAAAATTTTTCAAAAAAACATTTTTGAAATAAAAAATCTTGAAACAGGAACGATTATGTCAAGAGCCTTTAAACCAATGCCAGTAGTATTAGATTTAGTTTATGAAAATTTTTCTAAATATAAAAATTTAATTTTTTTTATGGGTAACAGAGGAAAAAAAATATTTGAAAATTCTAAAAAGGATTGGGATCTGGAGTACGCAGAAAAAAAAAGTTTAACAAATGAAGATTCATTTTTGTTAAATATAAAAAAAATAAAAAAAAAAATTAAATGCAAATAATTTCAGTTATAAATCAAAAGGGCGGGGTAGGAAAAACAACAACCGTGATAAATCTTGCGGCAGGATTATCTAAACAAAATAAAAAAATTTTAGTTATAGATTTAGATCCTCAAGGAAATGCAACAACTGGTCTTGGATTGTCTAATATGGATAACTCAAGTGATACAATTTACGGTGTATTGAATGGATCAAAAGAAATTAATGAAGTAATTAAAAAAAGTCAATTTGAAAATCTAGATATAATTACCTCGAACGTAGATCTTTCTGGATTAGAGGTTGAGACTGCTGATAATAGCAACAGAGCCTTCATATTGAAGGTAAAATTAGCCGCATATTTAAACAATTCTAGAGGATCTTATGATTATGTCCTTATTGATTGTCCACCTTCATTGAGTTTACTGACGGTTATGGCTCTAGTATGCTCCAACTCACTTTTGGTTCCTTTACAGACAGAATTTTTTGCTCTGGAAGGTCTAACTCAGCTGATGAAAACAATTGAAAGGATAAAAATAAGTTTAAATCCTGATTTAAAAATTAGAGGAATACTTTTGACAATGTATGATAAAAGAAACAAGCTCTCTTCGCAAGTTGAGAAAGAAGCTAGAGATTATTTTAGTGAAAAAGTGTATTCGACGGTTATCCCAAGGAACGTCAGACTGTCAGAGGCACCATCACATGGAATGCCAGTTTTAATTTATGATAAATCATGCCCTGGGAGTAAATCATACTTTAGTTTTACAGACGAATTTATAAATCAGGAAACAACTATGGGGAGTGCAGCTTAATGGATACAAGTAAAATTAAAAAAGGTCTAGGAAGAGGATTGTCTTCTCTAATTGGTGATTCAAAAAATGATACAAACTTAAATAAATTGCCAATTAGTGATTTGGTTAGAAACAAGTTTCAGCCTAGGAAGTTTTTTAATGAAGAAGATTTAAATGATCTTGCAAATTCAATTAAAGAAAGGGGAGTAATACAACCAATAATAGTTAGAAAATCAAATGATGATAAATCAAAATTTGAAATAATTGCTGGTGAAAGAAGGTGGCTTGCTTCGCAAAAGGCAGGATTAAATAATGTCCCAGTTGTAATTACTGAGGCTGATGATTTAAAATCTTTAGAATTCGCTATAGTGGAAAATGTCCAAAGAAATGATCTTAATATTATTGAAGAAGCACAAGGCTACCAAAGATTAATAGATGATTTTTCTTATGATCAAGAAAAAGTAGGAAAGTTTATAGGTAAAAGTAGAAGTCATATTGCTAATTGTTTAAGACTATTAACACTTCCAGGCGAAATATTAAAATTAATAGAAGAAAAAAAATTAACATCCGGTCATGCTAAAGTTTTAGTTGGTTTAGAAAATTCAATTTTTATAGCAAATAAAATAATTCAAAAAAAACTTTCAGTAAGACAAACCGAAAATTTTGTTAAAATTTTTAAAGCTAAACGACAGTCTTCAAAAAATTTAAAAGATAGTAATATAAAATCTTTAGAATCATCCATAACTGATAAAATTGGATTAAATGTTATTATCAAAAATGCTAAAAATAATTCAGGATCTATAGTATTTGAATATAAAGAGTTGGATCAATTAAATAAAATAATTGATATAATTAAATCTAATTATTAGATGATATTGCTTGTTCGATTATAAAATTTGATAATACATTAATTGAAGTATTAGTATTTTTTTTAATTTGAAGTTCAGTTTCATTAATTTTATAAATTAGGTTTTCTATTTCATTATGAGACCAATTTTGCATTTGTATTTTTACAATATTTTTATCTTTCCAAAAAATAGGCGGTTTGAAGGTTGAAATTACATTTTCAATATTATTTTGTTCATTTAATTGTTTAGATAATTTTAATAGTCTCTTTGATTTAATTAAGAATGTTCTAATAATTATCATACAATCTTCTATTGAATAATTGTTTTCATTCAAAATATTTATTGTTTTTTTTTTATTTTTTGCAAGACAGTTATCTATCAGTTCACTTACATCATAGTTTTCTGCTAAATTGGTTATTTTTAAAATATCTTTAATATCAATTTTTTTTTTTATTCAGTGTAAAATTTTCTATTTTTTCAAGCTCATTATTTAGATTTTGTCTATCGCCTCTACATCTATCCACTATAAGATTAACATTTTGTTGTGAGATAGGAATTTTTTTTTCATTAAAAAAACTATTTGCTATAGTTGATAAAGTTTTTATATCATCTGCATAAAAAGGAATACAGACTAGTTTTTTTTCTTTTTCAAATAATTGTCTTAATTTTGATTTTTTTTCTAAAATTCCACAGTTAATAACAATTATTATATCTGGTATGTTTTTTTCAATTATTTCCTCCATAATGTCCTTAATTTTATCAGTACTTTCTGAAATTATTATTAATTTTTCATTATCAAAAAATGATTTAGAAAAAATTGAGTCATAAAATTTTATTTTATCATTAAGAACATCTTTTTCGTAGTATTTATAAGAGTTATTTACATATTTTTTTTCAAAATTTTTTTTTATAAAAATATTTTTAAATCCAACATTTTCTCCATAAAGCAAAAAATATTGATTATTTTTTAAATTAATTTTTGTTTCTTCAAATGATTTAATTATCATTTATAAAGAATAAAAAAATATTGATATTTCTTCAATTATTTTATTTATTAAATTTTGCTCAATTTGCTTTTTATATTGGCTTAAATCTAATTTATTTTCTATATTTTTGTATGTGAAGTCTTTAATAAAAGTTTTTTCTTTGATTAATTTTTCATTTTCGTAAATTTTTACATCTGAAATTATATTAAGTAGAAATTTTGAATCATTGCCCTTCTCATCTTTAGTAACAACAGTAATATTTTTTTCAGTATTAATAAATACCTTAATTGTTTGTTTTGCTTTATTACTATTTTTAAATTTATTTAAATTTTTAATAATTTTTGAATTTATACTTTTTTCTCCACTACTCTGTATTTCTGAAATATTAAAATTTAAGTCTTTTTTTACAAATTTTGGTTGGTAACCACAATTAGAAATTAATATAGGTATTAGAAAAATAAGTAAAAAATTTATTTTTTTCATTTTAATATCAAATTTATAATTTTATTTTTAATATAGATTGTTTTAATTAAACTACTAGTTTTTAAAATCTCATTTATTTTTGCATTATCTTTAATTTTTTCTAATACGTCATTTTCTGAAGAATCTAAAGGCATTATTAATAGTAATTTTTTCTTTCCATTAATTTGAACTACTAAATTTACTTTTTCATCAACTAAATACTTTTGTTCAATGTTTGGCCATTCTTCTTGATAATTAGTCTTTAATTCGGTCATACATTCTGCTGTGAAATGTGGAATAATAGGAGACATAATCTTCAATATGTTATTATAACATTTTACCAAATCCTCTTTATTAATATCATTTTCTATTTCCTTATTTAAAAAATTATATGTTTCATAAAGGTTTGCTATGATGACATTATAGTGGAAATTTTCTAAATTTTTTTCGACTTTATTAATTAGTTTATTTGTAAATTCTAAAATAGTGTCATTTTTTTTATCATTAGATGAGTTTTTAATTTTTTTTTTAATTTTTTGATGTAGTAAAAAAAGTTTATTAATAAACTTAAAAGAAGCTTGCATACTTTGGTCTGACCATTGAATATCTTTTTCTGGCGGACTATCTGATAAAATAAACAATCTTACAGCATCAGCACCGTATTCATTAATTATATTTTCAGGATTAATAGTATTTCTTTTTGATTTTGACATGGACTCTGTTGGTCCAACAATCACCTTTTGTTTTGGGTCATCCTTTATAAAAAAAGTTTTTCCATCATCTGAAAAAACTTCCTCTGGATTAAGCCAATTATTATTTTTATCTTTGTAAGTTTCATGACAGACCATGCCTTGTGTAAATAGACCATCAAATGGCTCTTTTTGTGAAAATTTTTCATTCTTATGTGCAATAGCATGAGTAAAAAATCTCGAATATAAAAGGTGTAATATTGCATGTTCAACACCACCTATGTATTGGTCTACAGGCATCCAATAATTTATCTCCTCATCTGTAAATCCCTCAGATTTATTATTAGGTGAACAAAATCTTAAAAAGTACCAAGAGGAATCAACGAAAGTATCAAGTGTATCTGTTTCTCTATAATAATTTTTTCCATTTATTTTTATTTTTTTCCAATCATCTTGATGATCTAATGGATTTCCTTTTGTTTTTAATTGTATATTTTCAGGTAGCTTTACAGGTAAATCTTTTTCCGGTATTTTTATAGCATTACCTTCTTCATCATAAGCTATTGGTATAGGACATCCCCAATATCTTTGTCTCGATATGCCCCAGTCTTTTAAACGATAATTTATTTTTTTTTCCCCTAATTTTTTTTGTTCTATGTAATTAATTGCTTTTTCAATTGACTCATTTGGCACTTTCAAGCCATCGAGAAATTTTGAATTATAAATATATCCTGATCCAGTATACGCTTTGTCTTTTATTTGAATATCTTCTTTTTCATCATCTGGTTTAACAACTGGTAAAATTTTTAACTTATATTTATTCGCAAAATCCAGGTCTCTTTGATCATGCGCTGGACATCCAAAAACAGCCCCAAATCCATAATCGATTAAAACAAAATTTGCAAAGAAGACTGGTACGTTTATATTTTCATCTAATGGATTTATAGCCTTTATATTAGTTTTAAAACCAATCTTTTCTGCTTGAGCGATTGATTCCTCGGTAGTTCCAGTTTTTGAACATTCATTTTTAAATTGGATAAATTTTTCGTCTTTTTCATAATATTTAGCTATCGGGTGATCAACAGATAAAGCCAGAAAAGACATGCCAAATAATGTATCTGGCCTTGTTGTAAAACATTTTACACTCTCGATTGGCAATTCACTATTAATTTTAAAATTTATTTCACAACCAAATGATTTACCGATCCAATTTCGCTGCATTGTTTTTACTTTTTCTGGCCAATTATTTAAATCTTTTAATCCTTCTAATAATTCGTTTGAAAACTTTGAAATCTTAAAAAACCATTGATTTAATTTTTTTCTCTCTACTACAGCCCCAGATCTCCAACCCCTTCCATTTATTACTTGCTCGTTTGCAAGAACTGTTTCATCAACTGGATCCCAATTAACATAATTTTCTTTACGATAAACTAAATCTTTATCAAATAAGTCTAAAAATAGTTTTTGTTGATGTTTATAATACTCAGATGAACAAGTTGAAATTTCTCTATCCCAGTCAATGGATAAGCCTAATTTTTTTAATTGATTTTTCATTGTTAAAATATTTTTTTCAGTCCAAGACTTAGGGTCTAAATTATTTTGTCTAGCAGCATTTTCGGCTGGCATTCCGAATGAATCCCATCCCATTGGATGTAAAACATTGAAGCCTTTCATTGATTTGTATCTAGCTAGCACATCGCCAATAGTATAGTTTCTGACATGCCCCATATGAATTTTACCAGATGGGTATGGAAACATCTCTAAGCAATAAAATTTCTTCTTTTTAATATTTACTGATGTTTTAAATTTTTTTTCTTGTTCCCAATTTTTTTGCCACTTATTTTCTATTATTTTAAAATTATATCTGTCCACTTAAATATAAATAAATTATGTATTTTTAATTTTTTTTGAAAAAATATTTTGCATTTTTAACTAGCCACCCATGGGAAGCTCACCAACTTTCCCTGTATAAGGGGTTTTTTTTCGATTTTGTTTAAGTGCACTGGCTTTTTTTAAAATTGCTATTTTTATTTCTTTATTTAAATCATTTTTAACTTCTAAAACTTTACAACTTTCATTAGTAGAGCATTTTTTTTTAAAAATTTTTATTATAATTGCATCTGCTCTAATCTCATTAGATAAAAATCTAACAGAAATTTTTAAAGATTCTTTTGCATTATCTGAGTCAGTATACCAATCCGTTATTATAATTCCTCCTCCATAATCTGCATTGCTTAAAGGAATAAAATCTAAAATTTCTAAACTCGCTCTCCACATTTCATTTGAAGTTGCAAAATCAAATTCTCCAGCTTTATTCTTTTTTCCCAAAAGCTTAAAGCCCCTTCCTTCATCCAGATTTTTTTTCACTCTTTCGTCAGGGTTTGGAGGAAATTTTTCGGCATCCACTTTCCTATAAATTCCACAAGAATTTAAACTTAATAAAAACGCCATAATTAAAAGAATTGTGGATAGCTTTTTTGAATAAAGATAAATTTTATTTATTATCATTGGTGTTGATTACCATAATTTTCTCACAAATTGTGCAATAAAGCCTATGAAATAGAAATACATTAAAAATCGCCAATAATATGTCTTTAAAAATGTTGTATTTAAGCAACACTTTTAAATATTCTATCAAATATAACGATAAAAATCTCAAAAATAGGCCATAAAGCCTTATACATTTACTGTTTATTATATAATAAAAACAAATAGGAGAATAGATGAATAAACTTAAGAAAATGGGATTAACTGCTTTAGCAGGATCTCTTGTTGCATCATCTGCTTACGCCGGAGCTTTGGACGTAACTATGGGTGCATCAATTAAATATGTTACTGAAGATGAAGATGAAGTCAGTGGTAACCCATGGTCAATGGGAAGAACTATAGGCTTTGCTGGAAGTGGTGACATGGATAATGGAATGACTGTAAGTGTTAACTATCTAATGGCTGACGCTGCTTACTCATCTGCAAATTTAACTGTTGATATGGGTGATGCTGGAACATTCTCATTTGAAAACGGTGGTGCTAAAACAGGACTTATGTCTATGAAAGATATGATTCCAGTTGCTGGTACTGAGCAAGCCTATGACGATATGGGTGGAGACGGTAACGGTTTAGCTTCAATGGCTGATGAAGGTGTTTTGGGATTCAAAACAGCTATCGGTGACTACACTGCTAGTATTTCTTACAACAAGAGTGGTGACACTTCAACAGGTGGTGAAGTGAGTACTCAAGATGGAACTTCTCATTCTATAGCAATCAGCGGACCATTAACTGATGGTGCTACTGGTGGTATAGCTTGGGGTGATGTTTCAGGTGCTGGAACAGACCAAGATGAAACTCAGATGACAGGATACGCAAAATATGTCTCTGGTGCATTAACTATGGCTGCTCAATATACTGACATCAACAAACCAGCTGGTACTAATGATATCGACAGTTTAGGTTATGGTGTTACTTTTGCAGTAAACGAAAACCTATCAATCGGTGTTTCTAGACTAGATGTAGATTTCAACGATTCATCAAAAACTGAACAAGAATCAACAGGTTTTGGTGCATCTTACACTATGGGATCTATGACTTTAAAAGGTACTACTGCTACTACAGATGCAGTTGGTGGTGCCGCTGGAACAGATGACAAACACACTGAGATCGTGTTGTCATTTGCATTCTAAGTTTAAGAAAATTTAAAATTTTAAAAGGCCCCTAAATTAAGGGGCCTTTTTTTTTGAAGAAAGATATAGAAGCAAAGCCGAATACATTTATTAAATTAAGTTTTTTAAAATTTGATTTTTTAATCCCCCCTAAAGCTATTATTTTTTTTTGTGTAAGCTTTGATAAATTATTAAATCTATAAATATCTAAAAAATGTTTTGTTTTTTTTACTCTAAATAAAGGACTTAAAAAAATTAAATTAACACCTTGCTTTTCTTTTTCTTTAATTTCCCAAATATTATGTGCAGAACCAAGAATTTTAAAATTTTGAGAATATTTAAGAAGATTATAATATATTTTTTTATTGAACGCAGGAATATAGACCCCATCACATTTATATTTTAATGCTAATTCAGGTAGATTAGCTAAAAAAATTTGTCTTTTTGTTTGTTTACAAAAAAAAATTATATCCACTATTTCACTCAAATTGATTCTTGTATGATAATTTCTGTAAATTATTCCAATTTTTTTATCAAGACTTCTGATATATTCTTTGTCAAGATTGTTTATAAAACAATAAATATTTGGTATTTTTTTATGCATAATAGTTTAAATAATTTAATTTCTATTAAAAACTTATTAAAAGATAAAACAAATAATATAGAACATCCAATAGTAATTGCTGTAAGTAAAAAATTCAAGATGCAATCAATTTTACCATTAATTAATTTTGGTCATAAACATTTTGGGGAAAATCAAGTTCAAGAAGCTATGGAAAAATGGACTGATATCAAAAATGATTTTAAAGACATTAAACTTCACATGTTAGGGAAATTGCAGACTAATAAAGTTAAATATGCAATAAATTTATTCGATTACATCCATTCTTTGGATAACTATAAACTTGCTGAAAAAATTTCAAAGGAACAAAATAAATTCAATAAGAGAATTAAAATTTTTATACAAGTAAATATTGGTAATGAAAAACAAAAAAGTGGAATTCAAAAAGAAAACTTAGAAACTTTTTATAATAAATGTATCAATGATTTTAATTTAGATATTATAGGTTTAATGTGCATACCACCAAATGATATTGATAGTAATAAGTTTTTTTTAGAAATGAAAATTCTCGCAAAAAATTTAGGAATTAAAGAATTAAGTATGGGAATGTCTAATGATTATATTAATGCTGTAGAAAATGGATCGACATTTATTAGATTAGGAACAAAAATTTTTGGTGATAGAGTTAATTAATATGTATTTTTGTATCTTTGTTAATTAATTTACACAAAATTAAAAAGTCTTTTTTTTTTAGAGCAATGCATCCTTTTGTACCTTTATAATTATTGGTTATATGAATAAATATAGCACTTCCTTTATTTGGGATAATTTTTTTTGTATTATAATTTATAATTATTAAATAGTCATAAATGTGTGTTTTTCTAAATAATTTTTCATATTGGTCTTCATATTTAATTTTAATCTCTCTATTATAATATTTGCTCTTAGGGTCATCACACCAACCCATTTTTTTAGTTATAATTTTTGTTGGTATATTAGTTAAAGGTTTTTTAACTCTATCTGCTCTATAATATAATTTGCCGATAGAAAAAAGACCTCTTGGTGTAGTTTTATCACCTTCTTTTTTTTTAGAATTCAGACCTTTTTCTCCTACTGAGCATTTAAATGCAAAATCATCAAAAATTAAGGTATCTTTATTTTTTAGCTTTATTAGCATAAGTTACATAATAATGTTTAAACAATCAGTATGTCTAGTAGAGTTTACAAATTTATATAATATATTATTTGAAATTAAGCATTTATTTTCATTTAATTTATTGAACTGTTCAAGTTCACAGGAATTTATAGATAAGATTGAATCTGACGATATTCTCTATTTAAATTCAACAGTTTTATTAGAAAAAGATAATAAATTATTGTTACAAAATCAAAAAGTTAATAAAGATAATTTTATGGTTTTTGATTTCAAACCTTTAAGAATTGAAAAGCTTATTGATTTAATAAATATACAATTAATAAAGCAAAGATATAATTATCAATCAAAATTAAAGATCAAAGCTTATCTATTAAATCTTAACTCAAGAATAATTTCATATAAAACTAAGGAATTGAAATTAACTGAAAGAGAAATTGATATAATATTATTTTTAATTGAACAAAAAGGCTCTCAGTCAGTAGAAAAATTGCAGAAAAAAGTCTGGGGTTATTCTTTTGATTTAGAGACCCATACTGTTGAAACACATATATATCGCCTAAGAAAAAAGATTAAAAATAAGTTTAATGATGATAAGTTTATATTAAGTGATGATTTGGGTTATAAAATTTAAATGAAAAGAAAAAACCCTATAGCTAAAGATTTAAGGACAAGTAAATTTAAAACAAGAATAGTTAAACCAAAAAAAGGCAAGGGTAGCTTTAAAAGAAAAAGAAAATAATACTTTAAGAATTATTTTGTAAATGAAATTTAAAGTCTTGCACCTATTTGCTGGATTACTTTTGAAGACATTTCAGTACCTTTATTTAAACATTCATTTAAATTAAGATTATTTATATGTCCATGCAAAAAACCTGCAGCAAAAAGATCTCCTGCTCCTGTAAGGTCTACAATTTTAAGACCTTCTTTTATACCACATTCAGCAACATCGTTACTATTAATAGCTACAGCTCCTTTTTCTCCTCTTGTAATTACTAAAGTTTTTCCTAAATCTTTCGCGAAATTAATTACATCGTCAAAACTTTTTGCATCAATAAGTGATATTATTTCTTGTTCGTTAGCAAATGTAATATCTAGTTTACTTTTAACTAATTCTAAAAAATGAGGCTTATGCCTATCTACACAAAACTGATCAGATAGAGACATAGCTACTTTATTTGCATTATTTATTGCTTTTTCAAAAGCTTTTTTTGGTTCTCCCTCATCCCAAAGGTATCCTTCTAAAAAAATAATTTCACTTTTTTTTATAGCATCTGTATTTAGATCGTTCTCATTAATTTTTCCTGCTGTTCCTAAGAATGTACACATTGTTCTTTCTGAATCTGGTGTTACTAAAATTAAACAAGTGCCTGTAGGAAGTTCTTCTTTTTTTTTAGAATAAAAGTATTGTACATTTTCTTTTTTTAAACCTTCTTCATATTTGCTTCCTAGATTATCATCACAAACTTTTCCAATAAAACCAACATCATTTCCAAGTTGAGATAAACCTACTATTGAGTTAGCTACCGATCCTCCCGAAACAGTTTTTTCAATTTTAAGATTGGATAATAGTTTTTTAAATTCATTTTCATCAAAAACTAGTTTCATTGTACTTTTTGTAAGTCCATTTTCTTCAATAAATTTATCATCAACTTTACAAATTACATCTACTATCGCATTCCCTATTCCTAAAATTTTCATATTATGCTTTCTTTGTTTTGATTGGTTTTTTTCTTTTAGGATAACAAGTAGTGCAAATTTTACAAGTTATTCCGTAACATTCTCTTGCACGACAATATTCTCTTCCATAATAAATTATTTGTAAATGTAGCTTATTCCAATGTTTTTTTGGAAATAATCTTTTTAGATCTTGTTCTGTTTGTAAAACATTTTTTCCACTAGATAAACCCCATCTCTGTGCTAACCGATGAATATGGGTGTCCACAGGAAAGGCCGGGTACCCAAATCCCTGAGACATAACAACACTTGCAGTTTTATGACCTACGCCAGGAAGTGTTTCGAGTTCATCAAAAGTTTTTGGAACCTTTCCATTATATTTTTCAATTAATAGCTTGGATAACAAGAATACACTTTTTGCTTTAACCCTAAAAAGGCCTATGCTTTTTATTAACTTTTCAATTTTTTTTCTACCTAACTTAACAAAATGTTTAGGTTTGTTATATTTTGGATATATTTTTTTTGTGACATTATTTACATTTAAGTCAGTACACTGTGCTGACAAAAGTACAGAAATTAACAAAGTAAAATTATTGGTATGCTTTAGGGGAATAGGTGTCTTCGGATAAATTTTATTTAAAGTTTTTAAAATTAGCTTAGCTCTTTCAATTTCCTTCATTATTTAAAATTCATAAAGTTTCTCATAGAATAAAGCCCAGGTTTTTTGGTCATTAACCATTTTGCTGCTTTTAATGCACCCTCTGAATATAGTGCTCTATCAAATGCTTCATGATTTAAAGTAATTATTTCTTTTCCACTTGAAAATTTGACTTCGTGTTCTCCTATAACTTCACCTTTTCTTAATGAGCTAAAGTTAATTTTTTTTCCATAAGGAAATGATTTTTTATTTAAGTATTTTTTTCCAATTAGATTATAAAAATCTTTATTTTTTCCAACTGCTATACCCTTTCCAAGCATTAAAGCTGTTCCAGATGGATGATCTTTTTTATGTTTATGATGAATTTCGAAAATTTTACTTAAAAAATTACTTCCTAAGGACTTTGAGGCAATCTCAGTTAAATACATTAAGAGATTTATTCCTAAGCTCATATTACCAGCTTTTAAAATAGGAATTTTTTTTGAGTACTTTTTAATTAAATCCTCTTCTTTTTTTGTAAATCCAGTTGTTCCAATTACAACTCTTTTTTTCAGTTTTGAAGCAATTTTTAATATTTCAAAAGTACATTTTGGAATAGTAAAATCTATAATTAAATCTGCTCTTTTAAAGGCATTTATTGTATTTAAATCAGGTTTAATTCCACCAACTTTTTTATTTATTATCCTATTTTCTGTAACTGTTACTAGCTTAAAATTTTTGTCAGATTTTGAAGATTTAATTATTTGTTGGCCCATTCTTCCCATACATCCTGTAACTGCTAAGTTAATTTTTTTCATTTTTTTTTGATAAATTTACCTTTAATTATTTAGTTTTTCCAGAAACTCTTTGCTTTTTGAAAAAATTTTTTAATGCTTGGGTTTGATTTCTCATTTTCAATTTCCCTAAATTTTTCAAGCAATACCTTTTGTTCTTTATTTAATGATATTGGAACCTCTGTATTTATCTGAACATATAAGTCTCCATTACCACTACCCCTCATATATGGCATTCCTTTACCTTTTAACCTAAACTGTTTTCCACCTTGTGTACCTTCTGGAATTTTTATTTTGGCTTTACCACCATCTATAGTGGGAATTTCTATTGTAGTACCTAAAGCGGCATCAGCTATAGAAATTGGGCATTCAAAAAATAAGTTTTCTTCTGATCTTTTGAAAAGGTCATGAGAATTAACATTTATAAAAAGATATAAATCTCCCATACTACCGCCCCTTGAACCTGCCTCACCTTTCCCTGCTAATCTTATCCTAGTTCCATCATCAACACCCTTTGGAATTGTTACAGATAGTTTTTTTGAGGCTTGTTTATTTCCTTGGCCATTACAGTCATTACATGGATTTGTAATTTCTTCTCCACTTCCTGCACACTGAGGGCAAGTTTGTTGAACAGTAAAAAAACCTTGATTAGATCTTACTTTTCCATTTCCTCCACACGTTGTGCATCTATCAGGGTTATAACCAGGCTTAGATCCATTACCTTTACATGTATTGCATTTCTCAGTAGTAGAAAATTTAATGTCTTGTTTCTTTCCTGTATAAGCATCTTCAAGGTCTATAGATAAATCATATCTTAAATCGGAACCTCGATTTGCTGAACTTCTAGATCTACTTCTTCCTCGTCCACCAAAGTCACCAAAAAAATCTTCAAAAATATCTGAGAAATCTGCACCACCAAATCCTCCGAATCCACCTTTTTGACCTCCACCATTTTCGAAAGCTGCATGACCAAAATTATCATAATTTCCTTTTTTTTCATTATCAGAAAGCACATTGTATGCTTCGCTGGCTTCTTTAAACTTATCTTCAGAAATTTTATCTCCTGGGTTTTTGTCAGGATGATATTTTAATGCGAGTTTTCTATATGCTGCTTTAATTTGTTCAGGACTTGAATTTTTACTAACACCCAAGACTTCATAATAATCTCTTTTTGCCATAAGCTATTATAGACAAATAGTTGTTAGTCTTAAGCGCTTTTTTCTTTATCTTCTTCTTTTACTTCTTCAAAGTCCGCATCAACTACATTATCGTCTTTTTTCCCTTCATCTTTT
>MDSV01131496.1_pt1 | contig 14216 bp, 11 predicted proteins | sample 810851 | NCBI WGS metagenome assembly MDSV01 (sample SAMN05326640, study PRJNA326480) | marine metagenome | isolation source: seawater | place: Atlantic Ocean: North East | collected 2012 | reverse complement strand
TCTATATTCTTTGAAAATACTCATAAATAATTATATTTAATAATGAAATATGTTATTCTTAATTTCTTAAAATTGAAATCAAATTATGGCTTCTCAGAAAAAACAAAATAGGGTTTTTGGTTTTATAAAAAGATATTTTTTTACAGGTCTTCTAATTTCTGCGCCAATTGGGGCAACTATCTATATAACAATATTTATAGTTGAGTTTATTGCAGGTTTAGTACCTGATCGTTTTAATCCAAATGGTCTACTTCCTGAAATAATAGGCTATAAAATTCCTGGACTCGAACTTCTTATCGCATTCTTATCATTTATTATTATAGGATTAATATTTTCTACTTTATTTGGTAGATCAATATTAGGTTATTTTGATAGTGCTATATCAAGAATTCCGTTGGCAGGAAATGTATATAAGGCGATTAAGCAAATTACTGAAACTTTTTCATCAGCTGATTCTACTTATCAAAAAGTAGTTCTTATTGAATATCCACGTAAAGGTATATATGCAATAGGATTTATGACTGGTGAGACTAAAGGAGAGATCAAAGATAAAAAAGGTGAAATGGTGAATGTTTTTGTACCTACCACTCCAAATCCGACGTCAGGCTTTCTATTATTTTTTGAAAAAAGTGATGTTCTTGAACTTGATATGTCAGTTGAAGATGCAATAAAATTAGTTGTATCAGCAGGAATGGTCGTTCCTCCAAAAAAATAAATTACCCTGATTTAAGATAATCAATAGCAACTTCATTTTTAAATAAATGAAGCAATGTTTTAAGAGCCTTACCTTGATCTGTTTTTAATAAGGGATCATTATCAACAATCTTTAATGCTTCTTCACGGGCCATTTCAAGCAGATGCTTATGAATATCTAAATTTGAAAGTCTAAAATTAGGAATACCACTTTGCTTAGAGCCAAGTATTTCCCCAGATCCTCTAATATCTAAATCTTCCTCTGCTATTCTAAAGCCATCGTTAGTTTCTTTCATTATTTTAATTCTTCGTTTAGCTGTATCTGTTAATGGTCCATAAAATAAAAGAATGCAGGATGATTGATTTTTTCCTCTTCCAACTCTACCACGCAATTGGTGTAATTGTGAGAGACCAAATCTTTCAGCATTTTCAATTATCATTACAGTAGCGTCTGGGTCATCAATTCCAACTTCTATGACTGATGTTGCTATTAAAATCTTAATAGATCCTCTTGTAAATTTAGACATTATTTTATTTTTTTGTTCTTGAGACATTTGTCCATGTACCATGTCAACTAGGTCACCATCAAAGAATTCTTTAAGATCACTTAGTCTGCTATTAACCGATTGTAGAGATAGTTTTTCAGAGTCGTCAACTAATGGGCAAACCCAATATATCTTTTCATTATTTTTAATTTTTTTTAATAGAGCTTCTTTAAGATTTTCAATTTTATTAATATTGATAGACTTTGTAATAATTGCTTTTCTATTTTTAGGCTTTTCATGAATTCTTGAAATATCCATATCCCCGTATGATGCTAATTCTAAAGTACGTGGGATAGGTGTTGCCGTCATAAGTAATACGTCACACTCATTCCCAACTTTTTCGCTCAATAATATTCTTTGATGAACTCCAAATTTGTGTTGTTCATCAATAACAACAATTCCGATATCTTTAAATTCAACATTTTCCTGAAACAGTGCGTGCGTACCAATTAAGATATCTGCCTTAAAATTATGATTTTTTTTATTCGAAGATGTGATCAGGGAACATGTAAGATCAAGCTTAGTTGTGAATTTTTCTATTGTATTAAAGTGTTGTTCAGCAAGCAATTCCGTTGGAGCCATAAGAACCGATTTCTTCTGATTTTCAATTGATTGTAGTATTGAAAATAGGGCTACAATTGTTTTACCACTACCAACATCACCCTGAAGCAGTCTTAACATTTTGTTTTCTGAGCTCAAGTCACGTGATATTTCATCTATAGTCTTTAATTGATCATTAGTGAGTTCAAAATCCAATAATTCTTTTAATTGATCAGTAAGGATCCCTTTTTTTTCTAACTTATTGCCCTTAATTTTATTTATTTTATTTTTAATTAATCTGATTGTTAATTGATGAGATAGAAGTTCATCAAACACAAGTCTCTCAAGATGAGGTGATGAATGATTTTCGTAGATTTTATCTGGATTATGAAGTTTTCTTACAGATTTACCCCATGTCATCCAGTTATTTTTCTTTAATATTGATCCATTTATCCATTCAGGTAGTTCATCTACTTTCTCTAGGGATGAATTTATTGCTTTTTGGATAGATCTTGATGTTAGTCCTGCAGTTAGTGGATATATACACTCAATTGATTTTATTTTATTCAAATCATTTACATCAGCTATGTGGTGAGGATGTGTCATTTGAAATGAGTCTTTGTATGTTTCAATTTTGCCACTAATTACTCTAGTACTTCCAATAGGTAGTATCTTTTTAATATAGGGGCCTCTTATATTAAAATAGACAATTGAAATTAGTCCAGTTTCATCAGAACATGTAATTCTATAAGGCATTCTTTTATTAAATGCAGGTGTATGACTATCAACCTTTACAATTAATGTAGCTATAGTGTCATTCTTTAGATTAATAATTTTGGGACTATTGCGTCTATCAATATATGCAACAGGCTTATGAAAGATCAAATCAACAAGATATTTGCCACATAAGCGTTCAATGAGTTTCGCATATTTAGGGCCTATTCCTTTTATGGAGATAATATTAGAAAATAGGCTATATAAGATCTTAGGCCTCATATATACAATGTATCAAATATAACCAAAAATACATGAATGATTTAGAGACATACAAAAAAAAAATAATTTACAAGGCTTCACATAGAGGTTCTAAAGAAATGGATATATTGCTAGGCAATTTTATTAATAAATACATTGAATTATTTAATGAAAATGAGCTTAACCTTTTTAATTCTATTTTAGATACTGATGACGACAATATTTATCAATGGATACTAGGTAAAAAAGAAATTCCCAATGAACATTCAAATAGAGTACTTTATTTACTAATTAACGATACTAAAAACTAGTTAATGAATCTAGCTGTAATTGATAACTCTACCTCAACTCTTATAATTGATAAGAAAGTTAAATTTGACTACAACAATGTATTAAGTTTCTTGATTGAAAATGGATATATTAGAGTTAGTGGGGTGAAAGAAAGTGGTGAATTCTCTGTTAAAGGAGATATCATTGATATTTTTCCAACAGGGTATGAAAGTCCAATTAGGATAAACATCTTTGACACAGATATTGAAAAGTTAGAACAATTTAATATTAAAACACAAAAAACAATAAAACCAATTGAACGTTTTGTTATAAGTCCATTTAATGAATTTGTTTTTAATCAAAATAAAAGAAAAATTAAGGCTGATACATTTTTAACTGATCTTAGTACTTTTAAACTCAATGATTTAATTGTTCATATTGACCATGGTATTGGACGATTTAAAGGTCTAAAAAATTTAAATGTTCTAGATTCTCAACATGATTGTGTTGAAATATCATATTTTAATGAAGATCGTTTATATATACCTGTAGAAAATATTGAGTTGATAAGTAAGTATGGAGGAACTAATGACCATATTGAACTAGATAAGCTAGGAACATCTCATTGGCAATTTAGAAAAGCAAACGCAAAGAAAAAAATTGACGAAATAGCAGATGATCTTATCAAAACTGCAGCAGAAAGATCTTTAAAAAAAGCTCCAAAATTTAAAACTGCTGAACCTTATTATACTAATTTCGTTAATGAATTTCCTTATGATGAAACCGAAGATCAAATAAATGTTACATCTGAAGTTCTCAATGATTTAAATTCTGGTATGCCGATGGATAGACTTTTATGCGGAGATGTTGGGTATGGAAAAACTGAAGTTGCATTAAGAGGAGCATTTAATGTTGCCTTAGGCGGCTCTCAAGTTGCAGTTATTGTTCCAACAACTCTTCTTTGTAGACAGCACTTTGAAAATTTTAAGCATAGATTTTCTAAATCTCCTCTTAAGATATCTCAACTATCAAGACTAGTATCAAAAAATGAAGCAAATCAGACTATTAAGAATATAAATAATGGAGAAATTGATATAATTGTAGGAACTCATGCTCTTTTAAGTGATAAAATTAAATTTAAAAATTTAGGCCTTTTAATCATTGATGAAGAGCAACATTTTGGCGTTTCGCAAAAAGAAAAAATAAAAAATCTTAAGTCAGAAATACACATTCTTTCTCTTACTGCAACACCTATTCCTAGAACCCTTCAAATGTCATTAGTGGGTTTAAGAGATCTTTCAATTATTTCAACAGCACCCACTAATCGTCAAATTATCAAAACTGAAGTGATATCATTTGATGAACAAAAAATAAAAGATGCCATATATTTTGAAAACAAAAGAGGCGGTCAAATATATTATGTTTGTCCTCGAGTTAAGCAATTAGATGAGATTGAGAATTTTCTAAAGAATCAATTACCTGATGTGTCATATAAAATAGCTCATGGACAGATGAATCCTAAATCACTTGAGGCAGTTATGGTGGATTTCTATAATAATGAATTTAAAATTTTATTATGTACTACCATAGTTGAATCTGGATTAGATCTAAGAAAAACCAATACGATGATAGTTCACAACTCTGATAAATTTGGCTTGTCCCAACTTTATCAATTGAGAGGGAGGATAGGGCGGACTAATATTGAAGCGTATTGCTATTATACAGTTTCTAATTTTAATTCTATTACCGATACAGCAAATCAAAGACTAAATTTACTAAAGAAATTAGATAGTAGAGGATCAAGTTTTAATTTAGCTAGTCATGATTTAGAAATTAGAGGATCAGGAAATATCATTGGGGATCAACAATCAGGTCATATCAAAGAAATTGGATTAGAATTATACCACAGGCTTTTAAAAGAGAAGATTATTGAGTTAAGATCTGATTTTCATTCTCTAGATACAGAATGGTCACCCCAAATAAATCTTGGTCTAAATGTCCTAATTCCTGAGAGCTATATACCTAACTTAAATACAAGATTATATTTCTATAGAAGATTAGCCTATTTGAATAACATAAGTGAATTAAGAGAAATAAAAGATGAAATGTTAGAGCGTTTTGGTTTAATTCCCGATGAAGCTATGCATTTGCTTAAAATAACTGAGCTAAGAATATTATGCAAAAATTTAAGTATTGAAAAATTTGACCTTGGGACGAGAGGGTTAACAATAAAATTTAGGAATAATGAATTTAGTAAAACTGAGAAATTGGTCGCACTAATTAGCAGAAAAAAATATGATTTAAAATTACGATCTGACCAAACTTTAGTATATAATTTTAACAGATCTGGAGAAAAACAAAGAATTTCTAAAGCTTTTAATTTTACGAAAGAGCTTACAAAACTCTAATATGGGCGCATTATCAGGATATAAAATAATTGAATTATCAGGAATTGGTCCTGGTCCACTCTGCGGAATGCTTCTTTCTGACTTAGGTGCAGAAGTTATTAGAATTGATAGAAAGCATACAGCCATGCCCCAATCTGATCCTAGATTTGATATTACTGGTAGAAATAAAAAATCTATTTGTTTAAATCTAAAAGATGATGCATCAAAAGAAATATTTTTTAAATTAATTAAGGATGCAGATGCCTTAATTGAGGGATTTAGACCTGGGGTTACAGAAAAACTTGGAATTGGACCGGACGATTGTTTAAAAATAAATCCCAAACTTGTCTATGGGAGAATAACTGGATGGGGACAGGACGGACCACTTTCACAGGCTGCTGGTCATGATATTAATTACATTGCGCTTGCCGGAGCATTATTTTCAATAGGAAAAAATGATTCTAAACCAACAATCCCTATTAATTTAATTGGTGACTATGCTGGAGGTACTATGTTTCTCGCATTTGGAGTTTGTGCAGCTTTATTATCAGTTTCAAAAACAGGGAAGGGTCAAGTTGTCGATGCAGCTATGGTAGATGGAGTTTCATCACTGTTGACAATTTTATATTCATTATCTCAGTCAGGAATATGGAATGTTAATAAAAAAGGTTCAAACTTATTTGATGGTGGATCACCTTTTTATCAGACGTATGAAACAAAGGATAATAAATACATTTCTATAGGATCTTTAGAACCACAATTTTATCAACTATTAATTAAAAAGTTAGATTTAAGTGATGAATTTAGCAATCAAATGGATGTATCTAAATGGCCAGATCTAATTAAAAAATTAGATAATATTTTTAAAAGCAAGACACAAAATGAATGGAATGAACTACTAGAAAATACAGATGTTTGTTATGCCCCAGTTCTTTCTATAGATGAAGTTAGCAAACACCCACATATGAAGGCGAGAAATAGTTTTTTTTCCATTGATGATGTTATTCAACCATCACCAGCTCCACGGTTCAGTGAAACAAAATCTAGTGAACCAAAAAAATCACCAGTAGTTGGAGAAGATAATGAGCAAATACTCACAGATCTTGGCTATACAAAAGATGAGATAATTCAGTTCAAAGAAAGAAGGGTGGTTGAGTAAAATGCCTAGTTTTGATGTTGTAAGCAGACTTGAGTTACAAGAAGTAGATAATGCGATAGCTAATTCAATGAAAGAGATTAATCAGAGATATGATTTTAAAGGTTCGAATTCAAAAATTGAAAGAAATGAGAATTTAATTACTCTAACCACTGAGGATGAGTTAAAAGCTAAGCAAGTTAATGAATTATTAATTTCACACAGTATTAAAAGAAATATTGATCCTCGGGCAATTAAATTAAAGAGCTCTGAGAGTGCAAGTGGAAATTCTATTAGGCAGATCTACAATCTGATAGAAGGAATAGATCAAGAAGTTGCAAAAAAAATTACTACGCTTATTAAATCTTCAAAACTAAAAGTACAAGCAAAAATTCAAGGAAATGAATTAAGAGTTACTGGTGCAAAAAGAGATAATCTTCAAGAAACTATCAATCAAATAAAATCGCTCAACTTAGATGTGCCATTGCAATTTATTAATTTTCGTGACTAGTATGAGAAAAAAATATTTAAATTAAATAAATGTTATTTTTTGATTTTCTTATTGTTGCTTTGCTTGGTTTATCATTTGGTAGTTTTGCAAACGTTTGTATTAATAGACTTCCGTATGAGTTCGATATTATTTCTCCTTCAAGATGTCCTTTATGTAAAACTAACATAAAGTATTATGACAATATTCCATTACTTTCTTATATTTTATTAAAAGGATTTGCTCGATGTTGCGGCAAAGGTATTTCTATTCAATATCCAATAATCGAATTAGTTGTAATGTTTTTTGCATTATCAATTTATTTATATTTAGGGATTAGCTTAGATGCAATTTTACTTTTTATCTTTACATTAAGTTTAATTATTATTTTTGTTACTGATTTTAAGGAATACATAATTCCAAACTCAATTACCTATTTATTTATTATAATTGGAATTGTAGTTACATTTATAGAGGTTAATCCTTTCAACATCTTAATTATTGATAGCTTACTCGGTGGAATTATCTCAGGTGTTTCTTTTTATACTATATCTAAACTTTTTTTAATTATTAGAAAAAAAGAAGGACTTGGTATGGGTGATGTTAAATTGATTTCTATGATTGGTTTTTGGATAGGATTAGAAATTTCACTACTAATAATAGTACTTTCATCATTTCTTGGCTTAATAGTTGCGGTGTTTTTAATTATGTTAAAAAAAATTAAGTATCAACAATATTTACCTTATGGTTGCTTTATATCCGTTGCTACACTTGTGATGGGATATGTAAAAATATCTACAAATTTTAATCTATATTATTTAATTAACTAAAAAATCTGTTTCCACCAATTTATTATAGGCGTACCTGATGCAGAAGATGTTCCTGCGGTCTGTGTTCCAATAATTATATTGTCACTCAAAGTCCAGTTAGAACTATCGCTACCGCTATCGAGGGTTGTATCATCAGAGCTCGCGCCGCTTAAGCCCATGTATAATTTTCCTTTGTAAAATATAGCAGAAGTTGCTACGCCTTTACCTAATTCTTTTTTAACTGTTTGCTCACCATCTGGAATTTCAGATCCTTGAGCACATCCTACACGATAATCATGAGTAGATAGATAGGCTGTACCAGCAGTACAAGGATTGTCTTCATTTGGTACATATCTTGAAAAGTATACAATGCCATTTTTAATTGTTGGTGATGCTGTAATCTTCTCATTTGTATCTAAATTAGCAAACCAACCTGATTGACTGCTTGCTACGGTACAAGATGTAGCCCCGGTAATGTTTGTGCAATCTGTTTCAGTGGCTGTAACAGCGGTAACATCAGTAGAAGGAAAATTGATATCTTTAATCCCGTATACTTTATTTTGTATATTAATACCTGCATCAACATTGGTTGTTTCACTGAGATTCGCCATATCTCCGGTTCCGTAATATAACCATAATTTATTTGTTACTTCGTCAATTGATGCAGAAATTTCATAATAATTTACCCTACCATTCGATGCAGTTGCCATAGTATTAAATAATATTTGCTTGTCATATAAGGTTCCTTCGCTTGATAAGTTTATTTTCCATAACTTACCTTCATAATCAGCAAAGTAGAGTAATGCACCATAATAGTTCGCTAGAGACGTTGAATCTGCAGTGACTGGAACTAAACGAGTATGGACTGAATTTCTAACTGTATTAGTTGAACCAGCTGGAGAATTTGCAACAGTATCTTCACCTGAGTCAATCATGTCATCTATAGTTATTTTATTTATTATCTTTCCTCCATCTTCAAGGTCAATTATGTAAACAATTGAACCTATATCTGAATCCGCCGTATTTAAACCTCCTCCAATTATTCCCACCCATTTCTGCACTCCATCGATCTGGATAAGCTGAATAATAGGAGTTGAAGTAGCTGGGCCTAATAATCTAAAGTCATATTCATCCGTAACTATAGCATCTTGAGGAGGAACAGTATTATCTTGAAATGTTTCAGGAGCAGAAGCATCGTGTCTGTAACGTGTTTTATTTCCGTCCGCATCCCAGTAATAAATTCGTTTTTGAGCTAAATCATTTTCAAATGTAAATAAATGTTTTGGATCTGCCGGATCAGTAATATCTAAAGCGAAATAAGATGCTCCACCTTTACCTAATCCACATAACAATATTGTTTTCCATTCGCCACCTACAAAGATATCTTTTACTAATGGGGAACCATCAACACCAAAGATAGCTTGAGTTTTTTTACTATTATCGTCCGCAGGATTATATGCAATAGGTTTCATATCTAACATTTTAGATATAAAAGATGGAGGCATAAATGCCCATTCCTCGACTCCAGTGTTTAAATTAAATGCGTGAAGTAATCCTGAATTACCTCCTGCTAATACTAATTTTTTTCTATTTTTATTATTTTCATAAAAAGTTTCGTATCCATTTTGACTCCTGTAGTAACTCTCAGTAAATTGATTTGTTGAGTCAAATGAACCAGCGGGTGCTCCAACTAATACAGGCCTAGAATTATAGATATCTGGAAGGTAATGATCACGCTCACGATTATGATACATCAAGTCATCACTTGTATCATCGGTTGGATCTTTAAGATCAGTATCCCAAGAATTATAACCCATAATAAATTGGATAGTTTCATAGTTATCGTCGCCTTCTCCTGTATTATCTGGTGGATTTTCTGATCCAGCAGCTGAATACATTTCATTCATAAATAGTCCATGAGTCATTTGAGTATTAAAGTTATTCAAATTACTATCAGGAGGCAGATTAGGAAAAGGGACCCATATTTTTCTAGCGCTAGGTAAGGGAATTAAATCAGCTGCATTCCAGACTGGAAGAGCACCAGGAATACCATCTGCATCTAATAAATACTTCTTAAGATTTCCTTCCCACTCTTTGCCATCTTCAAATTCAAATACTGATTGATAAATGTAACTATTCTCTTCACCACTATCTGTTACTTCAGGCATTATTGTAGGAGCTGAAAAAGTTAAAGCTCTCGTGATTACAACTCGAATAGCATTTTTTAATTGAGCTACAAGCGTTCTTTCATTTTCTGCAAAAAATGGAGTTTCTGTTCCTCCAGCAGTTGCAATCTGCTGCAGATATAATGTCGTATCAGCCTCAGAAACACTGTCACCAACACCCACAACATATGTTAGGATATTATCTGTAGAAGCACGCATTAATGCTGCTTCAGTGCTTGCTTTTGATAGAGGATCGTCATCGCCAATATCATCAGTCATTAAAATTATATAATGGTTTTGGCATGTTGCACTTGTGTCTACAGGACTTATAAAATTACCACCATTTGGATTTGTTAATTGTCCGTTGAAATATTTTTTTGCATCTTCTAATGCTAAACCAGAAAAAGATCTATGGTCAGCAACGTTTGTTATGGTTGGGTCGCCACATCTAAAATCAGGACTTAGACAGCCATCAGAATCTAATGTTTGAGCCAAAAGTAAATCAAGAATTTCTTGATAGCCTGTCTTTTTAATTTCAACATGTAGTTTTGTAGTATTGTCAAAGGTCATTAGCCCAAAGTTAGCACCTTCGGTTAGAGAGTTATCTCGCATAATTCTTTTTAAAACATCAGTTGATACAACCATTCGTGATCGTGGAGTTATTTCATCTGTCAAAACTTGGCCACATGACCAGTTATGATTACCATCACGATGATCATCTAAATTTATACCCGCTACTTTATTTCGAGCATAACTTGCACCCCATGCAACATTTGGTTCTGTTGTATCATCAATTCCAAATGCGTATACATTTCTCCATAAATCTCCACCATGAGAAGGCCAGTTGCATTTTAATTTATCAATGTATTTTAAGCCATCCTGCGAATGACCGGAGTGTTTGGAGTAACCAGTGAATTTTACAATCCTACCGTTAGTTCTATCGGCTAGGTATACATCTCCTCTGTCATCAAGTGCAATATCAGTTACACAATCAATAGCATTTCCTCTACCTGGACAAACGTGTTCTGTACTAAGTTGGTCCGATACTGTTGCCCACGATGGATTTGTGTTAGGATCTGTAATTTCGTGATCTATGAAATCAACATAAAGTTTTCTCTCGTCAGATTGCCAATAATACAGCAGCCCCCTTGATTGATCTATTGCGATCGAATGATTTGCTTTAGTAGATTGACTAGATCCTCCTAATCCATCAGTTCTTGTTTGCGTGTTAAATGATCTTAAAAAAACTCTTTCTAAATTAAAGATACAAGTATTATGAGTTCTTCTATCAGTTATATAAATTTCACCTTTTCGCTCATATACAGCTAAGCCAGAATCATCATTCATTGTACCACAATTTATGGCACCATCTGATGCACTCATGTCAATACGTTCTTGACGCTGCCAGGTAAAAGAACTTCCGCTACAAGGATTTGTGGTAAATTTTAAAATTCTACCACCGTTTTTTCCATACATATTGTTACATGCATCTGCAGCGATCTTTGCCCCAAAACCACTCCATCCTTCATCTTTACCGTAGTCTAATATGGCTGCACCAAGATAAGTATGTAAAGTAACATGTCCGCCACTCCAGTTTATGGAATGAATATTGCCTTCTAGTGAGTCTGGTTCAGAGTCATTAACTGCTCTAAAATCGATCACTGGGATTGCCATATTTCCACTCATTGTATTGGTGGTAGCTAAAACTATAAGAATATTTGATTTAACATCTGTTATTCCTGATCCAGGAGGAGGTTGTTTCGCTGTAACATTAAAGAAACTTAAGCTAATAAATATAAGTGAAAAATAAATAATTTTTTTTGTCATTTAATTCGTTTTTTTCTCACTAATTTCTAAATAATTATTTGGAGCAATAACTAAGTGTACAGAAGTGTTTTCAATACTTTTATGATATTTAAGAATAATTTGTTTATCGTAAAGATTCCAATAATAGTAATCTAATCCTTCATCTCCAGCTGATGCATTTTTTACGGTTGGTTCTCCATAAAAGTGTACTATGTTGTCGAACATATCTATATCAACACTTGACTGCCTTAGGTTTGCACTAATTAATTTCCCATCTAAAAATTCACCTTGAAATGTTAGATCATAAAATTCTTTATCAAAACAAATGTGCTCACCAAATATTTTTTCGTAATGAAGTCCTTTTGAAGGAACAGCAAATTTGGGGTGTTTAAAACCAAATTTTAAATTTGAGAAATCACAATAGGCAAAACTTATTTGAATTAAAATGAAATAAAAAAATAATGATTTAATAAGTAGTTTCATAAGTTTATTGATCTATTGACATTAAAGCCATGATAACTGACCTCATATTACTTTCTGTATTAAGACCGCATGATAATGCCATGTATTTTAATGTTATAGCTGATCCAACACCACTATAAATTGTACCACCGCCAACTTCACTTCCTGCTCCTGATCCAGCGGAACTGGATGTTTCAACTTTACTTAAATAATAAAAATAATCCTGGTTATTGTAAAAAGTATCTGTTGTTAAATTTTGTTGAGTAGAAGAATGAGAATAAGAAAGTGTATTTCCACTGATAACTGCTGGATAGCCCTGAAGACCCATTTGATTTATTGGAATATTACATAAACTATTAGTAGTAGATCCATTCGACGGATAATTTCCAGATGCAGCTTGCGTTTTTAAATAATTAACGGCTTCTTGTGTTCCACTGTCAGCAGATAAAAAAGTTTGTTGTTTTTCTCCACTTGACCTCGTGGACTTACTTTCATTTGTAGCACTCAACAGTAGCATCGTTCCCATTGTAGTTGTTACTAGTAGCAACATAAGTGAGATGACTAAGACAAACCCTTGGTTAGAATTATTATTTTGATCAAATTTCATAATTAGAATTATGGTAACATGGGTATGTTTATTTTTTAGCTTGTATTTTATACAGAATAGCAAGCAATAGCCAAATTGTAACAATTTCGAACCAATTTGTTTGCAAAAAAATCATTGGATTTCTTACAATAATATATCGATCATATTCTGTTAGATTAAAAAAGAAAAATAAACCTATGATAAATATATATAAAATAAATCTGTATCTATAATTTTTTTTAAGCCAATTTAACATTTAACAACATTTTTAATTATTGAGATTGATATAAGGTATTTCTAATCACTACAGAGCCAACAAATTTATCTCTTAGATATCTATCTACCTTACTATTAAAAATATTAGCACGATCGACGTTTCCATGTTGATTTGGACTTGTAATTAAGACCTCTACTTCTCCACCTATTGTTTTTAACTCTTCAAAAACCTCTCCATATAGCTGTAATTCGTTAAGCTCCATATATCCATCTGGATCATCAAAACCAGGATCCACACATACTTGGACAGGTGGAACTGAATTGTTAGGTTCATATCTGCATACTTGAGACCCAGGAATATAAACATCTAATTGTGTAATAACTTGTTTATCAATTCCTCCTCTAGTTTCATTTCTAAAATCTATTAAATTATTTTCAATAGGCCCCCATATATTTGCACCTTCGTATCTTCTATCTGTTTGTAAATTACATGCTTGGTTTCCACTCCAGTGATTATTATCGCATGAATTTCCTGCTACTTCAGTATCTTCACATGTATTTATACATTGCTGACCATCTCTTCCATACATAAGTCTTACCTCAAGCCAATTAGGTCGATATTTTGAAAAGGGTTCAGTATAAGATTGGTAATTCATATTCTCAGTTGGTCGACCGTGAATACCTGTTCCACCATCAATATGAGGAATTGTACCAGCTTTCATTTTAGTAATTCGTACAGGATTAGTAAAAGTTAATTGTATCCATCCGGTGGGTCCATAAGGATGACCAGTCGATGCCGCTGAAGATAGCGGATTAGTCCTTTTACATGAATAAGTTGTTAAAATATTTCCATCAAATGCATTGGATGCTGATCCACTGGAAGTCAATGCACCCATACCACCATTTACATTGGTTATAGAATCTTCACAAATAGCAGTAGCTGTCGTAGGCTTAATCCATTGCATCGTGCCGCAACCAAATTTTGGTAATCCTGGAGCACATCCAGTTTGAGTAGAGCCAGTAATGGTTAATTCTTCAATATAATCAGCTACAGGTTCGTCATATTGATTGGTAAAGTTAGCATCCGAGCTGCAGGCAGAAGATGTAGGATTACATGTATCTAAGCGTTTCATTAATCGA
>MDSV01132454.1_pt1 | contig 14217 bp, 16 predicted proteins | sample 810851 | NCBI WGS metagenome assembly MDSV01 (sample SAMN05326640, study PRJNA326480) | marine metagenome | isolation source: seawater | place: Atlantic Ocean: North East | collected 2012 | reverse complement strand
TTCTTTTTCATGCGAGTTTTCGTTAAGTATACAAATCCAATTATTAATTTGTTTAAGTTTATTACGCCAAGTTTTTTATTTGGACCGTTTATTGCTCTTTATGTTGCCTGGTTTTTCTATTTATTTAGATTTTACGCGATGCCCTATATTTTAGGTTATGATGTCTGGGGAATGTTGGCTTTTCCACTTGAAAGTGATTTTTCAAGACAACTTTATCAGTTATTCAACTAGTATCTTAATTTTTTTGACAAAGTTTTAGTTTAAAATATAAATAAATTATGAGTAGTATTATCAAAATTTCTCCTTCTATTTTATCTGCTGATTTTAGTAAATTAGGCAATGAAGTTGTCTCTTTAGAAAAAGCAGGTGCAGATTACATTCATATTGATGTAATGGATGGACATTTTGTTCCCAATTTAACTATTGGGCCTGAAGTAATAAAAAAACTTAGACCACTAACCAAAAAAATATTTGACGTTCATCTAATGATTTCTCCAGTTGATAATTTTATAAAAGACTTCTCAGATGCCGGTGCAGATATAATTACTTTTCACCCCGAAGCTACTCCTGATGTTTCTAAAACTATAAAGTTAATTAAAAACCAAAACAAAAAAGTTGGTATTTCTTTAAAGCCAAAGTCAAAGGTTAATTTAATTAAAGATTTTTTAGACCAAATTGACTTAGTTTTGATTATGAGTGTAGAACCTGGGTTCGGTGGTCAGAAGTTTATGCCGGAAGTCTTAGAAAAAACAAGGTCTGTAAGAGACATGATTAATGAAAAAAAACTCAACGTAGATGTTGAAATAGATGGTGGTATTAATTTCGACAATTGTTCCAAAGCAAAAGATGCAGGTGCAAATATTCTTGTATCGGGGTCTACAGTTTTTAATGAAAATAAAGGTGACCTTAAAAAAAATATTGAGATTCTCAGAAACAGCTAATAAATGGTCGGCCTGAAAAGTGTCTATTTTTATTTAATTGCCTGTCAAATAACTCTAATTAAATTTTTTAAAAAAATATATTTTTCGTCAAAGAATTATAATAAGTCGTTGCAGTCAAAAACACCTCGGCAGGTTTACTATAACCCTAATCCATTTTTATTATCTATCATCACATCTTACAAAAACCAATCTTTTAAAATTAGTGATGTTGATCCAAATATGTTTTGGCTTGAAGATGAGAAAAGTTACAACAATCAAATGCATAACTTTTTTTGGCTTAATCTTATAGATAGAAAGGCTGATAATAAGAAAATAAAGAAAATAATATTTATTTGGATGTTAAAGAATTCAAAATATAAACAAAAAATTTGGGAAGCTTCTACTTTGAGCGCAAGAGTAGTAAGTTGGATTTTAAATATAGATATTATTTTGAACAATTCCACATTTGATTTTAAAAATAATTTTTTAAGCTGTATCATCAATCAAACCAATCACCTAAAGAGAAATATAAAATTTGAAAAAGATCTTTTAAAGAAAATTGAGATTTTAACTGCAATCATTCTCACTGGACTTGTTTTTAAAGAGTATGAAGAAAATTTTGATATTGGTATAAAAGAATTAGAGTCTATTGTAAAAAATTTTTTTGATGATAACGGCTTTCCGTTATCGAGAAATCCTAATGATTTATTTTTTTTTTCTAAATATTTTATTTTCTGTAAAGAGGTAATTAAAGATAGCCAAAAATATATCCCTGAGTTTTTAGAAGATATTATTGACAAAAATCTAAAGTGTATTCATTACATTAAAACACCAAATAATCAGCTACCTTTGTTTAATGGAGCTACTACTTTGAACTTAGATCAGATTCAAGAATATTTAGATAAATCAAAATCAGACATTAAAAATGGTAACTTAGGTGGTTTATTTAAGATAAAACATAAAAGTCATTTTTTAATTGCAGATATTGATAAACCCCCTCAAAAAAAATTTTCGAGATCCTACCAATCAGGACCCTTATCCTTTGAATATTTTTTAGATGGCGTAAAAATAATTACTAATTCTGGATTCGGCAATCAAATTTCAAAAAAAATAGAATTACTTAGCAGACTTACAGCTTGCCAATCAACATTATCAATTAATGATACCTCAATTACTAAATTTGAAAAAAATAAAATAATTAGTAAAGTTTTTGGAAACTCTATACAAAACAGCTTTAAATCTTTTGATTTTTTTTTAAAAAACGAGAGAGACTTAGTAGGATTTTCAGCATCAAATAATGGTTACGAGAAAAAATTTGGATGTATCCACAAAAGAGAAATATATTTAGATAAAAAAAATAATTTCTTAAAAGGTACAGATCACATTTTCAAAGCAAAAGATGGGTACCCTATAAGATATGCTTTTAGATTTCACATTAATCCTGAACTTAATATTATCAAAACTATGAGTGGAAATAGTGCTTTAATTCAAATTTCTAAAAATAAATCTCTCATCTTTACAATTAATGAAGAAAACCTAGAGATAGAAAAAAGTGTATTTTTAGGTGAAAAAAAAATAATAGATAGTGCATGTATAACAATTAGTGGTAATTTAGTTAATAAAAATAAAACCTTTAACTGGGAAATAAAAAAAAATATTTAATAATGAATTTAAAAGTTAAAAATGCCTTAATATCTGTTTCAAACAAAGAAAATCTAGTTTCACTACTCAAAATTTTAAGAAAACATAATATTAATATTATAAGTTCTGGGGGAACATATAACTATGTAAAAAAATTGGGCCATAAATGCACTGAGCTATCCAACTACACAGGTTTTGAGGAAATGTTAGATGGCAGAGTTAAAACTCTGCATCCTAAAATACATGCAGGTATTCTTCATGATAGACAGAATAAAAAACATCAAAGCGAAATGTCTAAACAAAATTTTCCAGCTATTGATCTTATTGTTGTCAATTTTTATCCGTTTCAAAAAATAGTAACTAACACAAAAAATCCAAAGCAGATTATTGAAAATATTGATATAGGTGGACCTACCATGGTTAGAGCTGCTGCAAAAAATTATAAAAACGTTACAATAGTGACTAATAGAAATGACTACTCATTATTAATAAAAGAATTAGAAAATTTGAAAGGAAAAACTTCTTTAAAGTTTAGAGAACTGATGTCTTCTAAAGCATTTGGTCTTACTGCATACTATGATGCCATGATTGCTAATTGGTTTAACTCTAAACTCAAAATTCAATTTCCAGAGAGAAAAACCATATTTGGCAGAAGATTACAAAAATTAAGGTATGGAGAAAATCCTCATCAAAAAAGTTCTATATATGTCAGTGACTATAATGATAAGCAGTTGGGATTCGATCAAATTCACGGAAAAGAACTCAGTTATAATAATTACAATGATATGTTTGCATCATTAGAAATATTAAATTCATTAAAAGAAAGCTCAGGCACTGTAATTATCAAACATGCAAATCCATGTGGAGTTTCTGAAAATAAATCACCATTAGTTTCTTTTCAAAATGCGTATGCTTCAGATCCCATAAGTGCTTTTGGAGGAGTCATTGCATGTAATTATAAAATCAATAAAAGAATTGCTTCTGAAATCAACAAAAATTTTTTAGAGGTTCTTTTAGCCAAAGGTTTTGACAATGAATCCTTGAGTATATTAAAAAGAAAAAAAAATTTACGTATTATTGATATTTCAAATTTTAAACTTAAAAACCTAACTTCAGTAAAATCTTTTGATGGATCTTTTTTGGTGCAGTCTAAAGACAATATTATTATAGATAAAAAAAAATTAAAATGTGTGACTAAATTGAAACCTAACCAAAAAGAATTAGCTGAAATTAAATTTGCTTTTAATATTTCAAAATACGTTAAATCAAACTCAATAGTTTTATGTAATAATTTTTCAACAATAGGAATTGGTGCAGGACAGCCAAGTCGTTTGGACAGCTGTAAAATTGCAGTGCAAAAAGCTAAAAAATTTCAATCTTCAAAAATTAAAAATTCAATAGCTGCATCAGACGCTTTTTTTCCTTTTGTTGACGGAATAAATATTCTTATTAAAGCTGGAGTGAAAACTATAGTCCAACCGGGTGGATCAATTAGAGACCAAGAAGTTATAAATGCTGCAAATAAAGCAAAAATTAAAATGTTTTTTACAGGTATTAGACACTTTAATCACTAATTAATTTTATCTATTTTCGCAGCTAATATAAAATCACTTTCTGCAAGTCCCTTAATTGCATGCGTAAAAATTCTTACTTTACAATATCCCCAACCAAAAGAGATATCTGGATGATGATTTTCCTCTTCTGCAATATTTCCAACTTTATTCACAAATTTTTGACTCTCTTCAAAATTTTCAAACTTAAAGTTTTTTATGATATAAAAACTTTTATCGTCATTAGTTTTTACTTCCCATCCATCAACTTTTTTTAAATATTTGTGGATCTCACTTGTATCAAACGGGGGAATTTTTCCGTCACATGCCACACATTTTTTTTTAGATAAATCGTCCATTTAATCCTGATAATTCATTATGGAGCGGGCAAAGGGGCTCGAACCCTCGACCTTCTCGTTGGCAACGAGACGCTCTACCACTGAGCTATGCCCGCAATAATTATTTAAGTATAGTATACACTATTATGAATGGTCAACCTTTATAAAATGACGCTACCTACAAGTTATTTTTTTTTGTATAATAATTTTATGAAAAAGTTTCCTGATATCATTCCAGTCTTTCCTTTAAGTGGTGTAATATATTTTCCAAAAACAAACCTTCCACTTAACATATTTGAGCAGAGATATTTGGATCTAGTCAACGACGCCTATAACAAAAATAAATTAATGGGTATGGTCCAGTCGAAAAAAGAGGGGAACGCTGTTTATGATATTGGATGTTTGGGAAAAATTAGTGATTATCAACAGAGTAGAGATGGTAGAATTTTGATCAATCTCACAGGTATTTCAAGATTTAAAATACTTAAAGAGATATCTAATAAAAAACTTTACCGTGAATTTCAAGTCGACTATCAAAATTTTAATCAGGATATTGAAAATACAAATAATGAGATTGATGCAAACAGTTTAATGGAAAAGGCTAAAACTTTTTTTAAAAAAAATGGATTACTACTTAATTGGAGAGAATTTGAAAAACTAGAGCCTATTCAAAAAATAAATACACTTGCGATGATTGCTCCGATCACAAATGAAGAAAAACAAAAACTTCTTGAAACAGTATCAGTTAAAAATAAAGTTGATACACTTGAGAGTATAATAGGTTTTTATCTTTACGAGACAGGGTTAAATAATCAAACTATACAATAAATTAATTCGCCGATTTATTCATCGAGTCAAAAAAATCTGAGTTATTCTTTGTGTTTTTTAATTTGGCAATCAAAAACTCAATTCCATCCATTGTACCCATAGGACTTATGATCCTTCTGAGAACGTTCATTTTTGAAAGGTCATCTTTTTCAAATAAAAGCTCTTCTCTTCTAGTTCCTGATCTTGTTATATCAAGTGCTGGATAAATTCTTTTATCCGCTACTTTTCTATCTAAAATTAATTCTGAATTCCCGGTTCCTTTAAATTCCTCAAAAATTACCTCGTCCATTCTACTCCCTGTATCAATAAGAGCTGTAGAAATTATAGTAAGCGAACCACCTTCTTCAACATTTCTGGCTGCACCAAAAAATCTTTTAGGTCTTTGAAGTGCATTGGCATCAACTCCACCAGTCAAAACTTTTCCTGAACTTGGAATTACAGCATTATAAGCTCTGCCTAACCTTGTGATAGAGTCTAATAAAATTACAACGTCTTTTTTGTGTTCAACCAATCGTTTAGCTTTTTCAATAACCATCTCTGCTACAGCAACGTGCCTAGACGCTGGCTCATCAAAGGTTGAGGCTACTACTTCGCCTTTAACGGATCTTTGCATATCTGTTACTTCTTCTGGTCTTTCATCAATTAAAAGAACCATTAAATAACACTCTGGATGGTTGGCTGTGATAGATTGTGCAATGTTTTGCAGAATGATTGTCTTGCCTGCCCTAGGAGGAGATACGATCAGAGATCTTTGACCTTTTCCAATTGGGCTTACTAGATCAATAAGTCTAGCAGTGTTATCTGGTTTTTTTTCAACTTTAGTTGTTTCAACTTCTAATTTGATTCTTTCGTCAGGATAAAGCGGTGTTAGATTGTCAAAAGCGATCTTATTTTTACCTTTCTCAGGTTCATCAAAATTAATTTTATTTACCTTTAAAAGCGCAAAATATCTCTCTGCATCTTTTGGCCCTCTAATCTCTCCTTCAACAGAGTCTCCAGTTCTCAAACCAAATCTTCTAATTTGACTTGGACTTACATAAATATCATCTGGGCCTGGTAAATAATTTGACTCGATTGCCCTTAAAAAACCGAAACCATCTTGTAGAACCTCTAAAACACCTGTGGCTGTAATTTGCTCATTTTTCTCTGCCAATTTTTTTAATATAGCAAAAAGTATCTCTTGCTTTCTTAGTGTGCTTGGATTTTCTATACCAAGTTTTTCAGCTTCGTTAATAAGTTCTGCTGGGTTTTTCTGTTTTAATTCTTGTAAATTCATGAAATTGATTTTGATAAATAGGGATGTAATAAAAATATATGACTTTTTAAAAAAAATTCAAGACCTAATATAAAGGCTTAAAAACTACAACAAAAACAACAACTATTAGTATAATTGTAGGAACTTCATTGATTATTCTATAAAATTTGGGAGACTTTTTATTGTTTCCAATAACGAAATCATTTAAGAATTTTCCAAGTAAAAAATGGTAATAAGTTAAAACTGTTACTAAAATGATTTTTACTTGCATCCACAGTTCTGAAAATATTGCAAATCCTAGACTATGGATTAATAAGACTCCAAATAACCAAGATAACAACATTGCTGGCATCATAATGTAATTATAAAGCTTCCTTTCCATAGTTTTAAAAACATTTTTTTGGGACTCGTGCTCCGCTTCAGAATGATAAACAAATATTCTTGGTAAATATAATAATCCTGCCATCCAAGATATAACTGCTATTAAATGAAGAGATTTAAATAAAAGATATAAGTTCATTTAAATATACTTTGTTACCAGTTTCTCAAACAAATCAATATGATCTGAATTATCATTAAGACATGGAATAAGATCAAAATTTTCACCGCCTTGACTTAGAAAACTTTCTCTTCCTTGAATATTTATTTCTTCTAATGTCTCCACGCAATCAGAGGCGAAGCCAGGACAAATAACTAAAACTTTTTTTATACCTTTTTTAGGTAAACTTTCTAAGGTTTTGTCTGTATAAGGTGTAAGCCATTCTTGAGGACCGAACCTTGATTGAAATGTAGTTTCAATATTTATAGATTTATATTTCTCTTTCATTAACCTTGTGGTTTTATGACAGTAGCAGTGATATGGGTCACCTTTATCAAAATATTTTTTAGGTATGCCATGATATGATGAAATAATTAGATCGGGCTTCCAATTTATCGATGATACCTTCTTTTCTATACTTTGAATGAGAGCATTAATATAAAAAGGTTCGCTTTCATAATGAGGTATTACTTGTAAACTGGGTTGCCATCTCATTGCCATCAAAGATCTATAGACTTCATCACACACAGTTGCGGTCGTAGCCGCAGCATATTGTGGATACAAAGGCAGGATAATTATATTCTCACAACCTGAGTCTTTAAGCTTGTCTAATTTTGATTTAATGCTTGGGTTTCCATATCTCATCGCAAAATCAACGATTATATTATCGTTTCCAATTTTACTATTAAGTTTTTCGGCTTGGCTTCTGGTAAAATACAAAAGTGGAGACTCGTTAGTATCTTCTCTCCATATTTTTTTATAAGCGTGAGCTGTTTTAGACGGTCTAAAAGTAAGAATGAATAAATTTAAAATTATTTGCCATATAATTGGATTAACTTCAATGACTCTTCTATCAGATAAAAATTCTTTTAAATATTTTCTAATATCCCACCAGCTTGTAGAATCTGGTGTCCCAAGATTAATTAATAAAACTCCAGTTTTGCCAAATTTAATTTTTGGGTGATCATTTTTCATTTTGATATTCCCTGTAAAATTTAACTAATTTAGCTACTTTATCCGGGTCTGTTTCAGGAAGCAAACCATGACCTAAATTAAAAATATAAGGCAAACCTTTGAATATATCTAAATATTTTTTTGCAGAATTTAAGAATTCATCATTGTTTGTAAGTAATAGTTTTGGATCTAAACCTCCTTGTAAAACTACATTAGATAGATTTTGTTTAGCCCAATCAGGATCCACTTCATAATCTAAACTAATACCATCGGGTTTTACTACATTATTAAACTCTTTATAATTCTCCTTTATGCCTTTTGGAAAACATATTACAGGAACTTTATTTTTTTTACAAAAATCTACAATTTTAAGATTAGGGATATAACAATAATTAGGAAGATCTTTCGGAGATACTAAACCTGCCCAAGAGTCAAAAATCTGAACAACATCTGCACCTGCATTTATTTGATTTTCAATATGTATACAAATGAATTCATGGAGTTTATCCAAAATTAAATTGACTTCAAACTCTTTCTCTTTAATTTTTTTAAAATTAATATCTTTGTTATTTTCTTTAGCTCCTAACATGTAGATTAATAAGGTCCAAGGCGCTCCCACAAAACCAATTAAAGACTTTTTTTTATCTAATATTTTTCTTGTTTTCTGAATTGCTTTATAAACAGGATGTAATTTTTGTGTAAAAGAAATTTTGTCATTATTTAAAAATTTTTTAAAATTAAATTCCTCTAACTTAGGACCATGGTCTTTCACAAACTCTACTTTTTGATTTAGCGCATAAGGGATCATTAATATATCAGAAAAAATTATTGCTGAGTCTAGGTTATACCTTTTAATTGGCTGTAAAGTTATCTCTGAACTTAATTCACTATTTAAACAAAGATTAATGAAATTTGGATTTTGAGATCTTATTTCTTTAAATTCAGGTAAATATCTTCCTGCTTGTCTCATAAACCAAACCGATTTACAAATTTTTTTATTTTTTAATATTTCTTTAAGATTACTCATTAAATAATTTAGGTTTATAAGTATTGTTAGAGATATAGTCCCTGTTAATTAGTTATATAACGATTTTTACAACATTTATACATGGACAATTTAACAACTTTTATTATTTTTACTCAATTTTTTAACTTTATTCATTTTATAAACATTAAAAAAACATTAATATTAACAACCTATAACTTGTTTAATTAATGTTAACTAATGTTAGTAATTTTTCTTTAAATGTGAGAAATATGTAAAACTTTAGATTGTTATAATTTTATTAACAAAGATATGAACGAAAAATACAATGTATACCTTGTGTCCGACTCTACTGGTGAAACCTTAGATAGAATATTCTTATCTTTAAAATCTCAATTTGCTAATTTTGAATACGAAAAGAAAGAGTTTGCTTTCATAAGAACTGAGCAGCAAATTGACAAAATTATTAAAGAATGTAATGAAATTGAAAATTCTATTATATTATACACAATTGTAGAAACAAAATTAGCTAAATATCTTGCTAATCAAAGCCAAAAGTATTCAGTGCCGTGCTTTGGCGTTCTAGGGAATTTAATCTTAAGCTTTTCAAAACTTCTTAATCAGAAGGCTATTCATAAACCAAGCGCTCAACACGTTTTGGATGATGATTATTATAAAAGAATTGAAGCTATTCAATTTACAATGTCCCACGATGACGGAAAAAAAGTTGATGATATTAACGATGCTGATGTAATTTTATTAGGAGTAAGCAGAACTAGTAAAACTCCTACTTCAATTTATTTAGCTAACAGAGGTTATAAAACTGTAAATATACCATTAGTTTTAGAACAAAAAATTCCAGAAGATTTAAAATCAAATAAAACATCATGTATAATAGGATTAATAGCTGACCCAGAAAGGCTGTCGGATATAAGACGTAATAGAGTTGCTATTATGAAAGACCAAAACTTAAAAGAATACACTGATCTAAATTTTATTAAAAAAGAAGTTGAGGATTCAAGAAATTTATTTAAAAAAAATAATTGGCCTATTATTGATGTTACAAGAAGATCTGTAGAGGAGACTGCGGCCTCAATATTAAAAATTATTGAGATACAGAAAAATAGATGAAACTAATACTAGCTTCAAAAAGTGGTGTAAGAAAAAAAATTTTAGATAAATATAAAATTGAAAATGAAGTTATAGTTTCTAATGTTGATGAAGATGAGGTAAAAGAATCATTATTAGGTGAAGGTGCGGATCCACTTTTAATTTCAAAAAATCTTGCCGAAATTAAATCCATAAAAGTAAGCAATAAAAACCCAGATCGTTATGTTTTAGGCGCTGATAGCGTTATATCACTAAAAGGGGAGTTGGTTAATAAACCAAATTCTAGAGAAGAAGCACTTGTTATCTTAAAAAAACTTAACAACTCAGTACATTACCTAATTAGTTCTGTGTGTATTTCAAAAAATGGCGCAATGATATGGAATTATTCGGACTCTTCCGAGCTTAAGATGAAGAATTTAGATGATCATGAATTATCCTTGTACTTAAATAAAATAGATACAAAAATTTTACTTGCATATGGAGTTTATCAAATAGAAGCAGACGGATTAGAATTATTCGAATATATTAAAGGCGATAAAGACTCTATTATGGGCTTACCTGTGAAGGAAATTATTAACTACTTTGAAAAATTAAAATAATGAAAAAAAATTTTGGAATTATTGGAAGTCCTATAAAGCATTCTTTGTCACCTGTGTTACATAATTATTGGTTTAAGAAATATAATATTAATGCTGATTACTCAATCATTGAAACAAAAGACAAAGATTTGCCTGATATAGTAGAAAAAATTAAAGAGGGAGACTATTTAGGCATTAATGTAACTTTGCCTTTTAAACAGAAAATAATAAATTATATCGATAAAATAGTTAATGATGCAGAACTTACAGGTTCAGTGAATACCATTCTTTTAGATGAAGATAAAACAGTGATTGGCGAAAATACTGATGTGTTTGGATTGCAAGCAGCTTACCTTAAAGAAATCGATAAAAGCCACAATAAAAAAGCTTTAGTTGTTGGAGCTGGTGGAGTTTCACCTTCAGTAATTCTATCTATTAAAAAATCTGGTATAAAAAATATCTCTGTTACAAATAGAACAAATGAAAAGTGTATTTTTCTAAAAAAGAAGTTTAATTTTCTAAATATAATCCCTTGGTCAGATCTTAAATCTGAAATTGAAAGTTTTGATATAATTGTCAATGCCACAAGCCTAGGTCTGAAAAATGGTGATGATTTTAATTTTGATTTCAAAAACACTAAAAAAGAAGCTATTTATATTGATACGATCTATAATCCCTTGGAAACAAAAACTTTTAAATACTTAAGAGAGGAAGGAAGGAAAGTGTTCAATGGCCTTGACATGTTTATTTATCAAGGACAAAAATCTTTTTATTTATGGAACAAGGTTAACCCTGAAATTGACGATAAATTGGTAGAGTTACTAAATTCTAAACTTAAATGATCAAAATAGGAATAACAGGATCACTAGCATCAGGCAAAACTACTGCCAGCAAGGTCTTATCTTCGAGAAGAGGACCTCTTTTCAGTGCTGATAAAACCGTGAAAGAATTTTATCAAAATAAAAATTTTAAATCTTTAATTAGAAAAAGATTCAAAATAAAAAAAAACGAAAGGTTAAAGAAATCATTAAAAAAGCTTATTTTAAAAAATAAAAAAAATATTAAGAAATTAGAAAAAATAATTCATCCTAAAGTGAGAAAAAAAATGATAAATTTTTCTTTAAAAAATAGAAATAAAAGATTCCTTTTTTATGAGATACCTTTGTTAGTTGAGAGTAAATTAATGAAGTATTTCAATATAATTATTTTTATAAAAGCCAAAAAAAAATTAAGACTAAAAAGATTTTTATTAAAAAATGGAGATAAAAAGTTATTCAAACTATTAAATAATAAACAGATGAAAGATTCAAAAAAAATTAAATTTTGTGATCATATAGTTGTTAATGAAAAAACTTTAAGTGTTTTAAAAAAAAACTTATTAGTTATAATTGATAAATATGAATGAAGTTTTTTTAGACACAGAGACTACCGGTCTATCTTTTAAGGATGGACATAGAGTAGTTGAAATTGCTTGTATAGAAACTAAAGATTTAATCCCAACTGGAAAAGTCTTTCATAAATTAATCAATCCTAATAGAAGTATGCCTGAGGAAGCATTTAAAGTACATGGCTTTTCACAAGAATTCTTAAGTGACAAAGAAACATTTGAACAAATTGTAGATGATTTTTTAAATTTTATAAAAGAAAAAAAAATTATAATTCATAATGCTTCTTTTGATTTAAGTTTTTTAAATGGTGAATTACGATCTATTCAAAAAGAGAAAATTAATAAAGAATTAGTAATAGACTCTTTAGATGTGGCCAGAAATAAATTTCCAGGAACATCTAATTCCTTAGATGCACTTTGTAAAAGATTTAATATAGATTTATCTCAAAGAACAAAACACAATGCTTTGCTAGATTGTGAACTATTAAGAGAAGTTTATATACATTTATTAGACGCAAAAGAGCCCAAATTTAATCTTTCAAGCAGTTCTGAAAAAAATATCAGCAAAGCAAAAGATTACAGTAAAATGATAATTAAAATTTCTGATGATGATTTAAAAAAACATAAAGAATTTTTAAAGTCTGAATTAAAAAAAAATTTCTATTGAACTTTTCTCATTTTATATAGTTTTTCAAAATCAACAGTCTCACTGATTTTTACATCTTTGAATCCTGAGTTTTCAAATAAAAATACAAATATTCTTCTTAATTCAGGATAAATCTTACTAGGAACTTCTATGAGGATTATCTTTTCCATTTCTTCTTTAGATAATTTTTTATTGTCTATCTGAACTATTGTTGAAAAAATAACTTTAGTATCAATAGTCTCAAAATCATCTTTTGTTGGAGTGAGACTTAAGCTCGTTAGTACTTCTATAATATTCTGTTTAGTTTGAGAGCTTTTTATGTCAATATTAATTTTATACTTTGCTATGTCTTTTGAAAGTAAAAAAAATGTTTTTGGATTTGGAATATTAAAATTTAATTCCTTTATATATTTTCCTATAATTTTATGATTCATCTTTGTTATTTTCTATTATTTCACCTTCGATAGTTTTATTCTGAGATTTAACATCTTGTTTCGGTTTTTTTCTCAAAACCGAGTAAAATAAAATTTTTCTGGTAAAAGGAACAAGTAACAAGAAACCTATAAAATCCGTGAAGAAACCAGGTACAATTAGTAAAAAAGCAGCTAAAGCTATTGAAGCACCTGTCATCATCTCGTAAATAGGCACTTTATTCTGATACAGGTTTATCATACCTGTCTTCAATGTTTGCAAACCTTGGTGTTTTGCAAAGTATAAGCCAATTATTGCGGTCAAAAAAATTAAAGCTACAGTGTTTAGGGCACCAACTTGACCGCCAATCTCAATCAATAGGTATATCTCTAATGCTGGAAGGCATATAAATAAAAGAAAAAATGGGTTCATTTGTCTGATACAAAAATATATTATTAATGTATATTTATCAAATTATGAGTAACAGTTTTGGTTATATAGACATTATTTTACTAGGGATGATTGCAGGGTTTATTATTTTGCGACTAAGAAGTATTTTAGGAAGAAAAACAGGTCACGAAACTAAAATTTACCCAAGTTTTGCAGAAAAAAAATTCAACATGCCAACTAATGAAGTAAAGCCGGTTAAAGAAAATCATGAAATACTAGAAGGAAAAAACAAGAAAGAATTTCTTAAAGGTGCTGAGATAGCTTATGAGACTATTTTAACTGCTTTTGCTAAAGGGGAAGTTAAAAAACTTAAAAGTTTGTTAACTTCTACAATGAATGAAAATTTTTCTAGCGCTATAAATTTAAGAAACAAAGAAAATATTAAATCAGAATTTACATTTATTGGAATTAAAGAGTCGTCTGTTGAAAAATATGAAAAGGTAAAAGATGATTTGTTTGCTAATGTAAAATTTGTTGCTGAGGTAATCTCTGTAAAGAAAGACAAGGATGACAATATTATCGAAGGAAGTCCTGATAGAATAAAATTTGTAACAGATATTTGGAAATTTACAAAAAATATTAAAAATAATAGTCCCAACTGGTATTTAGCTGAAATTATTAGTCAG
>MDSV01055194.1_pt1 | contig 14219 bp, 7 predicted proteins | sample 810851 | NCBI WGS metagenome assembly MDSV01 (sample SAMN05326640, study PRJNA326480) | marine metagenome | isolation source: seawater | place: Atlantic Ocean: North East | collected 2012 | reverse complement strand
GCGACGCCAAATCGGTGTGCATCGCCGCGGCGTCGGTGCTGGCGAAGGTCACGCGCGACCGCATGATGGTCGCCATCGCGGAGAAGCACCCCGAGTACGGGTTCGAGGGGCACAAGGGGTACGGCGTCAAGGCGCACATGGAGGCCATCCACAAGCACGGGGCGTGTCCGTACCACAGAAAGACATTCGCGCCCATGAAGTACATGCCGGGGGGGAGCGCATACGACGGCGCGTAGAGAGCGACGCGCGCGGAGAGGGGGTTTGTTAAGCAGCTGTCAGAAAGAGTTTGAGTTTGTTCGTGCCCCACAACTTTGCGTGAGAACGTTTTTGCCACTTTCTCGATCGACGCGAACGCCACTCCCCCGCACGGGGCGGTGTCCGCGATGCCTCCGCGCATGAAGGTCAGGATGAAGCGCGGCCGGGAGGGTGAGGACGCCGCGGGCGGCGTGAAGCAGGAGCCGGACGACGCAGAGGCGAAACGCGCCAAGAAGGAGCCCCCGGAGTCCGTGGCGGAGGTGGAGGGCGGGCTGAAGCTCAAGATGAAACGCGGCGACGCTGGGTCCGGCGGAGGCGCGCTGAAGGTTTCGTTCAAGCGCGGGGAGACGAGGGATGACCCGAACGAGATCCCGAGCGAATCGGAGGACGACGACCTACTTGACGACGAGGAGGACGACGAGCCCATCCACACGGGGTCGAGATCCCGCGCGAAACCCAGCGGCGCGAACAAGAAAAAACCACGTGGCGCGGCGCTCGGCAAAAAGAATGGACCCTCGCTCGCGTCGCGCGTCGCGCGCAAACCCCGCGACCTGGACGACGAGGACGCCGCGCTCGATTCGGACGGCGAGAGCGGCGACGACGATGAGGTGAACGAGCTGTGGGAGGGAGGGGACGGGTTCGGGCAGAACGACTACTCGCACTTGACGCTGAAGCCGGACCACGCGAACCGCCCGCTGTGGATATGCAGCGACGGCCGAATCTTCCTCGAGAGCTTCTCGCCCGTGTACAAGGCGGCGTACGACTTCCTCATCTCCGTCGCCGAGCCGGTGTGCCGCCCGGCGAACATGCACGAGTACGTGCTCACGCCGCACTCGCTCTACGCGGCGGTCTCCGTGGGGCTGGAGACGGCCACCATCCTGAGCGTCCTCGCGCGCCTCTCCAAGACGATGCTCTCGAGCGAGATCCACGCCTTCGTCGAGGCGTGCACGGCGAACTATGGCAAGGTGAAGCTGGTGTTGCAGCGGAACCGCTTCTTCCTGGAAAGCCCGGAACCGCGCATCTTGAAGGAGCTCCTCGAAGACGACGTCGTGCGCAAAGCGCGCGTGTTGCCGGCGCCCGGCGCCGGTACCGGCGCCGCCGCCGCGGGCGAGTTCACGGTGACGCGGGCGCTGCGCGACAAAGCCGCCGCCGCCGTGACGCTGGCGGCGATCGAGGAGAACTTCGAGGCGGAGATACGAGCGCTTCCTTCCACGCACGGAACCGGCGTTGTCGACGGGACCGGTTCCGCCGCCCCCGAACGCGCGCTCGCGAGCGAACCGGACGCGACGACCGCGGTCGTTCCGCCGCCTTCCACCTTCGACGCGACGGGCGTTCCGGAGTACGATCCGCACCGCGAGATGAGCTCGTTCGAAATCGCGCCGGAGCAGGTGGAGCACGTCAAGCAGCGGTGTTTGCCCGGGAACCTGGGGTACCCCACGCTGGAGGAGTACGACTTCCGCAACGACACGCGCAACCCCGATCTGGACATCGCGCTCAAGCCCATGACCCGCATCCGCCCGTACCAGGAGAAATCCCTCTCCAAGATGTTCGGCAACGGGCGCGCGCGGAGCGGCATCATCGTACTGCCGTGCGGAGCCGGCAAGTCGCTCACCGGCATCGCCGCCGCGTCGCGCGTGCGCAAGTCCGTGTTGTGTCTCTGCACGTCCTCCGTCTCCGTGGACCAATGGGCGGCGCAATTCAAGCTGTGGACGAACCTCACGGACGCGGAGATTGTGCGGTTCACGAGCCAGACGAAAGAGGCGTTTCCCCCAAACGACCGCGCGTGCGTGTGCGTGACGACGTACAACATGGTGAGCGCGGGCGGCAAGCGGAGCGAGGAGTCGCGCCGCGTGCTGGCGCAGCTGCAGGGCCGCGAGTGGGGCATCATGCTGCTGGACGAGGTGCACGTGGTGCCCGCGGCGATGTTCCGCAAGGTGATTGGCATCACGAAGGCGCACTGCAAGCTGGGCCTGACCGCGACGCTCGTGCGCGAGGACGAGAAGGTGGAGCACCTCAACTTCCTCATCGGCCCCAAGCTGTACGAGGCGAACTGGCTCGACCTGCAGCGCGACGGCCACATCGCCAACGTGCAGTGCGTGGAGGTGTGGTGCCCGATGACCGCCGAGTTCTTCAAGAAGTACCTCTCGAAGGACCAAGCCGCGAAACGTCAGGTGCTGTACTGCATGAACCCGAACAAGTTCATGGCGTGCCAGTACCTGATGCAGTTCCACGAGCAGCAGCGGCGGGACAAGATCATCGTGTTCTCCGACAACATCTTCGCGCTGCGCGAGTACGCGACGGCGCTGCGGCGGCCGCTGATCTACGGCGACACGAGCCACGCCGAGCGCACGCGGGTCTTGCACGCGTTCAAGTTCAGCAACGAGATCAACACCATCTTTCTCAGCAAAGTCGGGGACAACTCCATCGATATCCCGGAGGCGAACGTGATCATCCAGATCTCGTCGCACGGCGGGTCGCGGCGGCAGGAGGCGCAGCGGCTGGGGCGCATCCTGCGCCCGAAAGCCGCCGCGCTCGCCGCCATGGCCAGCGGCAAGGAGGTCAAGGTGAGCGCGGACGACCACAACGCGTTTTTCTACTCGCTCGTCTCCACGGACACCGAGGAGATGTACTTCTCCACGAAGAGGCAGCAGTTCCTCATTCAACAAGGGTATGCCTTCAAGGTGGTCACCGACCTCATCGGCGACGGCGACAAGGCGCAGCTCAAGTTCAGCACGCGCGAGAGCCAGGTGGAGCTCCTGGAGAAGGTCCTGAGGCTCGGTGAGGCCGAGGCGGGGGAGGAGGTGCTGCCGGAGGACCAGGACGCCATTCGCGCGGGCGCGGGTGCGGCAAAACGCTCGAAGGGCAGCATGCTGGCGCTCTCCGGCGCCAGGGGCGCGTACCTGGAATACTCCACGGGCGCCGGCGGCGCCGCGCGGCCCCGCGCCGCGCCGCCGCCACCGCGGCCGATCAAGCCTCGGAACGCCATCCTGCGCGAGCGGGACGCCGCGCGCCGGGGGAAGTAGGCGCGAACACGGCCTCCGACTCGTCACAGTCTGTGTATGTAAGAACAACGTCTAGTTTAGTTTTCGTCGCATCCGTGATATCTACATGTTGTACGCGGCGTAACACAGCGTCGCGCGCGCCGCACGCGCTTCGCGCGGCCAGACTCGCGCGCGCGCGGAGAAGACGCGCGCGGCGTCGTCCCCGGACGCGGCGTTTCGTGCGCGCAGCGCGCGGAGGCGTCGCGAGACAGCCACGTCTTCGAGGGATGCTCGCCGGCGTCTCCGTGTCGGCGGCGAGAGGCGGGGGCCGAGGCGTCCGAGGCGGGGGCCGAGGCGGGGGCCGAGGCGGGCGAGGCGGCCGACGAGGTGGAGGAAGAGGCGGGCGAGGCGGCGGAAAGACCAAGACGCGACGCGCGCGTCACCTCACCCCCTCAGAGGCGATGCACGTCGAGGTTCGTCTGACACCCCCTTCCTTCGGCGCGCCTCTGCCCAAACTCGTGGTGTTCGACCTCGACGACACCGTGTGGTTTCCGGAGCTGTACATGATGAACGGCGCGCCGTGGTCCGTGGACGAGCTCGGCCGCGTGACGGACGTCTCGGGGGAGGAGCTCCGCATCTACCCCGCGGCGCGAGAGGCCATCGCCATGCTCTCGACGCACGAGGCGTTCGCGGAGACGCGCGTCGCCGTCGCGTCGCGAACCAATCGCGCGCAGTGGGCGCTCGCCGCGATGGCGCTTCACGCGCCGCGGTCGCGGTACAGGACGCCGTCCTCGAACGAGAACGCGTCTTCGAACGACACGACGACTCGGCAGCGTTCTTCGACGGCGCCCTCGCGCTCGACGCTCGCGCCACCGAAGACCTTGAGGGAGCTCGTCGGCGACCTGGCGGAGATCTACACGGGGAGCAAGAAGGCGCATTTCCAGAAGCTGCGCGAGAAGACGGGGACGCCGTACTCGGACATGCTCTTCTTCGACAACGAGCGCGTGAACGTCACGGAGGTGGGGCAGCTCGGGGTGGTCGCAGTGTACTGTCCGGGGGGGATGTCCCAGGGCGCGTGGGAAGAGGGGCTCAAGACGTTCGCGGACAACGCCGCGCGGCGTAAAGCCAAGTAGACGAACTTTATTCATTTTTCCTTTGGAATTCGACGACTGCGACTGCCACCTGCCGAGCGCGGCAGCGCGAAGAAAAAACCGAGAGATCGGCTGATCGACAACCCTAGTCTCGCGCGGACGTCGCGAGGGCGCACAACGAAGGCGCGCGGGGTCGTGAACGCGCGCGTCTCGTGCGGTGTCTGCGCGGGAGACGCGACCGCGCGACCGCTTCGCCGAGGGGACCTGGGGAGCCCTGTAAGGAGGAGGTCATGGGTGGCCTGAAATTGACCTTCAAGCTAGGCCCGAAGAAGCCCGCGTCCGATGGCGGGGGTGTCGGATCGGGCGGATCTGCACCCTCTGCGCCGCCGCGCACGCTCCCCTCCGGTCCGGGCAATGGCGTGCCCCACCCGTTCGCCGCCGGCGCGCGCACCGGCGGAGGCGAAGCCGGGGCTTCGCCTTCCGGCGCGCGCCCCAAGGTTCCTGCCGCGCTCCTGAAGGCGAAGCTCGAGCGCGAGCGCGCCGCCGCCGGTGCGGCGTCCCGGGGCGCGGGGAGCTTCCCGTCCGAGGCTGCGACCATGAAGGGTGTTCCTAAGGCGCTGCTGATGAAGGGCGTGCCCAAGGCGCTACAGGGCGGCGGCAAGCCCGCCCCGGGCGTGTCCTCCGGCAAGGTGGAGAAGAAAAAAGTCAAGAGGCCGATCCCCGCGGGGGCCGTGCCCGGTTTGCCCGGCGTGAAAATCCGGCTGGTCGCTAAACCTGGCGGCGGGGTTGGCGCCGCCTCCGCCGCCGCCGCGGCGACCGCAGCGATGGACCCGGGGTACGACTCGTGGGGCGAGGGCGACGACGCGACGCCGAAGGCGTCCAACCTCGGGACGCTCAAGCGCGCGCGCGACGCGGCGGCGTCCGACGACCGCTCGAGAGGCGCGGTCGCCTCGGAGAGCGGCTTGGTCCCCGGCCCCGTCCCCGCGTTCGTGGAGCCGCCTCCCAAGCCCAACGCGATGAACGACCTGATCAAGAAGCTGCAGGCCAAGGACAAGCACGGCGTGTTCGCCGAGCCGGTCACGGAGGCGATCGCGCCGGGGTACTTCTCGACGGTGACGACGCCGATGGATTTCCGTACGCTCCGCGAGAACGTCCGGCTCGGCAAGTACCAGAGCTGGGACGCGTTCGTGCAGGACGTGGAGCTCATCTTCGCCAACGCCATGGCGTACAACCCCGTGGGCACCGCCGTGCACGCGCTCGCCGCGAAGACGTTGGAGCACGCGCGCCGCGCCGCCGAGAAGGCGCGCAACGCGGGGCTCAGCCCGGGCGCGCGCGCCAAGCGCGCGAAGATCGCGCACGTCGCGTCCATGGCCTCTTTCGGGGGCGACGACCGATCGCCCGCGACGGGCGCGCCGGATACGCGCGTTTCGGTCGACGACCCCTCGCAGTCGCGCGGACCGGGCGCGCCCTCTTCCACCGGGTTCGAGGAGGACGAGGACGACGACGACGAGGTGGGCGGCGGGAACGACGAGGACGACAAAAAGAAAAAGAAGGAGACGCGGTTCAAGCGGCACACGTTCGCGGAGCTTCGTTCGCGAGCCGCGATGCCCTCGCTGGAGGCGTGGCGGCGCGCGGGCGGAGTCATCGCAACCGGCGCTGTCGTTCCCGCGAAGCCCATCGCGGAAACGCCGCAGGTGATGGTCCGGCCGAGCGCGACGTTTTTTCAAAAACGCGCCGCCGCCGAATCTTACGCGGGAAGCCTCGCTTCGTGGGGCTCCGCGCTGCGCGGCCGCGCGCGTGTCGCGGCCACCCGTCTGGCGCGCGCGGCGGCGGCGCTGATCCCGCCGCCGCCGCCGCGCCCGCCCTCGCCGCCGCCGCGCGAGCCCAGCCCCGCGTGCGCGGAGGAGGACGATCCCGCGGCGGCGGCGTACGGAGCCGCCGAGAACGACGACGGGAGCGAGAGCGACGACGACAGCCCGCTCATCTCCATCGTTGCCAAAGCGCGGGGCGAAAAGGCCCACTCGCGGGGCGCGCCGACTCTGCCCGCCGCGAACGCGCAGAAGTCGCTGGCGCTCGCGGCGGCGGCCGCGGCGGCGAGCCAGCGCGCGAGCGCGTCCGTGAAGACCGCGGGGCTCATCTCTCGCGGCCAGGTCGCGGCGGAGTCGCAGGGCGACCCGTTGCCGCCGCTGCGCGCGCAGCTCGGGTTGCCCCCGGGCGGCGGGTTCGTGGATGTCGTGCGCGGCGTGCACGCGGACTTATCGCGGGGTCTGGGGGCGGTGCGCGACCGGCTACGCGGCGCGGGGTTCGGGAAGGAACACGCGATCGTTCCCGCGCCGCCGCCGTTGCCGGCGACGAGGCGACGATCGTAGCGACGGCGTTGGCGTTTACGAAAGTAAAAAACTAAAAATACAAAACGCAGACGGGCGAGGCGCGCGGATCCTTCGCTTCGGTCTCGCGTCGCGTCGCGCGACGCGGCTCGTCACGCCTCCTTCCCCCCGTCGACGTTCTCCTTGTCGGCGACGCGCGCGACTGGGATGGGCTTGCCGTCCACGTGCACGCCGTCGTACAGCCTGCGGGGGGGGACGAGGGGACGCGGCGTGAGCGGCGACGCCGCTCGCGACGTCGCGTCGCCGCCGCGCCGAAACGTTCGCTTCGCCTCGGAAAAACCGCTCGCCTCGGAAAAACGTCCACGTGGTGCTCGAGCGTGGGAGCCGAGCGGGCCGAGCGGTGGGACCGCCGACGTACCTGACGATGACTCTCTGTTCCGGCCTGGTCACGACGTCACCCTCGAAGGTGACGCGACCGTGCCTGAGGAACGCCTTGGCTTCCGAGCGCTTGCACACGCCGTGCCTGTGGGGATGCGGGAGGGCGCGTTTGAGTTTTTTGGTTTTGGAATATTGACGGAGGAGAGGGGACGGATGGACGTGGGTTTCGCCCGCGGCGTACCTGGCGAGGATCTTGTCCACGCGGTCGGGCTCGTCCACGGGTGGGCCCTTGGACTTGTCCGGCACGAGCACCCACCCCTTCTCCATGCTCTTGTTCTGCTTCACCCCGACGACGACCCACTCGTCGTTCTCCTTCCACAGCTGTTTCTTCGTGAGCGTCACCATCGCGGATAAAAAGAACCGCGGGGAACGCGGCCGTTCGCGGTGTGTCGAGTCGCGCGAGGCGCGCGCGGACGAGGAAGAAGCGGAAGTGGCTCGAGCGGCTCGTCGGAGACGAGGCGCAGGTGCGTTTGCGGGTCGAGGCGAAGGCGCGCGCGCGCGTGTGTCGAACGCCGGGAGCCGCGTCGCGACTTAAATCCGGATGAGTCGCCGAACGGCCGTTGGTTTTGGCGCGAGCCAAAAGTTTCCCGCGAACCGAACCGCTCGGCCAATCAGGCGCGCGACACGAACGAACCCAGATCGACGGTCTGTTTTCCTGGGCTCAGAAACCGGAAACGAGTCGAGGCTCGATCGGCGATGTTCGGAGACGCGAGCGAGCGGAAAAAATCGCCAGCCTCGTGAATCATGAGAGCCGGTCGTCGTGTGCGCGTTTAGTCTGAGCAGCTCAATAAGCACGGCTCCTGCGGGCCGACATCTCGGGTCCAACGTCGAACGGCCGGGTCCGAACGGGCTGGATGGCGGGACGGGCCGTGCGTGCGTACGGCGCGCCTGCGCGTGTCTACTCCCCGACCGTCATTCCGAACCCGAACTTGTGGTTCTTGTTGGCGTGGTCAATCTCCGCGGAGAACGTGAGGGTGAACCCCGCGTTCAGGCGTTCCTCGAGGAATGCGGAGACCACGCCGTTGTTGTCGACGCGGCCGCGCAGGCGGCTCTGGCGCAGGATGTAGTCGTACCCGACGCTCGCCTGCGCCTGGCGCGCGTTCCAGTTCCACATGAAATCGGACGCGAGCATCGCCTTTTCGCTCACCTTCGCGGTGTACGTCAAGGACACAAGGCCGGTCGTGGCCACCTGCCCGGTCGCGACCGTCTTGTCGTCCGCGTACCTCGCCGCGAACCCCACCCCGCTCTTCTTCTGCCCCCCGAGCCAGAAGCCCTCCCCGCCCAGGCTGAGCGTGTCCGAGACGCTCTGCAGGTAGTTGATCCCGTAGAACCCCCCGTTCCCGAGCTTAAGCTGCGCCTGCGTGTCCAGTCCTTTGTAGTCCAGGTCGACCATGACCTGCGAGAAGCCCGGCTCCTTGCTCGTCTGCAGCTTCGCGGAGAGCGCGTCGGAGAAGTCGTACTTCAGACGGCCGGAGACGCGGCCGTCCGTCAACGCGCGGCCGACGAGCATGTAGTTGGCGTCCACCACGTTGGCGCCGAACTCATACGTCGCGTTGGGGATCTTGATGATCTGGTTGCCCTGCGCGGGCACCTCGATGGAGCCCATGAACACGGAGTGGCTCAGGAAGAACTTCTGGTTGAGCTGCTTGTTGAAGTCGAACCGCCCGCCTTCGAAGTGGTCCGCCTTGAGCGACATCATGATCTCCCGCTGCAGCTCCTCGTACTTCACGGGGGTGGGGAGATCGAGGAAGTCCGTCTTTTTCTTCACCGCGGGATCGACCGCGGAGACCGCGGCGCCTGGGGGGGTGCCGAGGGGCGCCCCGGTGGGCGTCGCGTCCGCGCACTTCGCCTGCGTGAAGAACCAGTTCATCGCGAGGAGGTTCACGCGCGCGCGTGGAACGGTGTGGGGGATGGCGGACGACCGAGCGAAGAGCCCCGATCGGAAAATCGGCAGGCGCGCGTCGCAAAACCTGTATCCTTTAAACCTGCGCGGCCGGGTTAGAGAAAATTCTATGAGATCTAGTCGCAAAAAATCGAAATTCGAAAATCTAGCGACTGGTTGCAAAGCTTTGCGACCCGCGAGCGTAAAACAATAGCGCGAGTCCTGCTACAAAAGCCTCGAGATTTCTCAGTCCTCGCCCTCTCTCGCACGAGCACGGAAGACTACCTCCGTCGCCATGGCGCGCCGTCCCGCCAAGTGCTACCGCGTTATCAAGAACAAGCCGTACCCCAAGAGCCGGTACTGCCGTGGTGTCCCGGATCCCAAGATCCGCATTTACGACGCGTAAGTGCCGGTCCGCGCGACTCCCACCGGCATCTGGCGAGCGGACACCGCGCGCGGAGATCCCCCGGCAACGCGCGCCACGCGACGTTCGCGAGCTTCGCACGCGCGCTGGAGCCTCACGCTGACCACCACCACTCCCTTCCCCTGATTCTCCATCCACAGCGGCATGAAGAAGTATGACTGCAACCTCTTCCCCTCTTGCGTGCACCTCGTCAGGTACGGCCAACCCCATCGCCCCATCGCGTTTCGCGTCGCGTTTTCACAACCAGCGCGGGGTGACGGGCACGCGTCCCTCCGCCGGCAGAGGCGACCGTGGGCGCGGCACGCGGATGTGTGCGCTGCGCGCGGTCATGTAGCGCGCACGCGCGGCAGTCACGCGCGGTGATGCGCCTCCGGGGATGCGCACATCCCTCGGGTTTCCGCTGGACGCGGGTGCCGCGGTCGCGAGGTTTTTTCTAGGGTTTGCGCGGTTTCAGGGTTAGGACTCGACGTTTCGTCGCGCCGCGCTCGGGCGCACGTGCTCGGCGGACGCGCGGATCGCCGCGAGACGCACCAGCGACGCGCATCGTCGGGTGGCCCCGCCACACGTCGCTCTTCCCTTTTCGAAGCGCGTCTCTGACCTGTGAACGAACCCTTCTTCCCCTCTCGACCGCCCACCGCCGCGGCGCGCAGTTTCGAGAAGGAGCAGATCTCCTCCGAGGCGATGGAGGCCGGCCGCATCGCGGCGAACAAGTACATGGTGAAGAACGCGGGCAAGGATCAGTTCCACCTGCGCGTGCGCATGCACCCCTTCCACTGCCTTCGCATCAACAAGATGCTCTCCTGCGCCGGCGCGGATCGCCTGCAGACGGGCATGCGCGGCGCGTTTGGCAAGGTGCAGGGCACCGCCGCGCGCATCGCCATTGGCCAGATCATGCTTTCCATCCGCACGAAGGAGGTGCACGCGAACAAAGCCGTGGAGGGCTTCCGCCGCGCGAAGTTCAAGTTCCCCGGGCGCCAAAAGATTGTCGTCTCCCGCCAGTGGGGCTTCACCAAGTTCACCCAGGAGGACTACATCGCGTGGAAGAAGGAGGGCCGCATCCGCCCCGACGGCGTGAACGCGAAGCTCTGGGAGAACCACGGCCCCATCGAAGGCCGCCCGGCCAACACGCTGTTCCTGGGCGCCGCGCGCACGTACAAGGTGCGCAACGCGTGAGCGCGTGGCGCGGTTTCGGGTTTGGGAGACGTTTTAGACCGAGAAGAGGTTCGAATGGGATGGATGGGACCCGACGAGCGAGCGGCGGCGTAGGCTTGGAGGGTTGAATCGAGACACATGTCACTGAAGAAGAAGATCGACGCGACGCTACGCTCGCGGCGGCGCTTCGCGGAGCCGGCACCCCACGAGCTGGTGGAACGTGCTCCCCTGGCGCAGCGCTGCGGCATCCACCAGCCGGACCGCGCCGGGCGCGCCCTGCGCGGTCTCCAGGCGCCCGCAAAACACGTAGTTCCCGGGGGGCCTGCGCATGAACAGCAGCGCGGCCGGCGCGTCTTCGGCGTCGGCGTCGGCGTCGGCGACGTCGCACGACTCCTCCGCCTCGGGGTCCTCTTCTCCGCATCCCCCCTTCCCGCGCTCGCTCGAAAGGCACGCCGCGAGGGGCGTGCGCGCGATGGCCGCCTCCGCACCCTCCATGGTCGCCTCGTCCGGCCGCATGAACAGGTCTCCCCCCTCTCCCTCCTCCCAAAACTCGCCCGCCCCAGTTTTCTTACCAGGCGCGCCGACGCTCAGATAAAGCACAGCCGCGTTGGCCCAGCGCTCGACGGCGCCGCCGCGCTTCGCGGCGCGCACGTCCTTGTCCGAGCTGAGCAGCCTCGCGACGCCCTTGCGCCCGCCCGCGGTGGCCTGCCCCACACTCGAGAGCGTCGCGCCGAGGTCCACGTTGACCTCCTCGACGTCCGGCCTGCGCCCCGAGCTGCCGCCCGGAGCGCCGAACCCGCCGCCGCCGCCGGCGCCGCGCGTCAACCGCGCCGCCAGCGCCGCCTGCTTCTTGAGCGCCTTCTTGGCTTTGCGCGGCAGGTGCTTCCCCTTGGCGCGCGGGTCGCCCATGGCGACGATGTCGTCCAGACCGCGAAGCAGCTTCCCGTGCGACTTCTCGACGCACTTGTCGAAGATGAGGTTCAGGTAAAACGCGTCCGCGGCGGCGTACGCGAGTTGCGCCGGCGCCAGCGGCCGCCGCGACCAGTCGCTGCACTGCTGCTCCTTGCTGAGCGTCGCGCCGAGCACCATCTTGGTCAGCGTCGCGAGGCCGACGCGCAGGTTCGAGCGGTTCGCGCTCGCGGCGTGCGCGAGCTGCTTGACGTCCACCATCGCCCTCGGGTCGCCCTGCTGACGCAACGACGCGAGGTGCGGGTAGCTCGCCTTCATGCGGGTCAGGTCGTACCCGAACGAGAACCCGAGCTTGTACACGTCGGCGCTTCTCAGCAGCTCGTGCAGGAAGGCGTCGAACGCCTCCCTGGCGTCGTCGGGCGCGTCGCGTTTCGCCACCGCGAACATGTCCACCACGAACGCGTCCGTGCGCGTTGCGACCTGCAGGATGCTGACCGGGGTCCGCGAGCCGGGCTTCCACTCGCCGTCCAGGCCCACGATGGGGGGGTAGCCCTCCCGCGTCGTCGGGTTACGCGCGGGGTCCATCACCGCCTCACGCATGGCCGCGACGCCCGCGGCGTCCGCCACCCAGTGCACGCGACCACCGGGCACGGGGGGGAGCGTCTGGCCGCGCTCCACGCCCAGAGCCTTGCTCGTCAGCGCCGCGGGCGCGTTGGGATCGAGCTCCACCTCGACAGATGCGGGCGCGTCGTCCGCGACGACGCGCGGAGCCACGTCCCTTCGGCGTGTCGCTTCGGACCAGGGCGAGGTCGGCCGCCGCCGATGCGCACCGCCGACGCGGACCGCGGGCACGCGCGCGCGTTTCGCATGACACCCCGCAGACGTCGCCGCCACACCCGTCGTCGTACCCGAACGCATCCTCCTCTCCCCTTTGGCTCGACCTCGGTCGCGGCGCAGCGCGGGATGCCGGACGCGGCCGAGCGTTATCCGAGGGAAAGGCATGTGCGTTTCGGCGCGTCACGGGCGACGAGCGCTCTGGAATATTTTTGTAAAAAGTTTGTTTCCATCGTCGAGTCTCGACCGTCGACGGGAGCTACTTACGACTCCCCGCCGCCGCGTTGACGCGTCGCCGCAGGTTAGCCTCCGACACCCCGAAGTCCGCGAACGCCCCCCGGCTTTCCCGCGCGCCCGCCGCCTCAGCCACGGGCGCGTCGAACGCCGCACGCTCGGGTTCCCCGTCGCTCCCCGAATCGCGCGACTCGTTCTCGCTGAGGGTGGAGCCTCGGAGGCTCCCGGCGCTGCGGAGCGAGTCGCGGCTCCCCGAGCCGCGCTCGAGCCTCGCCGCCTCCTTGGCGACGCGCGCCCGCGCCGCCGCCTTGTGGTGCTCGGAGACGATGCCCTGCTTCGCCGCGAACACGCGCGCGGTGACCTCGTCCGCGCCCCCGAACACCGCGAGCCAGAACACGAGCGCCAGCTCGGCGTGGCGCCAGAGCGGGAACCAAGACAGCGCGCCCCTCGAGAGCTCGCGCGCCAGCGACCACAGCATGCTGTACGCGAGCCAGTACCGCAACAAAGAGCAGATCCGCTTCGAGCGCTCGAGCGAGCCGCGCGGCGTGCCGTCCGCGTGGTTCTTCGTCGCCAGCGCGTCCAGGGACGCCGCCGCGGGCAACGCCAGCGCCGCCGTCGCGCACCCGTACAGGGTGAGGAACGTCGGCGTGAAGAAAAACGTCGCGCACCCGATCATCGGCAGCGAGGCGTTATCCAGCGCCAAGCCCAGCGCGGAGCCCGCGCGTTTGAAACCCAGCACGCCCAACCCGTGCGCCACGACGCGCAGAGACCTGTGCGCGCTCCGATCGAGAACCCGCCGCACTCGGCGGATCGGGAAGAAAAAGGACGAACGCGCGCCTCGCTTCGCGGCGCGCGCGTCGGAAGCGACGCCAACGCCCCCCGCGCCGGCGCCGGCGCCCGCCGCCCAGCCCGCCACGCGCGGCGCGGCGAGGTCCGTGACGAGGCGCGCGCCGGCGGTCATGGGGAAGGTGAGCCACGCGGTCCACAGCAGGGTGAGCTCGGGCCAGCACGGCACCATCACGTGCACGCCGGTGGCCACGAACGGCAGGTCCAGCAGGAACATCACCGGCGCCGCGCTCGACCAGAAACGGAGCCACGCCTCGGCGGCGAGCCGCGCGTGCGCGGGGTCCGCCGCGTTTTGCGCCGCGGCGCGCGCGTCGCCCTCCCCGCCCGCGCGGTCCGGCGGCGCGCCGAGCCCCTCGAGGCCCTCGTCGAGGCCCTCGAGGCTCTCGAGGCTCGCGGACGGACGGAGACTCTGAAGACTCTTGCGACCCGACGGGGGGGCGTCGGCGCGCCCAGCGCGCGCGGCGCCCAGGCCGCTTCCGGTCCCGGCGAAGCCGTCCCGGCGCGCCGTCGCGTCGGCGCGCGCGCCCGCGCCCGCCCGGCTCGCGTTCCAGCCGTCGACGCCGCTCGCGCGGCACTTCTCCAGCGCGTTCACGGTGCAGAAGGTGGGCACGAGCAGCGTGGCGGAGGCCACCACCTCGCGCTTCCGCACGAACGCGCGCGCCCAGTGCGGGAGCGCCGCGACGGTCGCGCCGCCCGCGCCCAACACGATGACGTGCGGCGCGAGGAGCGCGGCGAGCCGAGACTTGGTCTTGACGTCGGCGATGAACGCCGCGTACCGCCGACGCGCCGTTCGCGCGACCGAGGCGACGCGACGCGCGGCCGCGACGAACGGCGCGGCGGCGCGGT
>MDSV01139499.1_pt1 | contig 14220 bp, 12 predicted proteins | sample 810851 | NCBI WGS metagenome assembly MDSV01 (sample SAMN05326640, study PRJNA326480) | marine metagenome | isolation source: seawater | place: Atlantic Ocean: North East | collected 2012 | reverse complement strand
GTGACCACGGCAAAATTTCTACAGAGTTAATAACTACGGACCTCGTGCGTGAGTTCCGAGTGCATCACCGCCGCCGCGAGCACGACGGCCAGCGTGTTGACGGCGCCAAACACAAACGCCCAGTCATGGTGCGCGGTGGCGCCGTACACGGCCGTCGTGACATGCAAAATGCCGCTGAGGAGCAGGCTGGCAGGCAGGCTGGCGAGGAGCTCGTGCACGCTGGCGGGCGTGAGGTAGGTGGCGTCCTTGAGGACTTGCTGGTAGTGCTCCTCAACGCGTTTGAACGTGGTCATGACCGAGGTCAGCAGCAGCAGGCCGAACAGGATCACGGGGCCCCCGCTCTCGCCCTCGACATGCATGCATGTGCTTAGGTTTTCACTGTGGGTGTTTCAAAGTCTTATAAATGTTTCCAGGTTGTGGTGATGTGTTTATTACTCTTGTTCTCCTGTTCAATCATACGATGGTTAACAAGAAATAAAACTTAGGATCTGCTTACACTTGCCCTGAGTATATTTTCTCTGTACAACGTTACTGGCTTTACTCAAAAGTGGCATTTGATTCCTGTTGCAACCAAGTGTAGTAAATCAACCAGCAGGAATCAGCCACGTCGAACAATACAAATAAAACACCGCCAGGTCCATCATGGCGGCAGTGACATGCTGGGGCTGCAGGGGCAACCACGCAAACACCACAATCGCCACGGCCACTGGTCCGTTGCCGCCCAAAAGCCCAAAGCACACGACCACCGCTGCCGCCACGCGCCGGATGCTGCTGTGGATCGCTTCGTGCGCATCAAACGACCGCCCCAGTACACGGGCCACGAGCCACTGCCAGCACCAGATCACACTGCATGCCACAGCGTAAAACCACGGATTCAGCAAAACGTACGAGATCAGAGCCTGCCGCGAGCGCACGCACCACACCCAGCCGTGAGGGTGGAGCGAAGTCCGGGCAGCTTTGGCGACGAGAAAATAGTAGGTCGCCACGGGGATGGCTGCAAAGGTGGATACCAAGCAGGTCAGCATCGAGGGGTGCCAAATTTCTTTGGTGTGCAGTGGCCACGATGTCATCATGCAGACTTCAAACAAAGCAAAGCCGAAAAGCGCCCAGGCTTCAAAGGGTGGTGTTTGCGGCATGGCGGCATGGGTCATTTGGTTGTTTTTATACACTTGACGCCCGCAGATGTTCTCCCACGCTGGAAATACGGTGTCTCTTGCACCGCACGTGTCCTCTGTCGCTTCTTGTTCGCCATGGATGCGTGGCGAGGCAGAGGCGGTTGAGCGGTGGACATAAACACCGTATTTTTTTCTGTGTTATGTCCTCTGTCGCTTCTTGTTCGCCATGGATGCGTGGCGAGGCAGAGCTGGACATGGTATCCTCTGTTTTTTCTTTGCCCGCCATGGGTATGTGGGGAGACAGAGGCGGGCGGGGCGGTGGAAAACAATACACCGTAAACCATCACAAAGTATACACCCAAAAAATTTTCCGCACCAGATCCTCCGACAGCACCGACACCCAGCTCTGCGCGGCACACCGCCCCTGCAGGCCCATGGCAAACGCGAGCTTCTTCTCCACCGTCAAAAACAAGAACGCGTCGCGCCCGAGACTCTGCACGCCGCGCTCCTCCCAGTGCGTGCTGTGAAAGAGCGTGGGCACGAGCCGGGGCGCCTTGTCCGACGAGATCCCGGTCGTGTGCGGGTGTTTGTCCTGCAGGCGCTGGGACCGGCGCGTGGCAAACTCTTCGCGGGGCAAGACCGCGGCGCCCCAGGTAAACAGGCGCCCGTCCTCGGTCAGCGCGGCCGAGGTGTACTTGGAGGTGTCCACGTCGACCGCCACGGCATCGAGCGCGACGCGCTGGAACCGCGTGCAGTTTTGCGTGTCGCCCGTGCCGAGCGCCCCGTGCCGCCCCATGCCCGTGGCGTACACGCACCCGCAGCGCGTGAGGGCGACCGAGTGCATACAGGCGCAGGAGACGCGGCGAATAGCGCACCCGCGGAACGCTTGCATGTCGACGCGCGCGGGGCGCAGGTGCACTTGATCAACCTCCCCCACGCCCATACAGCCGTGGTAATTGCCGCCCCACGCGTACAGCGCGGTGCCTTGGTTGCACACGGCCATCATGTACGAGTGGCTGCAGGACAGGCGCTCCACGCGCGCGTCGCCCAGAAACTCGGAAGTGATCCGTTTCGGCAGCATCTGGCGCTGCGTCCCGTCGTGCCCGAGCTGCCCGTAGTGGCCCTTGCCCCAGGTGAAGCAGTTGCCGCCGAGTGTGACGGCACCGCACGCCGTGCCCGCGGCAATGCACACAATGTGAAAGCCCGCCAGAGCCGAGACAAACACCGGCGTGCGGCGATCGTCAAAGTCGCCATGCCCGAGCGCGCACGACCGGCCGCTTCCGTACGAAAACACGTGCCCTGAGTCGAGGAGCAGCATGCCAAAGTTGTGCCCAAGCGCGACCTGCACAATCTTGGCGTTGGTAAAGTTGTACTTGAAGAGGTGGTCGGGATGGTTGGAGCACAAGAGATCGCCGTCGTCGGTGAGCATGGCGACGACCCCGCCGCGCGTGGTGACCGCGCGCACATTTTTTGTGAGGGAGGAGAAGGCGTCCGTGACCGACACGGGCTGCCACAGGACGGCCGGGTTGCGCGCCATGGGGATCGGCTTGCCTTCGCTGGTGCCGCTGATGTACACCTCGCCGCACGTGGTGAGCACCGTCATGTGCGACAGGCTGAGGGACACGGAGCCGTGCATGGGCAGCGACGGGCTTATGGCGCGGGATTTTTTGGGAAATTAACTATGTTCTTTTTTAGGGGTGTCTTTTGTTGTTGTTGTTGTTGTACCAAGAAAAAAACGACTTGGTGAAATTTTCCAGAAATTTGCCTTTTCAGTCAAGTCTACAAACAAAACCCCTAGGAAATTTTCCGAAAATTCCTCACGACAAACCACCGCCCATGGCCCGCACCAAGCAAACATCCCGCAAGAACCAGGGCGGCAAGTGCCCCCGCTTCGCCCTCGCCGCCAAGGCCGCCATCAAGGCCACCCCCACGGTCTGCACGACGCGCAAGCACCGCTACCGCCCGGGCACGGTGGCGCTGCGCGAGATCCGCCAGTACCAAAAGTCGACCAACCTGCTCCTGCGCAAGCTGCCGTTCCAGCGCCTGGTCCGCGAGATCTCGCAAAACTTCAAGCAGGATCTTCGCTTCCAGTCGTCGGCCATCACGGCGCTGCAGGAGGCGTCCGAGGCGTACCTCACGGGCCTGTTTGAGGACACGAACCTGTGCGCGATCCACGCCAAGCGCGTGACGATCTACCCCAAGGACATCCAGCTGGCGCGTCGTATCCGCGGCGAGCGCGCGTAGGTTTTTTTGCCTGATTGCGATGATTGTTGCAGGACGCCATGCTTGGTGCGTCGTATCCGCAGCGAGTGTGCGTAAATTTTTTGGTGATCGGCAACGACCAATCAAACACCAAGAAGATCATGCAATAAAAGATATATATGAAGACGACCGTAAAACCATCCAAGCTGTACACGCATGGAGCTCAGTAGCTTGTACTGCCCCAGGCACTGCCAGTTGGCCAACGCATTCGCCGCCCTGGACTCACCTGTCGCTTCCACCCCACAAAACCCAAGTACAACCCAAGATATCTACACCCGCGTCAACGCCGAGCGCCTGCAAGACATGAAATCCTTTGTGCACGCCAATGGCGAGGTCAACCTCTTTACACTATCCGACGACAACATCGTCTGCTTGCTGAAACACACGATCGAGCACCAGCTCCCACCGCAGGCCGCTCCCGACGTCTGCACCTTTTACGAAACCACGACCCAACGCGCCGTGCACGACGAAGCCGAACTCGCGCGTGTACGCACGGTGATCCAACAGGCGCGCGACGCGCTGCAGCGTGACGGCATCCCCGGGGCGCTCGGCTACCTGACCGCGCATGGCATCCAGCACGCCCCGCTCAAGATTGAACACTTTCAGCGCCGCACAGGCGACACGCGCCTGCGGTCCGCCCTGCACGTGGACGCCGAGGGCACGGTGATGCCTGACGTCTTTTACAATGCCGCCACGCGATACGGAGCAGGCGAGATGCAGCCCCTGTTTGACCGGGTGCGCGCCCAATACCACACCCACATGCAAGACATGCTGGCGGAGCTGTACCGCGACACCCCTTCCAATCAGCTCGCGGAGATGCAGCGGCAAATCTACGAGGTGGAAGCCGCGCTCGCGGGCGTGGCAGAGCTACCCAGCGAAAAGCGGCACGGTTTCTGCTCGCAGGGGCAGGTGCAGGACCAGAGCGCGTGCGTGCGGGAGTTTGTGCTGGCGTGGGCCAAGGCAGCGGGCCACAACGACAATCTTCTGCAGACCACCGTCTTCCGGGGCAACGCCGTCGAGCCCGTCTGCCAGCAACTCGCGCAGCACCGCGACCGCCTCCCCGCCTACCTGGCCTGGCTCTGCCTCTCGCACTTTGCGCTGCTGTGCTTTGACGGCCGCATCCGGCAGCTCTGCTGCGAGTTCCACCTGACGTGTCTGCGCGGGCAGCACGTGCCCCGGGCGCGCTGGTACGACGCGATCGTGTGGATGAAGACCAACATGCAGGACAATGTCTCGCACGTCCTGCTGCAACACGGGCCAGACAATAGCGCCCGCCGCGAGGCCACGCGCAAGGACATCGAGGACATGAAGGCCGCGGCCCGGGACGAGGTGCTCAACGTCGACCACTGGCGCGGCCTGGACCAGGACGCGCGCGCCAAGCTCGCCGGGCACATTGCCCGCATCGACGTGTCTGTGGGGTTCCCGGCGGCGCTCAGCCCGGTGGCCTACGACCTGCGCCCGCGCGAGGGCATCGTCGGGGCCATGCAACGGGTCGGGCGCGGCAACGCGCGGCAGACGCTGGCGCTGGTGTACGCGCAGCCACAGGACTTCAAGTGGGTGATGAACCCGACGACGGCCAACGCGTGCTACAATATCGCCACGCACTCGATTATCATCACGGAGGCCATGACGCTGCCGCCGTTTTTCGGGCAGGGCGTGCGCTTTATCATCGGCCACGAGATCACGCACTCGATTGACGACCAGGGCGCGGCGCGCATTGCCGACTTGCCCCAGGCGGCGCGCGCCGGGTTCGCCGACCTCTGCAAAAAAATGGTGACGTGGAACCAGGCACTCAAGGGGCGCACGGAGCAGGCGGGCGGGGATTTGACGCTGGGCGAGAACATTGCGGACTTGATTGGCTTCCGCATCGCGCTGCGGGAGTTTCAGACGCGCGTGTGCCGCGAGGCCAACAAGGAGGAGCCGGAGGACGCAGAGGTGGCGAGCCTGTACGAGCAGTATGCGCGGCTGTGGGCGGCAGACACGAGCGAGGTGCTGGTGCAGACGCGGGCGGTGTCGGACGCCCACGAGCACCCGGCGACGCGCGTGCAGATGGCGACCTCGCCGCTGCCGCCGTGCTTGGTTTCGTCGTAATTTTTTGATTGTTGGGTTTGTGTGTTTACTATGTTTCTTCGCTTTGCTGTTTGGTGTATGGAAGGTTTCTTCGCTTGCGGTTTTGATGCAGAGATTAGATCACATCAAGAAACATGAACAAGACCGCGAGGCCTCCATCGACCACTGCACGTTCGGTCGCTGGCCCGCCTCCCACCAGGCCCACTGCGCCGCGAGCGGACCTTGCTGGCGCGGCAGTCCCACCACCTGGCAGGCAAAAAGCCGCAGCAACGCGCATGTCGCGTACGGGTGCCAGTCAAAGTCCGCCTGTCGGTACGGGTTCGAAAATGGTCTGGTGCGGTCTCCGCTCCGGTGAAAGGGACTGCCGGAGTTGCCACTGACTGCCATGCCGTGGGGTCCCAGCGGAGCAAACTCAGCTCGGTCCACTTTTTGCAGCTCTCTTTGCGCCAGTGCGGATTGTGATTCTGTTGGGTATACATCGGAAGTTATCCACGAAAAAGTCACACACTGACAGAGAACACAGGCGGGGTAACCAAAACAAACCAACGTCACCACACAGAGAAACCTGCCAGCCTGCCCAGCCAGCTCAGAATAGCATTGAACATCAGCGAGTACACGGGCACACGGGTGACTTGGTCGCGCAGCTGCTGCAGGGTGGTGCACAGGACACCGCACAAGTACACCGCGTCGCGGTCGGAGCGCTTGTCCATGCCATACACGAGAAAAATCGCGACATAGACGTAGTCCAGAATGCGCTGCTGCAGCTTCGTCACAGGCAGACCGCAGTAGGCAACGTCGTCGGCCACCCACGCCCGCGCCGTGCGTGAAAAAATGTGCGTACTGCCGACATCCGTGGCGTCGCGCAGCCAGTGGAAGCACTGCCGATGTGGCACCATGCTGCCGGCCCATATGCGGCCGTCGCTGGTCGCACGGAACGACCCGTCGCCAAAGACCAATGCGTACAGGGTGGAGCAGGTCGAACTCAAGTTGACCACGACACAAACGCGTTCCCGTGCAGCAGGTAAAGGGCAAGGTTCAGCCTGGTCATGGTCGTCGCGACGGCACCAGATACACTTTACGACACACAGCAGGGCGTCGGGACATAGTCCTCGCAGGGTGTACATCGTCTATTTTTTATTGTGAATTTTCCAAAAAATAATACAGGAAAAAAAGTGCTGTAAACCAGCAAAGTCTATTTCGGGTCAAATTTATCTTCTTAAACCATTGCGGTTTTACCGCGCCACCGCAAGCATGGACGGCGCGTACAAGCTCGCGGTCTTGTTTGACAACATGCCCCACGCTGATTTTTGCCGCGCCGTCGGCGAGCCTGCGGACCAGCTGTGCCAGAAAGCCGTCCATGTCATGATGGGGCAGACTCTGTTCGTGCTCGAGAACTGCCAGGACGATGGCTTGCAGAAAAAACTGCACGCTCTGTATGCCGAGATTCGCACAACCAAAGGCGACGACCAGACGGCACTGGATCGCACGCTGCTGTCTCTCTATCTCGACTTGGCACATGCCCTGGCCGAAAAAAACAACGACGACCTTGCGGGCGCCATGGTGGCATGTAAGCAGACTATCTTCGTGGCCCGGGGTGGCAGCTTGGAGGCGGCGCTCGCGTTCCGCAGGATGGAGGCGGCGCGCCTCTGCGAGGCTGTCTGTCGGGTGCTGAGCACGCCGCAGCGTATTGATCTGTGGGCGTTGCGTCTTCGCGTCGAGGGCACCCGCATGAGCTCGCTCGTTAAGCACAACTCGCGGTTCATGCAGGAGACGATGGACTCCGTGCAAGCGCTTGGCAGCCCGTGGCTCGCGTGTTTTTATGCGGAGTTTATGGTGTGCGTGGTGGGCAAGGCGGTGTTTCCGTTTCTTGTGTGATTTGCTGAGGTTGTTTCTGGATTACACGTGGTGACATTCACAAGTTGTCACCTGCCATGGAACCCCCCAAAAAATCACAGACGTTTGTAAATCAGCAGTACACCACCTGCTCCGACCCGCTGGCAACCACGGCGGCAGCCTTGCTCGCGCAGACTGCCTCGCCCCCCACCGCCACATTCACGGCGTCCTTAACGGCCAGCGCCACCGCGTCGCTCTGCTGCGACACTGTCGACACGTCCCCCTCGGCGATATCCGACACGATCAACTGCAGGTTGACCGCGTGCTGCCCCGAGTCCGTTACAGAGCCCAGCGCCACGGACGACGCCGCGGTGCCAACGGCGGTGGCCACGGCGCCGAGGATGCTGTCGTGGTGCGGGGCAAGGTCGTCTGCCGTGACATTGCCAGCCGATACGAGGAATGTGACATTTTCTGCCTGGCATGCGTGGAGCATACAGAGGATGACACAGCCCCACGCCAGGTGTCTCGACCACGACCTGGTCATGTAGGGACTGGGCTTTGACGAAGTACTTTATTTTTTGCGTGCATATATATACGCCAGGGGCTAGGATGCCGACACCAAGGAATTTGGTGGTCGTTTTCGTGTTGGGTGTGATGCTACCGCAAAAAAGCGAGAAACGCGAGACTCGACTGCACATTCCTGATCGGATGCCGCGATTAACAAAGTCAAATACAATAGGCAAAATACAAAAAGTCACACACAAAAAATACCAACCAAGGAAATCATGAACTGGCCACCACAAAGAGTGGAGAAATGCTCGGATGTCGTGGATAACCAATCTAATATATATGCACACTACCATCCATACCATCACCACAAAAAAATGGCCGTGGCCGCTGGCAACCACTACACCCTTGCTGTCGGCAAAAACGGCGAGGCATACGCCTGGGGCCTGGGTACATTCGGCCAGCTCGGACTTGGCGACGACGCCTGCACGCAAGAACCCAAGCGCCACCCCACGCGCATCTCGAGTATTTCAAAGCCTGTGCGGCAGGTCGCAGCCAATGTCAGGCACACGGGCTTGGTCACGGACGACGGCGAGCTGTTCATGTGCGGCGACAACGAACACGGGCAAATAGGACTGGGTAAACTCCCACATCGCACCACACCAACGCTGCTGAAACGACCGCTTTTCCGCGGCGAGGCGATTGCCATGGTGGCCTGTGGGCACGCCTGCACGGCCGCGCTGACGGAGGGTGGCAGCGTGTACACCTTTGGCCGCGGCAACCGCGGTGCCCTGGGGCACGGGGACAAGCTGAGCCAGTCCAAGCCGACGCTGGTGCAGGGGCTCGTGGGCAAAAAAATCGTCATGGTGGCGGTGGGCGGGGCGCATATGGTGGCGCTCAGCGACCAGGGGCACGTGTACACGTGGGGCGATGACGAGTGCAAGCAGCTCGGGCACGGCGACGCGGGCCTGCAGGTGAAACCGCGGCAGGTTGACCCCAAGTGGTTTCCGGCCGGCGACGCCGTCGTGTTCATCGCGGCTGGCTCTGAGCACACGGCGGCCGTAACGGCCTCGGGGCGGCTGTACACGTGGGGAGAGGGAGGCGCGACGGGTCAGTACGACACTGAAGACAAAAAAGTGCCAACGCTGGTCCCCCCGGATATCTTTAGGGGGGCCTCGGTGGTGTCCGTGGCGTGTGGACATAAACAGACGCTCGCTTTGACGGCCGGTGGGCAGCTGTGGGCGTGCGGGTGGAATCGCGAAGGACAGCTCGGCCTGGGTGACGAGGAGGATCGCACGGTGTTTGAGCGTGTGGACGAGACGTGTTTTTTCTTGCCGGGTGTAAACGAAACAGACACGCACGACCAATCATTCAAGGGGCAAAAGGTGGTGGCCGTATCCGCTGGTGTGTTTCATTCCATGGCCGTGACGGCAGACGGCACGCTGTTTGGGCTCGGGAGCTCGAAACACTATGCCCTTGGCCACGGCCCGAGGTCGTTTAACCTCATGTATGGTGGACCGTCTTTCACGAGGCCGCTGGAAATTGTGCATCGCACGCTGAGGGACGCGCGGATCGGGCGTTTTCTGGGGGGCCAGCCAAAGGCAGACGACTTTGCCCTGGCGTTTGCGATGAGTCTGCATGGGAGGCTGGGTGCCGGGTCGGTGGCTTCGGGCATGGAGGAGGGATTGGTGCAGATGATATTGGACCAGAGCGAGTATAGTTTTTTAGGGGGTGCAGGGGCTGGGGTGGGGCTGCGGCGGCTGCTGGGGTTTACGTAGTTATCTGTCGATGGATCGGAGTTGGTTTTTTTGTTTGTTGATTACACTTGGTTGTGATGGGAATCAAAAGCCAATTTTGAGTAAAGCCGGTCATGTCGTACAAAAATATATTTTGTTTGTACGACGTGACTGGCTTTTCTCAAATTTGGCATTTGATTCCTGTTGCAACCAAGTGTATGTAAATTTTTGAAAGACAGAGCCGACGCAAAGACATCAAGCTTTCAACCCAAAAAAAAACTGCACCGTCGTCGTGACCTTGACGACCTCGGCGGCCTTGTCGTGCATGGCCCGCAGCAGCGTGAGCGGCACGCGTACGACGTCGTCCACCTGGTCCACGTCGTGTGCGTGCAGCTCGGCGTGCGGAGGCAGCGGCGCCTTGAGCGGGAGCACCAGCCCGTAAATGTCGCCCGCCTCCATCGACAGCAAAATCTTGCCCATCGCCGCGCGCTGCTCCGAGTAAAACCGGCGCGTGGCCAGGCACACGACGCTGCGCCCGTCGTCGTCATTCATCGCGTACACGTGGACGCAGAGATTCAGCGTCTCCGACTGCGCGGTCAGCGACACAAAAATGTTGTGGCGCCCGGAGATGGCGAGCGGGAGCGTGAGCGAGGCGGTGAACCCGCCGTCGGGCGCCGGCCCGCACTCGAGCGTGTGCACTTCGGTGGAGTGCACGGAGCGGCAGTGCTCCCAGAGGCCCGACGCGGTCACGACCTGGTGGCACGCCCGCCCAACGCTCACCGTGTGCGGAAACGGGCAGAGCACCTTGGAGCCCGGGCACTCGTTGCAGTGCCGTGCCATCTCCCAGTGGTTGAGCGCGTCCGGCAGCGCGCAGGACCCGCACGGCATGCGCACGCGCTCCAGAAAGTTGCTGACAAAGCGGTTGACCTGCGCGGCGTCGGTGCCGCGGCACGGGATGCGGCACTGCGGGCACGACGTGAAGCGCGTGAGGTGCTGTGCGAGGCACGTGCGGCAGATCGTGTGCATGTTGTCGCAGATCACGAGCGGCTCGTGCGGGTGCTGGGGTGTCGGGGAGAAGATGGAGAGGCAGATGCTGCAGCGGAACTCTTCGTTTTCCCACGCCGGCTCGTCCATGGCGTGGTGACGTTGTTTGAAGTCTGCGGTTTGTTTATGTAGTTTTCCCCGTTCGCCGCGGGTGTACACTGCTTAGTGTTTTGTGTTTTTTTGGTTGGGGATTGTTGACTTAGCAACGTGAATTTTGATGATGGTTTTTATTACGAAGCTTATACAACACACGAGGCTATATATAAGCCCCCGAACTCCGTCGTTCGCTGGCGTTTCCTGGCCTGAGATATGCAGTGGGGCCTCGAGGATTTTGTGTACTGCAGCCGCGCGGGCCGGTACGTGCCTCTCATGTGCGCGCCACGCCAGCCGGTCGTCGATTCCGGTTTTTTTATCCCCGCACATTTCCCACGAAAACTCCGCGAGATCCCAAGCAGCAACGCGATGTTCCTCCCAGGCCACATCATTCCCAGCCACGCTAGCACCGCACATCCGTCGGTGGATCCCAACTTGTGTATCCCCGCACGTTCGTCACAAAAACTCCGCGAGATCGAAAGCAGCAACGCGATGTTCCTCCCAGGCCACATCATCCCCAGCCACGCTAGCACCGCACATCCGTCGTTGGATCCCAACTTGTGTATCCCCGCACGTTCGCCACAACAACACTGTAAAATCCAAAGCAGCAATGCTGTCGTCGTACCAGGCAAAGTCAACCCAAGCCACGCCAACACCACGCCGTTAATCTGCAGCCACGACCACTGCGATAAACTCTACGGCGGCTGTGAGCACTGTCCCTACTGCTCGACGACACCACCTCTCCCGCACCCCGTGGAATTTGCCACCCAGGCCGCCGTCGTCGCCGAAAGCGACCCGTTTCTGCAGCGCCTCAACAAGTCCCTGCAGGACACCATCGCGCGCGTGCACCGCCAAAACGGCGGCGCGGACGAGCGCGACCTCAAAAACGACTACGCCGTGCAGCGCCAGCTCGCCCGGGTCTTTGCGTACAAGCAGCGCATCGGCCTCGAGCCCGCGGCGAGCCCGGAAAACACACTGGAGATTATCCTGCGCATCCCGACGCGCATCCAGGTCTTTCGCGTGCGGAACAAGGGCTACTACTGCCACGCGATCGCGCTGCTGTGCGGCCCGCCGGTGCAGCCGTGCATGGTGAGCGTGCTGGAGGAGGTGTCCACGGGCGCGCTGTTTAGCTCGGGGCGCATGCTGGACGTCAAGTTCCGCGTCGCGTGCCCGTATCTGCTGGCCCGCAAGCGCGTGCTGGGGCTGCTGGGTAAGGCCATGGACATTCAGAACTGGGAGTTGATGGACGCCGTCGACGGGGAGGTGGATGTAGGGGGACTGCACTGGTCCAAGTGTATGGACGCTCAGTTGACGTCTTTGGTGCTGGAACGCGCAAGGTCATTGCCAAGCAGTGTGGATAACCTCGAATTGAGCAACAAGACTCTTGAAGAAGATTATGCTGAGCCATCGTTAATATTCGAAAGGGAGTATATTGAAAGTGCCGACAAGAAAAAGTGGTGGAAGCCGACGGTCGCCCGAAACAGTGACAACACAAAGGTGACCGAGTTTGTTTCCATCAAAGAGAAGGAACCATACAACGAGAACCAAAAAAATCTGTACGCTGCGACCGAAGCGGGCAAGCAAAGAATGTACCAGGAAAAGCAGTCGGAGTTGGCCACAGACCATAATGACGGCGGGGCCTTGCTGCACCAGTGGGACAACCGGGAGTTTGTCACGAGAGAAAATGTGAATTTCACGCGTTTTGTGGAGTTCAAAGGTGGACAGCCAGACGATTGCAAAGACGATTTCATAGGAAACAATGCGTCGAATTTCATGATACAGCGAATCAAGCCGCGGCTGAAAAAGATGCGTGATACCGACGAGATTCGATACGGCGTTGCAACTCGAACCCTGGGGCTGACGAGCATGAACTTGGCCATCGAGTTTTTGCGCCGCAAGTACTTGAAGCACGCGGATATGCGCAACGTGGAGTTTGTGCACATGGCGTACACCGACATTACCCCTGCACACTGGAAGGCCTCTGGCTTGATGTGGAGGCTTATTTCAGGTGCACCGGAGAATCAGCGTCGGATTGTAGACGGTACGACAAAGAATGCATTGCAGGTGTTGAAGACGATCACAAAGACGACGTTTGCTCTTCCCGGGAATGCACTGGACGGGCTTAGAACACCGCTACAAAACGATCATTACTTTGTGGACGATGGTGACGGGGTTTGGATCCAGATTGTAGACCAGGACAAAGCCTCGGCAGATTTTGACGGCAGCCAAGCTCCCGCTGGAAACCCGGACCAGGACCGCACGTCGCTGCAAAATCCGAGTTTGTTCGAGGAAGCATGTGAAATCACCGCGGACTTACACGCGGCCCGCGACATGGAAGCGCTGGACGCTTTCCGGGAAGTACTTAATGGGGACGAAGTTGGTAATTTAAAGATTCAAATTTTTCGTGAATCAAAGCGTTTGACCGAGGTTGCCAAGTTTGTCGTTTTGAAAAACGATCCACCTTCGAGTTATTTTGCTATGCAAGACATCGTGATCAATTACATTCTGCAACAAATGTGCCAAGCGCGCGGGTTTGACTTTGCACACGAGACACTGGACAAAATCGCAAGCACGACGCTGGTCCTGCCGGTGGATTTTTTCAAGGACCAAAAACTCGACACGCGCGAAAATTTGCAACACGCCCATAAAGAACTGAAGCGACGCATCAGTGACTACACCACACTTGTTATTCCTGGCAGGCGCGATGACACTCTGTTTTTGGCCTACGTGACTCTGAAGCAAGAAAGCAAGATTTCTGCGTTTGCCGTTTCCAGTGGCCGGGAGCTGCGGGACGTCCGCGAGGACCTGCGGCACTTTATCAATGCCTGTCTGCGCGAGGAATACGGCAACGACCACGGCAACATCCGTGTGTTGCGGGGAGAGGAGCAGCAGCGCTTCTACAGGGAGGACAATGAATGGCGCTGTCAGCGCGACCAGCAGGAGCTGCTGTTGTTAGCATGGGTGGCGTATTTCTTTGACGGGCGGGTGTTTGACTTTGAGCCATCCGACGAGGACGACATGGACGAATTCAGAGCGTATTTTGCTTATATGTTGGGGGTGCCTCCAGAGTAGGCCTGGGGTGTCTCTGTGGGTTTTTTCTTTAGATTGGATACAATGAAAACAGACAATGTTTATTCAACATGAAAAACTAAAAACTGAAAACTACCTCAGAGGCATTTGATGTTTGTCGTCGGAGATACCGAGCAAATCACACATACTTGACCCGCGAGTTCATAAAGTCGTCGCTCGGCGGGTAGTTGTTGCCCTCGTAGTCGTCGTTTTTCTTGTACGGGCTGCAGCGGCGGTTGAACTGGTGCGTGGCGTAGCTCTCGTACCCGCGCTGGACGACCGGGAGCAGGAACGACGGCGTGAGCACGTAGATCAGCACCAGGCAGATCAGCACCGGCGTTCCGCCCTGGATCAGCATCTGCAGCGCCTCGCTGCAGTGCACCATGCCGCAGAGCTTCATCTGTCCGAGGCTCTCGTTGACGGCAAAGAGCACCGGCGAGATCTTGGCGTTGTTGTTGACTTGCTGTTTTTTTTCAGGCGTCATGTGTCAG